>ERZ834769.2633-NODE-2633-length-12947-cov-4.643034_pt1 | contig 12947 bp, 14 predicted proteins | sample MGYA00519690_ERZ834769 | MGnify/ENA primary metagenome ERZ834769 (study PRJEB31850, sample SAMEA3708760) | human gut metagenome | biome: human gut; feature: human-associated habitat; material: faeces | place: China | collected 2014 ... | reverse complement strand
TCAGTTATTTGGTGCATTAGCCTATAGCTTTGGATAATAATTTACTTATGATAAGAAAAGTTATCATAACTCGTGATAACTTTTCTCCGATTACTGCAATCATTCTAATTTTGATTTTAATTGTTCCACTTCTTTTTGTCTTAGGATTTTCCGGTCATAGTAGATGTGATAGCCATCTATATAATATTGTCGGTTCTGCTTGTCTATGACTTCCCAGTCTGTTTTGTAACAGACAAGGGTAAACAGGGCGAAACCGACAACCGGGATAAGGATTAATACCGCTATCATCTTTTGCGTCCCCTGCTCTGTTTGGGTTTGTCCGTCTGCTCCTGCTTCTCCTTTTTATCCTGCTTGGTCTTTTGTTTTTCAGTGGGCTTGTCCTGACCCTTTTTCAAGGGTTCTTTCACTTTCTTGGTGGCTTCGTTGGTCTTGCCCTCCGAATTGACCGCTACCTGTGTGCGGTTCTTGCTGGCGGGGGTAATTTCTTTCACGGCGGAACGGTCAAAGCTGGGATTGTCACTGTAAAAGCCTAACTTCTTCTTATCATGGTTCACCTGAATATAAGCATCGTATTCGACCCCCCGCTTGTCTTTCAGTCCGGCAACAAAGATGGTCTTGTCATTGACTAAATCCTGCTGTTGCTGGCGGGATAACTCTATTCCTGAAATGCTTTTGGGAATGGTTACACCGTCACTGGTGACAAGGCTGTTCTGCTGCGTCTGTTTCTGCCCTTGCTCCTGTGACTGTTTGGCATTGGGATAGATAAATTCCAGACTTTTCTTGTCGGCATTGACCTGAACGGTTGCGGAAAAGGGATTTTTACGGTTGGAAATCATATTTTCAAGGAATACCCCTTTTCCTTCCCGTAAGGCTTGCTGCTGTTCCTTGTTCAGTTTGACACCCTTTATTTCATCGGGTATTTGTACGCTGCTTGCACGCATGGAAACCAGTTCGTTTGTTACCTTATCCACGCTGACGAAAGAGGGTATCATTTCTCCCGTGATATAGTTTTTCAGGTTTACTATGCGTCCCATATTGCCCGTTTCAAGAAGATTGGCTTTATCCTCTTTGGAAAATTCATGTCCGAAGAACGGACGTTCAAGTTCCGGCTTTTGTCGGATGCCGTGTATCGCCAAAACTACATTCCCGTCTTTGTCGTGCCGGAAAGATAAACGTGCGTCCAGTTTCATAATGGCTGAATTGTAGTTACCCGCAATGGTGAACGCTCCGGGCGACTTGTATCCCCTTAACATGGGTTCTAAAGCCTTTGCTTTTTCAAGCTGTTCTTTGGAAAGCCCAAAGTTTTTCAAGGCTTCCCAGTCCACCTTGTCAGGGTCGATAACATACTTGCTTTTGTCGGGTTGCTGCGGTGCTTGCGCCGTTGCTCCCGTTTCTTTGGCTGGCTGCTGTGGTTGTTGGGTTTGGGTTTCCTGCTGTTCTTTCTTCGCTTCCTGCTTCACGGTTTCAGGTGTTACCCGGTAACGCTCTATGCCCGCTTCGTTTTCAGGTGTCGGATGATTAAAATTATCCCTGATTATCGGCTCGATTTTGGGAAGTTCAATCTTTGGGATTTTGAAGAAGTTAAAACGGGTCGGGTTCTTCAACTGGTTCATCATGTTGGAAAAGAAGTTGGAAAAGAAGTCACCGTGACGGTCGAATTTCAGAAGTTCGCTGTTGTTCTCCGGCGGTACGGTTTGGAGTTCCCCGTTTTCATCCACGCCTTTTACTGCGCTGATTGTCTTTTTCTCCTTATCCAGTACAAGAAGAATATCCATCATCTGTTCGTCAGTGGTGGATTGGCTGGCTGTGTTTACATCCATAATGTTTTGAATTTTAGTGAGTAAATAAAAATTTCGGAAGTAAAAGTAAGGATGAAATAGAGTATATTTAAAGATTTGGGAACGGGTGGCTTCATTAGTCCCCGTTTGGCTTCATTAGTCCACACAGAAGTATATAAAAAAAGCAATCTCAATGAGATTGCTTTTTATTATGGCACAAAAAAATCCTATTTTTTCGGTATTATATTTTTAGGGGTTTCATTTATAAACAAATCTTCTAATGTCGAAATAGTCTCTATTACATCTTTAAAAATATCATCAAGTATTTGTTGTTTAGGTTTAGTTTCTAAATTAAAAAAATCAACTATACTTTTTCGATTACTTTTATTAGAGCTTTTTCTATGAGCAACATCACGAGAGCGTAAATCCTGCAATTTCCTTAAAAAGTTAAACATATCAGGGATTGGATATTTTTGGGACAAAATAAATAGCTCAAATTTATCTATACCAGCTTTAACATCTTTCAAACTATCAAACTTCTTTCTTTTTAGAAAATCTACTACTTCTTTTTTCTCAATACAGACATTTTTTATTAATTCTTCCTGATTTAGAGAGTCTATAAATAATTTTACTAAAGATAAAATTTGCTCGTCAAAATCCTGCTCGTTATCTAAAGTTGTCAAGCAATGTAATGTTTTAAATCTATGTTCATCTTCATTTATTAGAGGTAGAAACAAATACCAACCGTATATTTCATGCCATTTCTTATTAAAAGATTTATACTTCTGCTTAAATACAAAATCAGGGCTTATGGGATTACACCAAACTCCATTAATCCATCGTTGATAAGCTGTATAACTTAAGCATCCTTTATGGGGTGGAGCTATATTAAACCCTTTCCAATAGGATTGTTCCTTATAATCTAATGTTCCTAAATCAACTAACATTACAATAACATACTCTTTACAATTATTATCAACCTTTAAACTCCATGAACCATCACAAGTAATAAGACCATCACTAACTGTATATTTATTGGGGTTGTTATAATACTTATTTAATACATCTTTAGAAAAAAATACAGGCGTTAGTTCTAACGGTTCATTTTCTTTTTGAACGAAGTAATTTGATAGAAAATCCTTATTGCAAGTATGTAGTAATTCTTCTCCATTATCATCATATCCAATTATATAATCTAAATATTGATTATTATCACGTTCAAAAGGGTCATAGTCAGTCTTTTGTTCATAGCGTAAAACACATTTCCCCATTATCCAACCACAAGATTTTTTTTCTTCATTAAAATACTCAAACATATTCGTATAATTATATATATAATTATCTTCCTTTATTATTTGATTATTAACAGGAATAATATTGAGTTCTGAATACGTTGAAGAACCGTAATTTTCTATATCAAAGAATATTAATAGATTAATTTTTCTTATCGCAAGATAATCCTTTACATATTTAGCTTTGATGTATAATGATATTTTAGATAGTTTTGCGACGACCTCTTCTGAACCATTATTCATAACAACATAGTTCTTTTCTTCTTCTGAAATGTATTTTTCATGCAAATTATGATACAATCTAAATTCTTCGGATAGTTCAATATAAGATAGATGTGTACCATAACCATCTCTATAAAAAACAAAAGGTTCACATTTATTGTGTCCCAATCTATCATAATTCACAATAGGCTTTTTATTTACATACCTTACAGAAACACCCGGCATTCCATCCCCTCGCGGTAAATCCCAACAATAGTTACCCAATACTTCTAATACATTTTCATCTGTTACTAATGCAGAATGTATTCCAATATCACTAACTGTTATCCATCCATTCTCTATAAATTTTTTAGATATTCTATCTTTTATATCTTGGCATAAAACATAATTTCTTTCATCCATAATTAGTAAATTTATAATTTCTCCAAAAGTACAAATAATACTATTCTTAAAGAAAGGCAAATGCTTATTCTTCAACATCTTTAATCAAATGTTGTAAATTGGGGTCGTTCTTAATCCGTTCCATTTCGTCCGTGACAATCTGCTGGACTTCCTGCTTGACCCGGTTGTAATTTGCCTGTATTTCTTCCTGCATCCGGTCGTTCCCGTCCTCGTCCCTGAAATCTATAATTTGGGGTAGTTTCTTGTAGTTGGCAGTTTCCCGCTTCACTTGCTCGTTATCCACCACAATTTCCGCATGGAATATTTTCTGCTCGATGCGTTCATCGAAATTGTCACTGACCGCACCCACAAACATACCCTGTGTTAAGTTGGATATTTTACTGGGCGGTATCAAACTATCCATTTGCGTACTGATTGAGGTTGATTTATCATTCCTATTGATAGTCATGCTTTGGCGTTTCTGCAAGACCTTTCCGAAACGGTCTGAAAGTGTTTTTGCCGTTTCAGAAACCACCTGACCGCTAAAAATATTACCTACCGTATTTTCGATAACTTTGCTTTCCTTATCCCCATAATCCCGGCGTAACTGGCTGAAATCCTGAAAGCCCAAACAGACCGCTACCTTGTTGCTTCGTGCCGTTGCTATCAGGTTATCCAGTCCCCGAAAATAGATGGTCGGTAACTCGTCAATGATTACGGAACATTTTAGCTGGTGCTTCTTGTTTATCAGCTTCACGATACGGGAATTATACAGTCCCAAAGCACAGGAATAGATATTTTGACGGTCGGGATTATTGCCTACTACCAAAATCTTAGGTTCTTCCGGATTGTTTATATCCAGTGAAAAATCATCCCCTGTCATTACCCAATACAGGGCAGGTGAAATCATTCTTGAAAGTGGGATTTTAGCACTTGCAAGCTGCCCTTGAAGCTGGTCTTGCGCATTGGATTCCCATGCGTCCATGAACGGTGAAAGGTAGTTTTCCAGTTCGGGATAACTGGTTAAAATTGTAAATGTATCGGAATATTTCTTATTCAGGAACTCAATGGCGTGCGGGAATGTACAATACTTTCCACCCTGATAGATTTTCAAAAACCAAATGATAGAAGCCAGTAAGATAATAGGACTTTCTACAAAGAAATCCCCCTGTTTGGTTATCCAACTGCGGTTCAAATTTAACATGATTGTATAACTGGCTTCGTATGCGTCCGATATGTCCGTCATAAATGCCGGATTTATCGGGTTGCATCGGTGGCTCTTACGTGGGTCGTCAAAATTGATTATGTAAAATTTGGGCTTCACCTTGTACCCGTCCGAATGGTTAAGTAAATGATTGTAGGCTATCTCCGAAAGGTCGGGAAATTTGTAATCATACAGATACATTGCGAAGCCCTTTTCTATTTGCTGTTTGATAAATTGATTTACGACACAAAAAGACTTCCCACTGCCCGGATTTCCAACAACGATGCACGCACGAAAAATTGCTACAACGTTTATCCATCCATCGTTCCACTTCTTTTTATAGTAGAAACGAGAACGAAGATTTACGGAATATTCGTTTTCTATCAGGCGTGTTTCCTGTGCGAAACTTTCATTTTCCAAATTAAACACATCGTCCATCAGGTTATTTTTCAACAGGCGGGAAATCCATACTCCGGCTGCCAATAACGAAAGATACCCGGCTGTCATGGTAAAGATATACAATGCCGTGTTTGCCGCCAGTGGCAACGGTAAAAACAATAACCACCAGTTCAGGAAAAACAGGATAAAACCGATTGTCAGGAATACATAAATCTTGTTCCATGTGATTTTTTCCTCTTTCACTCCCTTTGTTCCCAAACAGGAAAGCGCAAGGAATACCACTGAAAAAAGTTTGGTATATAGGATATTGGAGAACAGCCCGGCGGTACGCTGGAAGTTCAACAGGATTTTATCGACTACCCCGATATTGATACCCCATTCCCGGAACGACTGGTAACAAAACCAGTAAATGTTTATCACTACAAATAAAATACTGATTGCCCGCATAAAGTCCATGACCTTTGCAAGTCCTCTTAAATCATCTTCATTCTGCATAATTGAAATTTTTATAGTTATTAAATACGTCTTTGTTTCTTCTTCTTTTTCTTCTTGGGTGGTGGAACTTGGCTGTTGTCGGGTGGCGTATCGTCCCCACCGGATAACAGGCTGAACAGTCCCGCAATGGCTTTTCCTGTATTTTCAAGATGTCCGGTCGGGTTATATTCCGGTTTTTGTTCCTGCGTTTCCTGTTTACTGTTTCCCGTCAAAGTACGGGAGCCGGAAAACAGGTCGTTGAACACATTGGCGGAAAAGTCTTTTCCCAACCGTGAACCGTTCAGGACGGTACGGTTTTCGTGGTCGATGAATGTTACACCGTATATCCTGCCTGTATCGTTCTGCCGGAAAAGAACATCTATACCTTTCTTTTTCAGTTCTTGTTCCAGTTCCTTACGATTATGGGCGGATTTCATCACTGCGCCGACTGTCCGGCGGGTACGCTCTTTCAGGTTCTTGTCCTGAATGTCCTTTGTGGATTTCTTGATGTGTCGCTGAATGGCTTCGTAACCTACCGACTTACCCAAAGAAGAAGATTTGAACGGGTTTCCCTGCTTTTCTCCCTTGTCATTGGTCGCCGAATAGACAATGCCGTTATAGGGTTTATCGTTCACTTCCCCTTTCACTTCTTCCGCCTGTACATTATATATAGATAGCAACGCTTTGTATTCCGTGAAACTTTGGAAACGGTAGCTGCTGGCAAGGGCTTTCACCGTATTGGATAACTGGTGCTTTACGTCCCCTGCCCGGTAGTCCACCTTTTTAAGTTCGGGGCGGTCGGCTGCCTGTTTCTTCTCTGCCGGATGCAGCCCGTACTTCTGTTCCAGTTCACGGGTGATTTGTTTGCTGCGGATATGCTCGAACTTGTCGTTTATCTTTTTGCCCGTATCATCCACCCGGATGGAAACGATATGTATATGATGCCTTGCAATATCTTCGTGCTTGTAAACCATATACGGCTGGTTGCCGTACCCCAACTTATCCATATATTCTTTGGCTATATCCGCAAGCTGGCTATCGGAAAGTACATCGTCCGGGTGCGGGTTCAGGGAGATATGGATAATCGGCTTTTCCGTTTTCAGGTCTGCGGGCAGGTGCATATCGAAACATTCCATACATCGCCGGATGCTGAAATTTCCGTCCTCGCTTTCAAACATACGGTTACTTAAAAGTACCTTTCCCTGTTCTTCGTCCACCTTGTTTTGGTTGTAGGAAAGCGCACCGAACAGGGAACTGCCTACGCTTATCTTTGCAACCATCTTGTTTCAAACTCACGGGTCAGTTCAATAATTTGGCGGTTCAGGTCGGCAAGTTCTATCGTTGCCTTTTCCAGTTTATAGAGAAAAGCGAGTGCTTTCTTCTCCGAAAAATTGGTATTGAGAGCCTTTACCACCTGATTATAATTCACGGCGATACCCCTGTACTGGGAATATAAAGCGGTCAGCCGGGTATAATATTCTACCGCCGCCTTGTCTATTTTAATCACTTTGAACGGTTCGCCAAAGATGCGGGCGGTGATAAAATGCGCTTTGGTGCGCATACCGGACTGGTCGAACAATGCCAAAAAGCGGGCGTGGTCTATCGCATTGAAGCTGATAGAGTACCGGAACACTGCCGGGTCTGCTTTGGGCTTGCGTCCTGCGCCACCCGGACGGGGCGCATTTTCATTTTTCTGTTTCATGCTACATTTCTTTAAAGGGTTACGACTTCGGAGTGACCCTATCCCGGCTTCGTCCGGGCAAGGCGTTCAAAGCTGCTGAAAGAATTTCAAGCTGCTTAGAACACACCTTGCTATTTGCCAGTGCAAATAAAAGTCCGCCTACGGACGGATTGGAGTTAGCGGATATTGGAACGCTCCCGGCGGCGGGGGCTTGGTTAGCCTGACCGATACCTTTCGACTGCAAAGTAACGGGTATTAAAAATGCTGTGAAATAGCGAGTTATAGGACAAATGAGGACAAACGGGGACATTTGAGGACACATCTCGAAAGGGGTTGTTTTTCTACGTTTATTTGTCTCGGATTTCAAGAAAGAAAGCAATATGGATAGATGGATAGATGTAACGGAAAGCGGACGGAAAGAAAGCGGTTTTGAAAACTTGAAAACAAGATTTCAAGATTGCAATCTTTCAAGAAAGCAGGAAAGCAAACCGGATGGAATGATTGAAAGAAAACTGTCATTCAATCGGGAAAGCAAACTGTCTGCAAAGAAAACAAGCTGCCTTTGTGGAATGAATGAAAACAAAAAAGCAAGAAAGAAAACAGGCTGTCTTTGCAGAAAGGAAACAATCATTCCGGCTTTCGAGCTTTCAACATGGAACGAAAGAAAACCATCCGTCAATCTGTACGGATGGAATGAAATAAAGATGTATCACAAAAAAGAATTATTACAATGAAAAAAGAAACCTTGTATGTGGCTTTCTCCACCCAAAAGGGCGGGGTCGGCAAAACAACGTTCACCGTTTTGGTGGCAAGTTACCTGTATTACCTGAAAGGGTATAACGTGGCGGTCGTGGATTGCGACTACCCGCAGCACAGTATCAGTGCCATGCGCAAACGGGATGCCGAACAGGTGAACGGTGATGATTATTACAAACAGCTTGCTTTCAGCCAGTTCAAAACACTGGGAAAGAAAGCGTACCCGGTGCTTTGCAGTTCACCGGACGAAGCGATAAAAACGGCGGATGAATTTCTTGCGTCTGCCGGGTCGGATTATGATGTGGTCTTTTTCGACCTGCCCGGAACGGTGAACAGTGAGGGTGTTATCAATTCGCTTTCAGGGGTGGACTACATTTTCACTCCCATAGCCGCCGACCGGGTGGTATTGGAAAGCAGCCTTTCCTTTGCGGTGGCAATCGACAAACTGCTGGTAAAGAATGAAGCGTGCCGACTGAAAGGGCTGCACCTGTTTTGGAACATGGTAGATGGACGGGAAAAAACAGACCTGTACACCCTGTATGAACAGACCATCAGGGAACTGGAACTACCCCTTATGAAAGTATTTATCCCGGACACAAAGCGGTTCAAGAAAGAACTGGACGCACAGCGTAAAACCGTGTTCCGTTCTACGCTGTTCCCGGCGGACAAACGGCTGGTAAAGGGCAGCAACATGGAAGAACTGATAACCGAAATCGCATACCTTATAAAACTGTAACAATATGGCAAAGCAAAGCGGCGGGAAACCGCAAATTGACGAGGATTTTATGAAAGAAATTATTTCACAGGGCTTGCCCATGAAAAAACAGGAAATGCCATCGGTGGCGGTGGAAACACCGGATAAATCGGACGATAAAACGGGTACTGTGGAAACGGCAGATAAACCGGAAATCAAGGCAGAACCAAAGGAAGAAAAGGTGGTGAAAGAACCTGCCCGCCGGAAAAAGAACACTCCGGGCGATTACCGGGAAACCTATTTCATGCGGGTGGACTTGACCGACCGACAACCGTTATATGTCAGCCGTACCACCCACGAAAAACTAATGAAGATAGTAACCGTTATCGGCGGACGCAAGGCAACCGTCAGCAGCTATGTAGAAAATATCCTGCTCCGCCATTTCGACCAGTTTCAGGACGAGATAAACGAACTGTACGAAAGCAAATTTGAAAAGCCGTTCTGATATGTTGAAATGGTTTATTATCGGAACACTCCTGTATTACGCCGTTCTCTTATGGCGATACAGGGATAGCTTGGGAACATGGTTCACGGGTGGGAAAAGAGAGCCGGAACAACCGGAAAGCAAACCGACCGTGAAAGCCGGAAACGAGGATTGTCTTGTAGGTGTAAGCCGTTACCGGATGGGACAAATGAGGACAAACGGGGACATATTAGGACACCTTTCAAAAGGGGGCGATAATGCTTCTATATTTGTCCCGCAAAGCGATGAAACGGTAACAGAAACACCTGCTGCGCAAGCGATTGAAACCGAATTTGAAATGGAATTTGAAGCGGAAGATGCGGAAGAAACGGACGTTTCGGCGGATGAAATCGAAGCGGAAGAAATCGCCTGCTACATGGGTGACGGTGAACCGGAAATGGCGCAAGGTATCACACTGGGGGAACTGGCGCAAATGGTTCAGGTCATTCAGATAAAACAAGCGTCCGAAACGGAAGAACGGCAAGCGGTACAAACCATCTGCCGGACGGAAACAAACCTGTTTCATTCGCTGGTGGAGCAGATTAACGGGGGCAGGTCACGGGTGGCGGAACTTTTACAAAAGCATGAGATACCCGTACCCGCCACCGTTCCGGCTGCCGGAAGTAATGAAATGGCAGCCTTTGACATGAACGATTTTCTTTAATGGTAAACTTTAAATAATAAGATGATGAAACAAAGAGATTACGGTTAAGACAAACCTTTCTGAACACTGGGGAACACTCCCCGCAACCACAAAAATCAATTATTAATCACTCCGCCGGGCGGATTATCCAACCGTCCGGCAATTTAAAAATCAATGTATTTATAATGAAAAAGAAAGTTCTCTTTTCGGCAGTCGCTCTATTGGCTGCATCCGCTACGTTTGCACAAGGTAACGGCATGGCGGGTATTACAGAAGCTACCAACATGGTAACGTCCTATTTCGACCCGGCAACAAAATTAATTTACGCCATCGGTGCTGTGGTGGGATTGATTGGCGGCGTGAAAGTATATGGCAAGTTTTCTTCGGGCGACCCTGACACCAGTAAAACGGCGGCTTCGTGGTTCGGTGCTTGTATCTTCCTGATAGTCGCTGCCACCATCCTACGCTCGTTCTTCCTATAAAAAGAAAAGAGCATGGCAGACTATCCGATTAACAGGGGGATAGGCAAGCCAGTTGAGTTTAAAGGGTTGAAAAGTCAATATCTTTTCATTTTTGCGGGCGGGCTGTTAGCCCTGTTCGTGCTTTTCATCATCATGTACATGGTAGGCATTAACCAGTGGGTGTGCATCATCTTCGGCGTTACTTCGGCAACGCTGCTTGTATGGCTCACATTCCGGTTAAATGAAAAGTACGGGACACACGGGTTAATGAAATTGTCCGCACGCAAAAGCCACCCTTTCCATATCATCAACCGCAAAGCCATATCCCGATTATTCACTAAAAATCAGAAACAAGCATCGAAATGAGAAATATATTAAAAGCTACTACGCTGGAAAACAAGTTTCCACTGTTCACGGTGGAAAACGGGTGCATCGTTTCCAAAGATGCCGATATAACGGTAGCGTTCCGGGTGGAACTACCGGAACTGTTCACCGTTACGGCAGCCGAATACGAAGCGATACATTCCGCTTGGAACAAGGCGGTAAAAGTGCTGCCTGATTACAGCATTGTACATAAACAGGACTGGTTCATCAAAGAAAACTATGCGCCTGACATCCAAAAGGATGATTTAAGTTTTCTTTCCCGTTCATTTGAACGGCATTTTAATGAACGACCGTTCTTAAACCATACCTGCTATTTGTTCCTGACGAAAACGACAAAGGAACGCAGCCGGATGCAGAGTAATTTTTCCACCCTCTGCCGGGGCTTTCTTGTCCCCAAAGAGATTAAGGACAAGGAAACGGTTACAAAGTTCCTCGAAGCGGTGGGGCAGTTTGAAAGCATTATAAACGATAGCGGTTTCATTACCCTTACCCGCCTGAACTCGGACGAAATCACCGGAACAAGGGAAACGGCGGGTATCGTGGAGAAATACTTTTCACTCTCGCAAACGGACACCACCACATTGAAAGATATTCAACTGAACGCCGGAGATATGCGGATAGGTGACGATATTCTTTGCCTGCATACCCTTTCGGATGCGGAAGATATGCCGGGAAAAGTGGGAACTGATACCCGCTATGAAAAGCTATCCACCGACCGGAGCGATTGCAGGTTATCTTTTGCTTCTCCGGTGGGCGTATTGCTTTCCTGTAACCATATATATAACCAGTACATCTTCATTGACGACCATACGGAGAACCTGAAACAGTTTGAAAAGATGGCTCGCAATATGCACTCCCTTTCCAAATACAGCCGTGCCAATCAGATTAACAAGTCTTGGATTGAGGAATATTTGAACGAAGCACATTCACAGGGGCTTATCTCCGTGCGATGCCATTGTAATATCATGGCTTGGAGTGACGACCGGGACGAACTCAAACACATTAAAAATGATGTGGGGTCACAGCTCGCACTTATGGAGTGCAAGCCACGCCACAACACCACCGACACGCCGACCTTGTTTTGGGCGGGAATACCCGGCAATCAGGCGGATTTCCCGGCGGAAGAAAGTTTCTATACATTCATCGAACAGGCTCTTTGCCTGTTCACCGAAGAAACGAACTACAAAAGTTCGCTTTCCCCCTTTGGTATCAAGATGGTGGATAGGGTCACGGGAAAACCGTTGCACATTGATATTTCAGACCTGCCCATGAAAAAAGGTATCATTACCAATCGCAACAAGTTCATACTTGGGCCGAGTGGTAGCGGCAAGTCATTTTTTACCAATCACATGGTGCGCCAGTATTACGAACAAAATGCGCACGTCCTACTGGTTGATACCGGAAACAGTTATTGGGGGCTGTGTGAAATGATAAACCGGAAAACGCACGGGGAAGATGGGATTTACTTTACCTATACCACTGAAAACCCGATAGCGTTTAATCCTTTTTATGTTGAAGATGGCGTATTTGATATTGAAAAGAAAGAGAGTATCAAAACGCTTATCCTGACCCTGTGGAAGCGGGACGATGAAGCACCTACACGGGCGGAAGAAGTGGCTTTGTCGAACGCTGTAAGTTCCTATATCGAACTGATTACTAAGGATAGTTCGGTTACTCCCTGCTTCAATACATTCTATGAATATGTGAAAAATGACTACCGGGCGCACCTGCAAGAAAAAAACGTCCGGGAAAAGGATTTCGATATAGATAACTTCCTGAATGTATTAGAACCTTACTACAAAGGGGGCGAATACGACTACCTGCTGAACTCTGACAAAGAGCTTGACTTGCTGCATAAACGCTTTATTGTCTTTGAGTTGGATAATATCAAAGACCACAAAATCCTGTTCCCGATTACTACAATTATCATCATGGAAGTATTTATTTCCAAAATGCGTAAACTGAAGGGTATCAGGAAATTAATATTAATTGAAGAAGCATGGCTGTGACATGTAAGTCTTGTGTGTGATTGTTTAACGTTCCATTCCACGGGTT
>ERZ834769.2627-NODE-2627-length-12971-cov-3.602973_pt1 | contig 12971 bp, 6 predicted proteins | sample MGYA00519690_ERZ834769 | MGnify/ENA primary metagenome ERZ834769 (study PRJEB31850, sample SAMEA3708760) | human gut metagenome | biome: human gut; feature: human-associated habitat; material: faeces | place: China | collected 2014 ... | reverse complement strand
TGTCGCAATCACGCCGCCCCGGTTCAGCAAGGAAGGCGGATCACCCGCGATCTCTTTTTCTATCCGGTCACGGATCAGGGCACAGGCATTCAACTGTTCGCCGATACGGCAAAGGCTCGGTTCATCGCTTGCCATGCAAGCCTCTTTAATCGGCTCGATGGCGCGAAGGGCGACTTTCAACTGCACTACTTCGCGCGGAGAGACACGGCCGACCGCTACTTTGGAAATAATACGTTCCAGGTCGCCGATCTGTTCTAATTTTTCTTCTAACAGTTCTTTCACTTCGGGATGACGGAAGAAATATTCCACTACGTCCTGACGCTCGTGGATCGGTTTCACATCCTTCAACGGAAACAAGATCCAACGGCGCAGCATACGCGATCCCATCGGCGAGACGGTCTTGTCCAGTACGTCCAGCAAGCTCGTACCCTCTTCGTTCATCGTGCTGACCAATTCTAAGCTGCGCACCGTAAACTTGTCGAGGCGCACATAGCGGTCTTCTTCGATACGGGAAAGAGAGGTGATATGAGAAATATGGGTGTGCTGCGTCTGATCCAGATAATACAGGATGGCTCCCGAAGCTACGATTCCTAATTTCAGGTGCTGGACACCGAAACCTTTCAGATTCTTCGTTTCGAAATGTTTCAACAGACGGTCGTTGGCGGCTTCCGAAGTAAACACCCAGTCGTCCAGTTCGAAAATAAAGAACCGGGGACCGAAAGCCTCTTCAAAACGTTTACGGCTACCCCGTTCGACCAGGACTTCTTTCGGGGAAAAGTTATTCAGCAGTTTATCCACATAATCAACGGTTCCTTCGGCCGTCAGGAACTCGCCGGTAGATATATCGAGGAATGCGATTCCACAGACATCCTTGCCGAAATGGATGGCGGCAAGGAAGTTGTTTTCTTTATGGTTGAGGATATTGTCGTTGATAGAGACACCCGGAGTCACCAGTTCGGTGATGCCGCGTTTCACTAATTTTTTCGTGAGCTTCGGATCTTCCAGCTGGTCGCAGATTGCTACGCGCTTGCCGGCACGCACCAGTTTAGGCAGATAGCTGTCCAACGCATGGTGGGGGAAACCGGCCATCTCGACCGTTTGCCCCGGTCCGTTCGCTTTTTTCGTCTGTACGATACCCAGTATTTCAGCTCCGGTCACAGCGTCTTCGCCATACATTTCGTAAAAGTCGCCTACACGGAATAGCAGGATTGCATCAGGGTGTTTCGCCTTTATATCGAAATACTGCTTCATCAAGGGTGTTTCCACTATCTTTGCCACTGTTCTTTTCTTTTTATCTGTTCAACCGTACAAAGGTACGACTTTTCATCTTTCAAAAAATTCACGGATTGCTTTTTCATTTACAAATACACCTTCCGAGCCGGCAACAGCGACCGTATCCATCAATGCAGAGAAACGATAAACACCGGAAACGGTTTGTGCACCGGGATCAGCCGGTTTCACCTTAAACGCACCTAAGTAATAATTATCCTCAAATACATTATTGGTTGACTCTGTAAAATTGAACGTACTTATTTCAGGCGTATAAAAAATATTTTCCTTCACAAAGGTACTGTCCGAATAACCGCCCCAGGAATCGAAAGTCATCATACTGCGATCCGCTTCTTTTATCGTCTTTTTACCTGCATGAATAATATTACGCCAGATAGTCGTATTCTTTACCGGTCCGGCCAGATGGATTAACGGGGAAAACATGCCGACACGTGTCGGACGGGTCCGGAGACCGTCGTTAACACTGATATTGTAACGCACAACGGTCCCCACGTTCCCGGCATTGAAAGAAGCCGGAGATTCGCCGGAGTTACAGATCAGCACCATCCCGCCATCATTATCGTGACTATAATTATACTGGATAAGCGTGTTCCGGCAATTCCAGTCCGAATCGAAACCTTGTGCATCCCAGGGAGCCTTATGGTCGCTCACCTCATTGAACTGGATAACCGTATTGTCGCAGCTCCACGGCCAGATACCGGCGGCGGCCTCCGTATCGGGAAGGGTAGCCGGACAATTGCGCATCACGTTATATTCTATCAACGTGCTGTCGCAACCGATCGGAACGATACCGTCGCCCGGAACCTCCTCTATCAGGTTTTTACGGATAACCGTATGTTTGCTCGGATGCCAGTTCTCCCGGCTGCTATATCCCGACCAGATCATCGCGTTACGGGCACAACGCCGGATCCGGCAATTCTCTATTGTCAGGCTGTCAAAGACAGATATGACATCTTTCCCTCCATTCACGATCAGGATGCCGCTACCGCCTCCTTCTTCCTTGACCAACGAACCGTTTACATCCCGTATATCCACACCGTCTATGACGATGTTCTTGGAAACTCCATAGTTCCGGCATTCGATCTTCAGCCCCGTACGATGCGGTTTCCTTTCCTTCCCGGTATTGACTATTTCCACATTCCGCAGTGTCAGATAATCTGAATTGAGGATACGGACGGCATACAGGGAAGTATCGTTGCCGACAATACAGGGCTTATCTCCCTCACCGTATGTTTCTACATAAATCCGGTTATCAGAGGTTCCTTGTCCCGATATTTCGAGTTCTCCCTGAAAAATATCTCCCCTTTTCAGAAGCACCCTATCACCCGGATTCAATTTCACGTCCCGGAGTTTGGAAAGGCTTTTCCAGGCATTCGATTCGGAAAGTCCGTTCTGATTATCATCGCCATTCGTAGCATCCAAATAATAAGAAGCAGCCGAAGGCCCTAAACAGCTTGCCATCGCTAACAGAAACAGGCAAGCGGAGAGTAAACAGGTTATCTTTTTCATGATATTCACTTATATTTTATGCTCAAAGATAATTATTCCTCATAAAAAATATAACTTTGTAAGCATTCTAACAAAAAACATATATCATGAAACAAGCAATTCTAATTTCGACCGGCCTTTTGCTGGCAGCACCTTTCATCCATGCGGAGAAGAATAAGGACAAGAAACCGAATGTCGTTTTTATCCTTGCGGACGATTTGGGTTATGGTGATCTAAGTTGTTACGGACAGGAAAAGTTCGAGACACCCAACATCGACAAGCTGGCACAAAGCGGAATGCGTTTTACGCAGTGCTATTCAGGGACAACTGTCAGCGCTCCTTCCCGCTCCTGCCTGCTGACAGGCACGCACAGCGGGCACACGCCTGTCCGCGGTAACCTCGAACTCGACCCGGAAGGACAATTTCCGCTTCCCGCTGACGCCCGTACCATCTTCGAGGTAATGAAAGATGCAGGATATAAGACATCCGCTTTCGGCAAATGGGGACTGGGCTATATCGGTTCGACCGGTGATCCTAAAAACCAGGGTTGCGACACTTTCTACGGATACAATTGCCAACTGCTGGCACACAGCTATTATCCCGACCATCTCTGGGATAACGACAAACGGGTGGAACTGAAAGACAACAACCTGAATGTAGAATATGGAAAAGGAACATACTCGCAAGATCTTATTCACGGAAAAGCATTGGACTATCTGGATAATATGAATCCCGACGAACCGTTCTTCATGTGGTATCCGACCATTATTCCGCATGCTGAACTGATCGTTCCGGAAGACAGCATTATCAAGAAATTCCGTGGCATGTATCCGGAAAAGCCTCATAAGGGTGTGGAACCCGGCAGTCCGGCTTTCCGCAAGGGAGGTTATTGCACTCAATTCTATCCGCATGCCACTTTCGCCGCTATGGTTTACCGCCTGGACGTCTATGTCGGTCAGATCATCCAGAAGTTAAAAGACAAAGGCTTATATGATAATACCATCATCATCTTTGCAAGCGACAACGGCCCGCATATGGAAGGAGGAGCCGACCCCGATTTCTTCAACAGCAACGGCATTTATCGCGGATATAAACGGGATTTGTATGAAGGCGGCATCCGCGTCCCGATGATCATTTCGTGGCCGGGGCATGTCCAACCGAGTACGGAAACAGACTTTATGTGCTCTTTCTGGGATGTATTACCGACCTTCGAAGAAATAATCCATCCGAAAGCCAAACAGAAAGAGATGGACGGCGTCAGCATGCTTCCCCTCCTGGAAAACCGGAAAGGACAGAAGGAACATGAATTCCTGTATTTCGAATTCCAAGAACTGAACGGTCGCCAGGCCGTACGCAAAGGACCGTGGAAATTGGTTCACATGAATATCCGCGGTGACAAGCCCTATTATGAACTGTATAACTTAGCTTCCGACCCGTCGGAACGGCATAATGTACTGGACCAATATCCTGAAAAAGTAGCGGAACTGAAAAATATCATGGTTCGTGAACACAGACCGGACCCGAACTGGCCGCTATTGCCGGGTGAAAAATAAAAAGGAACAAAAGGCAGTGGCAGTGTGTCAAAATTCATTCTATGTCTTCCCGGATCAAGTCCATTATGACAAAACGGAATTTCGACACACCGCCACTTTTTTTCATCCTTATCTGATCTTTATCTGATCCAGAATGAACGGATCCTTGATTTTTTTATCTTCGGCAAAAAGCAATATTTTAGAGACAATCTCGGCTGTTTTCGGGTCTTCATCTACAAAAGGAAGGAAGAGGCGGCCACGTTGCTGGGAATGGACGGGCAACACATTGATAGCCGCTCCCGCCTGCTGATGGATAACGCCACTTCCGAGATGAATATTATAATTACCTAACGTTCCCTCGACAAAAGCATGACTACCTTCTAACCTGACATTTGAAAGTTTGAATAACGGCAAAGTAAATTCGAGTATTGCCCTGCGCATTTCAACAGTCGAATGACTGGCTTCGGGATCGACACCTCCGGCATGCGCCACGCTAACGGCCAAATCCACATCTCTCATAACTTCTGAGAAAATAACTTCGGGTATCTTTTCTATGGCAATCGGTTCGTATGTCTTCCGGCTATGGAAAGCAACCCATTCGAGTGCAGGAGCTTCAATATCCGCAGGACTGAACCAGTCTGCAAGCGCATAAATGCTGGCTACTATATTCTCCTTATAATAGATTTTCTGCAAACCATCCTCATAATTAGCGACCCAGCGACGCCCTTTCAGAACTGCGACGGTTTTCTGCGGCTGTATCTGGTTACCGGCATAACGGAGGGAATGGAACATCGGACGCTCTTCATCTGTTTTTACATACAACTCCCGGAACACCTGTTTAAAAGGCTGGCGGATTCCTTTCTCGAACAAACATTGCTGATAACGATGCCATACATTGCGGGTGTACAAATCGACCGGATGCGCAATGCGTACCGGTGTCGAAGCTTTTTGCGAAATACATTCTCCATCAGGCGTTACCAGATTCTTATCCAGATAAAACCCTGTATCATCCTTGCTCACGAAAACAAGGTTACGCAACAAAGGCCAGATGACGGGATTATGCGTCAACGTCTCCAGCTCGCTGATATAGAAGGGGGTTTCGTCTTCCATCGCCTGTTCCAGCATAAGGCGCGAACGGGAATACTGGTTCTTAAGTTTTTTATGGACGGCTTTCAGTTCCTCTAAATAAGCATTTTTCTTCAGCTTTGCAGGAACGCTGTTCAGTTCTTTACTTCCCTTTATCAGCTTCAGATCGGATTTACCTTCTTCGTCGATGCTTACATATACCTGAACGCCTTCTATCTCCACCGGAGTGAAATAAGGTTCCATTTCTTTGATCAGTTCCGTCTCCATACTCCAGATAAGGCGGGTGACATCGCTATAGCCGGCATTGCGGGCCAGATTCTGCATGCCGATCTCCACTGCTTTCTTTTCGCTATCCTGGCGCTGGGCGCCAAAAGCTTTGCTTTCTTTCAGGAACTGTTGCAGATATTGATAACGTTCCAACAAATCCGGTGTTGCTTTTTTGGCAAGCGGGATCAGGCAATATGCCATCAGCAAATCCTTATTACGCTTTTCCTCTATCTGCTTTTTGACTTCCGAAGTAATCAGTTTGCCGTTCACGGCATCTGCATATTTGCGGGCACGCGTATGTCCGTTGCTGGAAGAAATATATTTGGCCGCATTGTAGACAACTTCGAAACGCTTCTCTCCTATCTCCTTATAGGCTTCGCGGAACCAGTCGATATCGAATGCGCCTAAACGCAAATCCTCCGGTTCGATCGGGGTATAACGGGCTATGATGGCTTTTTTCTTGTCATCACACCATTCGTTTATATGGGCATGGAAATAGAAAGCGGTACTGGTCAGAGCTTTCCATCCGATACATTGTTCGATGATTTCAAGCCACTGCGGTGCATACATGGCTGTTTCGACCAAACGCGTCTCCGTGATACCGGAATTCTTCAACAATCCGGTCAGAACAGCGGCATTATCCGTTTTAGACGGATAGCAGCAACGCAGGAGTTTGCTCAATACCTCTTTCTTCGTATAGCTGGAATTATAGTAATAGCCGGAACGCCCGAAAGTGTCTTTGCCGAAAGCTTTCAGAATCCGGACCAGCCACACGGCTCCTTCCACATATTCGAGCTTCAAGGCAAGATGAGAAACTTCGGTCGGCGTATCGCCACGTTTCAACTCGATATCGAGAATGCGGTCGATCACCTTCCGGGCCAGGTCCTTGAACTGTTCCAGACCGGTATCTTCGTAAGGTTTAAATTGTCTACGCTGCCAGACCGTGAGATTGCCGCACAATAAAGAAGAAACCGTACCGATATTATCGTCCGCTTTCTTGCGTACCATCAGTTCCTTCATGACTTCCGATGCCGGCAGCAATCCCATTTCATACATCTTGGCAAAATCGTATATAAGCAAGTTGCTATCGGTAATAGCCGAAGGTTCGTCCGTCTGGAAATACCGGGCAAGATTATAAAAATGGTAACGGACAGTAAAATGGCGTACGAACTCCTCATCTGTCGACCATCCGTAAGAATTGGACATCCACGTAGAGATACGCCGGTCCTGGAAAGAAAATATCGTATATTTCTGTGTTCCCTGGTAATTCTTATAGTCATACAACTTATAAAGGTTCTTTTCATTTAGCACCGAACTGAAACTAACCAGTATGTTATTGGCTACTTTCCGGACATATCCGTCATTCCGGTTTTCTGCAATAAGAAGATTTATAATGTGGTTGACCGTACGCAGATAAGGAAGCCTATTCACCCGTTTTTTCAATCCCGAAAGATCGAAACCGTAAAACGGACAGATCACAGGACTGGACTTGTCGATCACGCTGTTCCAGTTCCAATAGCTATCTCCGCTATTCCAATCCGTATTCAGCAAAAAAGCGAGTTGGAAAAGTATTTCAAAACTTCCGACTTCTTCTTTATAGAAGTTTCGCCAAACCCCGGCAAGCGGATACTTATCGAGTTCTTTTTCCGCTTTATCAGCATTATCTGTCTCGGTAAAATAATCGTTCAGCAAGTATGTACTGCCATATTTTGCCCTGTATTCGTAATTGGCATTGGCTGCAATCAGATTATTCAGTTTTTCAATAATCTCGTAAGCTCCCTGTTGCTTCCTGCCAAACAGTTTCTTTATGAGAGAACCTTCCTGGAAAAGGGAAAAGACCTCTTTCATATTAAAATCCTCATCAACGGAAAGTACCGGAAGCTGTACCTTAGTGGAAGGATCGTAAAGACCGAAACCGTTTTCTTTAGTATATACGGAAGATTCTTCTTTCTTTACGATCAATTGTTCGATCAGCAACAACTCTTTGGAAGATGGCTTTTCAATAGAAGAAACCAACGGAACAAGACTGTCGCAAACTTCCGCCTGTCCGCCCTTTTTACGAAGAGTCAGCAACATATCGAGAGCAGCCAAGCGCTTGTCCGCCAACGGAGCGGAAAGCAGGCGTGCTATTGTCCCGGACAAGGCTTCCGGACCGCGTTTCATCAGCAACTTGATAGCTTGCTGGCGGAGCACACCGGATTTATATTTCAACAGTTCTTCTATCTTCAGATATTGGTCGTCGCTTATTTCCTGTTTATCTAAAATCTCAAATGCGGCACTGCGGGGAGAATCCGCACGGTCACCCAGAGCTTTCACAAGGGTATCGACCTGTATCTGTGAAGCCGGTTGTTTGAGCAATTCCTTGACAATAAAGGCCCGTACATTGCTACCAGCCTGCTCGTAGCAGGTACAAAGATCATCCAGCAATTCGTCACTGCCGACCACATAGATGATAGACGCCATCTTTTCCAGAATATCTTCATGCGTCAGTTCGGTACTATGCCAAGGGAAGATAAAAGGAGAAAACGTCAGTTTCTTTGTCAGGCGACTGTTGATATCTTTCAGTATATAATATTGCTTTTTAGCTTCCGACAAAGAATCGAAATAAGAATGATCCTCTTTCTTTCTGGGATAATAATAGCCTATGGAAACGCTCGCTAAATAGGAACGCAAGAAAGAAACCACTATCGAAAAGTCGCCGGAGAAACGTTCCAATGCCTGTTTGGACAGTTGTTCCTGCATCCATTCAGCCTGGATATTGAGAAGATAATAAAACAAAACCTGCACTTTATGTTTGACGCCTTCCTCCATGACTTGCTCAGCGGTTGCCGTCAGGTCTTCCAGTTTATGGAATCCTTTCGACCAAAGCGCCATGTAGAGCTCGATGCTGTCCTCACTGTTCAGGCAGGCATCCGCATAAGACGGATCGGTCAACGACATATAGATCAAGTCCATAACCTTCTGGTTGATGCGGTCGGCATTATTTTCATCCAGCAGGCCGGTCCAGGTTCCCACGGCACGCTTGACGGAAGAAAAACGCTGCATGTCATTCGTCCGCATGATATTGAACAAATAGACAAACGCTTCCACCGTACCGCTGTCCATAGTCTCGGCTATGGACTGGTGAAGACCTTCCTGTAAACGGGCCGCCAGCAGAAGCTTGCCTTCCAGTTCGTATAATTCCCGGTTATTACTCATCACAATGCCCTGCAAAAGGCTGTATGAGATACGACCTGCGTTATTGTCGCTGCAAATAATATCCTTCGTCTTTTCAATCACTGCCGTATTTCCGGCATCTATCTCCACACTCATCAGATGATGAAAGTTGATATCTCCGATGAAAGCCCGTTCTTCTTCGGTCCGCCCGCCTTCCATCAGGACTTCGAGTGGAAGACCGGAGGCGACGATAGCTAAAAAGTCTTTCAGGTTGTCCAACGCCTTTGTGTAATGCAATCCCGCATTGTCAGAACGAACCGGACGACGGTAATAACCGGATGTATAAGGGATTGAAGGTAATTTATGCAACCAGGCTATATATTTCTGCGCATATTCTTCGCCCAACATGTATTGCAGCACTTCCCGACGATCGTCGTCAAACAGTTGCCAGATATAACGAATCTGTTTGCCGTCCATCAACGAACGTAAATAATTATCGGCTTCGCTCGTATTGATTGTAAAGCGGCTGACCAACGCGCTGAACAGTTTCCGTCCTTTCTCGCTCAGTTGACGGTCGTTATTCACCAGTTTATAAAAATAGCCGGAAACAAACGATTCCGACGACTGTCTCCAAAATAATCCCATATCGATTCTTCTTTTATTTCGTTATATCACCACATACGCCCGGCCAGCATGGTCAGACGGACAAATGTTAACTCTGATCCTTCCTGCAACGAAACCGGTTCCTGCAATGACTCCAGCTCTTTACCATCCGCAAAAATGCGGAAAATACCGTCTTCAAAAGATTGGAGGGCGTTGCGAACCGCTTTCTCCGTATCGGCGGCCATTCCGTTATAGTTTATATCAAAACTGATCTTTCCGGCGGTAGCTTTCGCTTGTATCTCTTCGTCGGTGAGATATTTCAGCAGTTCGCTTTGTTCAAGTCTCTGATTATATTCCTGAACTTGCAGGGCTACAATACCGGCTATCAGGGAGGCTGTGTTTCCGGGGACTTTATCCAGTTGCATGGCTTTCTTGTCAATCACATTTCTGCGTTTTCCCAGTTGCTTTACATGAATATATATCTGCATATGAGCGAGTGTGTTTTTATTCGGTACTATTGTTACAAAGAAACGAATTATGAGAGAAGAAAACAATCGTTCCGAAACAAAAAAGCAAAAAGATTTATTTTATGCAGATAGCATTTCATTATGGTTGCATTTAGAGTTTTTCGATAACACTGACTAATGAGAAAAAAGGCTTACAAAATAAAAAATGATACATATTTATCAATTACAATACATAAATTAACCAATTATATTCTTTTATGAAGCGCTTCTACCCGACTACAGCCGGGAAAAATTTCGTTTAAGACGAACTAAAAATTCATAAGAGTAAAAATTTATTTCGTCAGGCAATCAATTTTTGTTAAACTGGCAATGGATTTCCGACGAATAAGGTGAAAATTTTGAAGATTTCCGTGCTGGTTGTGAAGGAACACCAACACAAAACGATCTATCACTTTACCATAAAAAACATTTGCTATGAAACCTTTTCATACAATAATAAGCCAGTAATAATAAATATCACAAGTATTTACCCAATTCCATTACTTATTGAAAATAATATCCTCCCAAATACGGCTATAAAATTCAGCGTCCGTACATTTATACAGATAGAGAGAAACGACAGCGAGTTCATTTGACATTTTGATAATTACCTATATTCCTTATCACAAGAAAATAGTTTTCTGTCTTTTTGCTTTATCAGATTATTATCCTTTCCTTTGATAAATTAAAACAATAAAAATACTTAGCTATGGAACTTCAAATCATTCAAAACAAGATTTATGAGATCAGGGGACGACAGGTGATGCTGGATTTTGATCTGGCAGAACTTTATGTAACAGAAACACGATTATTAAAACGTGCCGTAAGAAGAAATATAGAACGTTTCCCTGAAGATTTTATGTTCGAATTAACAAAAGAAGAAGCTAACGCATTGCTATCCATTAGGGTATCCCAAAATGGGACACCCCAATATAACTTTAGTGCTTATACACCTTTTGCTTTCACACAAGAGGGCATAGCCATGCTGTCAAGCGTCCTTCGTTCCCCCATAGCCATACAAGTTAATATAAACATCATGCGGGCTTTCGTAAAAATAAGACAATACATACTTGAAAGCAACCAGACAGCCAAAGAACTGGCTGAACTCAAACTCCAGCTTCGTTACCTTCGGGAAGATATGGAAAGCCTTTCTAAAGATCATGAAAGTTATGAACAACACTTTGATGATATATATTTGGCATTGGCTGAATTGGCTAACCGGAACAAGGAAAGAGAGAATAAACCCAGAAACAAAATCGGGTATGTAAAAGACTAAATCCTTCAATTTGCCGCTCCAAACCTTTATGTATTACAAAATTCACTAACTTTGTGGCTTTAAATAGAAAACGATAAAATAAACGATAAACAATCATGGAGTACAATTTCAGAGAAATTGAGAAAAAGTGGCACGAATACTGGATTGCCAATAAGGTTTATAAAGTCGAAAAAAATACCGACAAACCAAAGTATTACGTTTTGGACATGTTCCCTTATCCGTCAGGAGCAGGACTACATGTAGGCCACCCGCTCGGTTACATCGCTTCTGATATTTATTCCCGTTACAAACGCCTGCAAGGTTTCAATGTTTTGCACCCGATGGGCTACGATGCCTACGGACTGCCGGCAGAACAATATGCCATCCAAACCGGACAGCATCCTGAAGTAACGACAAAGAAAAACATTGCCCGTTATCGTGAGCAGATGGACAAAATAGGTTTTAGTTACGACTGGAGCCGCGAGATCCGTACTTGCGATCCCGAATATTATAAATGGACGCAATGGGCATTTATCCAGATGTTCAACAGCTACTACTGCAACGACGAAAAGCAGGCACGCCCTATCAGCGAACTGGTTGCCGCTTTCGAACAGTCGGGAACAGAAGGTTTGAATGTCGCTTGCAGCGAAGAATTGCATTTCACGGCCGACGAATGGAAAGCCAAAAGCAAAAAAGAAAAACAGGAAATCTTGCTGAACTACCGGATCGCTTATCGGGGCGAAACGATGGTAAACTGGTGTGCCGCACTGGGAACCGTACTGGCCAACGACGAAGTAGTGAACGGTGTTTCCGAACGTGGCGGTTATCCGGTGGAACAAAAGATCATGCGCCAGTGGTGCCTGCGCGTATCCGCTTATTCACAACGCCTGTTGGACGGACTGGACACGATCGACTGGACGGACTCGCTGAAAGAAACACAGCGTAACTGGATCGGCCGCAGCGAAGGAGCCGAAATCCAGTTCAAGGTAAAAGATAGCGACCTCGAATTTACCATCTTTACAACCCGTGCCGACACCATGTTCGGTGTTACTTTCATGGTTTTGGCTCCCGAAAGCGAACTGGTCGCACAACTGACGACTCCGGAGCAGAAACAGGAAGTAGACGCTTATCTGGAACGCACTAAAAAGCGTACGGAACGTGAACGTATCGCCGACCGTTCCGTTACCGGTGCATTCAGCGGTTCTTATGCCATCAACCCGTTCACCGGCGATGCCGTGCCCGTCTGGATCAGCGACTATGTATTGGCCGGCTACGGAACCGGTGCTATCATGGCCGTTCCGGCACATGACAGCCGCGACTATGCATTCGCCAAACATTTCAACTTGCCAGTTATCCCGCTGATCGAAGGTTGTGACGTAAGCGAAGAAAGTTTCGATGCAAAAGAAGGAATCGTCTGCAACTCACCGAGACCGGACGTAGCGCCTTATTGCGACCTGTCGTTGAATGGCCTGAACGTAAAAGAAGCGATCGCCGCCACTAAAAAATATGTGGCAGAACATAAATTAGGACGCGTTAAGGTGAACTACCGCCTGCGCGACGCTATTTTCAGCCGCCAGCGTTATTGGGGCGAACCGTTTCCGGTCTATTACGATGCAGACGGTATGCCTCAGATGTTGCCGGTAGACAAATTGCCGTTAGAATTGCCGGAAGTAGATAAATTCCTGCCGACCGAAACAGGCGAACCGCCTTTAGGACACGCCGTAAAATGGGCATGGGACACCGCAAAACAGGAAGTTACGGAAGTTTCCAAAATAGACAACAAGACTA
>ERZ834769.2621-NODE-2621-length-12984-cov-13.364916_pt1 | contig 12984 bp, 8 predicted proteins | sample MGYA00519690_ERZ834769 | MGnify/ENA primary metagenome ERZ834769 (study PRJEB31850, sample SAMEA3708760) | human gut metagenome | biome: human gut; feature: human-associated habitat; material: faeces | place: China | collected 2014 ... | reverse complement strand
CCGCAGGGACTTGCCCTCGTAGTGGTTATCCTCGGGATACAGCACCTTGGAGATCACGTCGGCCATGGCCCGCTCCTCGCCGGAGCGGAGGTATTGGCCCTGCGAGAACAGCTTCATGTCGATGGGCTTGGGGGACTTGGCGTCCCACAGCCGCAGGGTGTTCACATGGTCGGTGTCGTAACCGGCGATCTCCATGTCGCAGGGCACCGCCAGCACGCGGGTATAGTCCTCGTGCACCACCATCAGGTGGCCGTTGTCCCAGCGGGTGCGGACGGTGCCGCCGAAGTGGACCTCCTCTGTCTCCTGGGGCTTGGGCAGCAGCCACGCGTCGCCCAGCGGCTTCCAGTCATCGGGCAGCTCCACCTGCTGGCCCTCCACGATCTTCTGCTTGAACAGGCCCAGCTCGTAGCAGATGGAGTAGCCGGTGGCAGGAATCTCCAGCGTGGTCATGCTGTCCAGATAGCAGGCGGCCAGACGGCCCAGACCGCCGTTGCCAAGACCTGCGTCCGGCTCCATGTCAAAGATGTCGGCGGCCTTGAAGCCCAAGTCCTCAATGGCCTCCTGTAATTGGGGCAGCACATTCAGGTTATAGGCGTTCTTCATCAGGCTGCGGCCCATCAGGAACTCCAGCGACAGGTAGTGAACCCGGCGGGCGCCCTCGCGGGCGGCCTTCTCCCGGCTCTCCACCCCGTGCTCGGCCATAATGTCACGCAGCACCATGGCGCAGGCCTTCAGCATTTCGCCGTCGCTGGCCTGCTGCTCGGTGCAGCCGTAATTCAGCCGCAGCTTGCGGATGATAGCCTCCTTCATATCATGCTTGGTATAGGTCATATGCGATTGTCTCCTTACAGCTTGGAATAGATATCGTGATAGAGACGGGCGCTGCGCGTCCAACTGAAGTCGGCGGTCATGCCCCGCCGCTGGACGGCGGCAAAGCCCGCCCTGTCGCCCTTGTAAAGTCCGGTGGCCTGCCCGATGACGGACAGCATGGCCCCGGCGTCATAGTCCTCGAAAAGATAGCCCGTGCCGTCCGGCTGGCCCACCTGACAGGAATGCACGCTGTCGGCCAGTCCGCCGGTACGGCGGACGATGGGCACCGCGCCGTAGCGCATGGCGATCATCTGGGAAAGGCCGCAGGGCTCGCTCCTGGAGGGCATCAGGAAGAGGTCGGCACCGGCGTAAATGCGGCGGCTCAGCCCCTCGGAATAGGTGATGAGCGCGGCGGTGCGGCCTACATAACGGCCCGCCTGCGCCCGGAAAAAGTCCTCGTAGTAGCCCTCGCCCTGACCCAGCACCACCAGCTGGCACCCGGTGGCCATAATGCCGTCAAAGCCGTCCCGGATTAGCTCCATGCCCTTGTGGCCCACCAGACGGCTGACCACCGCCAGCAGCGGCGTGTCCGGCTCCTCCCGCAGTCCCAGCGACACCTGAAGGTCAGCCTTGCAGGCAGCCTTTCCGGTCATGTCGTCGGGGCCGTAGTGCACAGGGATAGCCATATCATGGGCCGGGTCGTAGGAGGTCATGTCGATGCCGTTCAGTACGCCGTGCAGCTTATAGCCGATGGCGTCCACGATGGAAGCCATGCCGTGGGCATAGTAATCGTCGTGAAGCTGGGCGGCATAGGTGGGGCTGACGGTGGTGACCGCGTCGGACACCAGCATGGCGGCCTTCATGAGATTCACGTCGCCGTCCATTTGCAGCGTGCCGTCGTTCCACCAGCCCTCGTGCAGACCGAAAAGGTCGGCCACGGTGTCGGGGCCATAGCGGCCCTGATACTCGATATTATGGATGGTGAACACGGTTTTGATACCCCGCACCGCGTCCCAGCGGGTGGCAACGTCCTTGAGATAGATGGGCACCAGCGCCGTCTGCCAGTCGTTGCAGTGGATCACATCCGGCATCCAGTCCAGACTGGGCAGCAGATCCACCACCGCCTTGCTGAAAAAGGCGAAGCGTTCGCCGTCGTCATACTCGCCGTACAACCGGCCCCGGCGGAAATAGTGCTCGTTATCCACGAAATACCACGTCACGCCCCGATACTCCATGACGAACAGGCCGCAGTACTGGTGCCGCCATGCCACGTCCACATAGATATAGCTGCGGTAGACCATCCGCTGCCGCCACTCGTAGGGGATCTTATCATACAGCGGCAGGATCACCGCCACCTGATCGCCGTTCTCGGCCAGAGATACCGGCAGACTGCCGGCCACGTCCGCAAGACCGCCCGTCTTGCAGAAGGGAAACGCCTCACTGGCGGCAAACAGTATTTTCATAAGTCGTCCTCCTCATTATAGCTGGCGAAAAATCTTGCGATTTTTCTGCCAATATGGCTTGCGGCCGACTGCGCGCGTCCTTCGGACACACTGGCGGCCGAGAAGTATTTTTCCGACGTATACGCCGCCGGAAAAATAATTGGATTGTTTCGCCGCCTGCGGGCGGCGAACTCTGCGAGGCTTACTTCGCCGTCAGATTTCATGCCAGTTATGCCAGTTATAATTTCGTGTTCTTCTCCACCACCAGCGGGTACTGAGCGTGGCCCGCCATGGCCACGTCAGAGCCGAACTCCACATTCTTGTCGGCGATGACGCAGCGGATGGATGCGCCGGAGCGCACCACCGTGTTCTTAAAGAGAATGCTGTTCTCCACGTGGGCGCCCTTTTCCACCCGGACGCCCCGGAATAGGATGCAGTTGCGGATGCTGCCCTGAATATCGCAGCCGTCGGAGATCAGGGAATTGACACACTCGCCGCTGGGGTCGATGTAGGTGGAGGCAGCGTCGTTTTCCTTGGCGTACACCGGGCGCTGGGGACAGAACAGCTCCGCCCGGATCTCCGGCCGCAGCAGCTCCATGCTGCGCTGATAGTACCCCTGCACGGAGTTGATGCGGGCGGCAAAGCCGTCCCACACATAGCCGTTGAACCGCAGCTCCTTCCCCTTTTCCTGCAAAACGTTATGGCGGAAGCTGTAGCGGTCATGGGCCATACAGTCCTCCACCAGCTCCAGCAGCAGGTCGCGGCCCAGCAGGAAGATATTCAGGCTCTGATAGCCCTCCGGTGTGCGGATATCATAGGCGGTGTCCACGATGCGGCCGGTATTGTCCAGCTTGAAATAGGTGTCGCCGCTCTCGCCGGGATGGCTGGTGCAGACGCAGGTCATGTCCGCGCCGGAGGCAATATGGGCCTCCAGCACACGGGTCAGGGGCAGATTGGTCACCAGATCGCTGTCGGACAGCACCACATAGTCCTGCCGGATGTGGCGCAGATACTCAATGACGCAGCCCAGTGCCTCCATCTTGCCCCGGAATGCCCCCACCACGCCCCGGCTCTCGCTGTAGGCGAAGGCGGGCAGCAGCTTCAGGCCGCCGGTCTTGCGGCTCAGATCCCAGCTTTTGCCGGTACCCAGATGATCCAGCATGCTCTGGCACTTGCCGTGCATGATAACGCCCACGTCGGTAATCCCGGCATTGACCATGTTGGACAGGATAAAGTCCACCACCCGGTAATCGCCGCCAAAGGGCAGCGAGCCGTGGATACGGTTGGCGGTCAGCTGACCCAGACCCGGCTTCTCTCCATAGGAGAAGATGATCCCGTGCATTCCCTTCATTGCGCGGCCTCCTTTCCATGAGTGCGGTCAAGCATGGTTTTGGGCGGGACTTCCTCCCGCTCCGCCACATGGGTGTGAGGCCCCAGTACGGCAATGCCCCACGCGGCGGGATCGCCGGTTTCCTCCGGCGGCGCACCTACGCGGGCCTTACCGCCCACGCGGCAGCCCTCGCCCACGATGGCATAGGACACCCGCGCTCCATCCTCGATGACCGCGCCGGGCATCACCACGGAGTAGGATACCTCCGCGCCGCGTCCCACATGGCAGCCGGTGGACAGGACGCTGTTCTTCACCTCACCCAGAATCTCACAGCCACGGGCCACGGCGCTGTTGCCTACGTCGGCATGCTCGCCCACATAGGCGGGCGGACAGATGGCGGTACGGCCATGAATGGGCCACCGCTCGTCCAGCAGGTTCAGGCCGGAGCCGGGCGTCAGCATGTCCATGTTGGCGTCCCACAGACTGTCCAGCGTGCCCACATCCTTCCAGTAGCCCTCGAACCGGTAGGCCACCATCTTCTCCCCGGCGTTCAGCATGGCGGGGATGATATCCTTGCCGAAGTCGTTGCTGGAGCCCTCCCTGGCCTCATCGGCGATGAGATAGGCACGCAGCTTGGCCCACGTGAAGATATAGATACCCATCGAGGCCAGATTGCTTTTCGGCTCCTTGGGCTTTTCGGCAAACTCGGTAATGTTGTCGTCGCCGTCCACGTTCATGATGCCGAAGCGGCTGGCCTCCGACCAGGGCACCTCCATCACGGAGATGGTGCAGGCGGCGCCCGCCGCCTTATGGCGGCGCAGCATGTCGGAGTAGTCCATCTTATAGATATGGTCGCCGGACAGCACCGCCACGTAATCGGGATCGTACAGGTCGATAAAGCCGATGTTCTGATAGATGGCGTTGGCCGTGCCCTTGTACCAGTCGGCGCCGGTGGCGCTCTGGTACGGCGGCAGGATGTGAACGCCGCCGTTGGTGCGATCCAGCTCCCAAGGCTGGCCGTTGCCGATGTAGTTGTTCAGCTCCAACGGCCGGTACTGGGTCAGCACGCCCACTGTGTCGATGCCGGAGTTGGCACAGTTGGACAGGGGAAAATCAATGATGCGGAACTTGCCGCCAAAGGGGACGGCGGGCTTTGCCATGTCGCCGGTCAGCACATGCAGGCGGCTTCCCTGTCCGCCGGCCAGCAGCATGGCGATACACTCTTTTTTCATGTGGCTGCACCTCCTGATTTCCGGGAACGGCGCTTATTCGCGGCCGTCCAATGGTTTGATAAGCTTCCCTTTCCCCTGCAGGATCACCGCGCCCAGCGGCGGCACACGCACCGCGATGGACTGGGCCTGCTGATGGGAGGGGATGCATTCCGTTTTGATAGGCTGGGGGTTGGTGACGCCGCTGCCGCCCCAACGCTCCTCGTCGGTGTTGAACAGCTCCTCATACCGGGCCTTGGGCGGCACGCCGAAGCGATAGCCCTCCACCGCCACGGGAGAGAAGTTGATAACGGCCACCAGCGACTTGCCGCTGCGGTCCGTCCGCCGGAACACCAGCACGTTGTTATAGTTATCATCGGCCACCAGCCATTGGAAGCCGTCCCAGTCCCGGTCGTTCTCCCACAGGGCCTTGTGGGATTTATAGAACCGGTTCAGCGCCCGGATGCACGCATGGGTCTGGCGGCAGTCGTCCTCCTCGTCCAGCAGATACCAGTCCAGCGCCTTGCGGAAGTCCCACTCGTGCCACTGGGCCAGCTCCGTGCCCATAAAGGTCAGCACCTTGCCGGGATGGCACAGCATATAGGCGTAGAAACCGCGGACACCGGCCAGCTGCTGCCACTTGTCGCCGGGCATCTTGCCCCGCAGCGAGCCCTTCATATGTACCACCTCGTCGTGGGACACCGGCAACACGAAATTCTCGGAAAACGCGTACACCATAGAGAAGGTCACGTCCCGGTGGTGGTGCTGGCGGAAGAAGGGATCCATCTTCAGATAGTGGCACACGTCGTTCATCCAGCCCATATTCCACTTCAGGTTGAAGCCCAGACCACCCTCCTCCGGCGGATAGGTCACCATAGGCCACGCGGTGGACTCCTCCGCCACCATCAGCGCCGCGCCGTCGATGGCAAAGGCGGTGCGGTTCAGCTGCCGCAGGAACTCGATGGCCTCCAGATTCTCCTTGCCGCCGTGCTGATTGGGCCGCCACTGCTGGCGGTCATAGTCCAGATACAGCATGGACGCCACCGCGTCCACCCGCAGTCCGTCGATGTGGTACTCCCGCAGCCAGTAGGCGGCGGAGGACAGCAGAAAGCTGCACACCTCCGGCTTGCCGAAATCAAACACGCGGGTACCCCAGCTCTCATGCTCCCATTTCAGGGGATCGCTGTACTCATACAGGCACGAGCCGTCAAACTGGATCAGGCCGTGGCTGTCCTTACAGAAGTGGGCGGGCACCCAGTCCAGGATCACGCCGATCCCCGCCCGGTGGAGTCTGTCCACCAGATACATGAAGTCGTGGGGCGTGCCGTAGCGGCTGGTGGGCGCGAAATACCCCACGCACTGATAGCCCCAGCTGTCGTCCAGCGGATACTCCGTCACCGGCAGCAGCTCCACGTAGTTATAGCCCATATCCCGGACGTACAGCGCCAGCTGGTCGGCCATATCCCGGTAGTTCAGCACCTGGCCGTCCTCTGTCCGCCGCCAGGAGCCCAGATGCACCTCGTAGATGTTCACGCACCCCTCGGCGGGGTGGGTGTCCTCCCGGCGCTGCCGCCACTTTTCATCGTGCCACGTGTAGCCGCCGATGTCGTAGAGCTTGCTGTTGGTGGAGGGCCGCGTCTCCTGATGGAAGCCGTAGGGGTCGGATTTCCAGACCTCCCGGCCGTCGCCCTGGGTCACCACGTATTGATAGCCGTCGAACTGCCGGGCGTTTTCCACCGTCAGCTCCCACGTGCCATCCTCCAGCCGGCGCATATCCCAGCGCTGCCATTCGTTAAAGTCTCCGCTCAGCGCCACGCAGCGGGCCTGAGGCGCCCATACACGAAACACCCAGCCGCCGTCGCAGGGATGTGCGCCGTAGTATTCATAGGCGCTGTCCCACACGCCGCGCCGCAGCCGATCACCGCTCATTCCCGGCACCTCCTGACTTGTTATATCATGCCATCGCCGCGAAAAACGGCGATAGCTTGCCCAATTTTATCGTATGCTACATTTTACTCCATTTCCGTCCCCCCGTCAATGCAAACGGCCATTGTTTCAAAAGAAGGAAGCTGTACATGCTATACGTCAGGGTATCGGTAAACGGTTGTAGGGGCGGACAGAGTCGTCCGCCCCTACGGGTTTCTATCGGCAGCTGCCCTACGCGGAATGACGAACCCCCACCGCTCCTGACGGAGCAGTGGGGGATAAAAGTATAAGCGCTTCAAAGTGCCTCGCACTTCTGCCAGTCTTTTTATTCTCTCCTCAACGCCTCGATGGGGTTCAGCTTCGACGCCTTCACAGCAGGCATCAGGCCAAACACCACGCCGATGATCATGGAGAACGCCACGGCGACGGCGCAGGCGCCCACACTGATGGCGACCGGCGTTCCCATGATGGAGCTGAGCATATAGGCAAGGCCGATACCGCAGGCCACGCCCAGAATACCGCCCAGACTGGTCAGCACCGCCGCTTCCGTCAGGAACTGCCAGAGAATGCGGCTCTGCTGCGCGCCGATGGCGATCTTCAGGCCGATCTCGCGGGTACGCTCGGTAACGGACACCAGCATGATGTTCATAACGCCGATGCCGCCCACCACCAGAGAGATGGCGGCGATCCAGATCAGCTGCTTGTTGGTGGTCTCCGATAGGCTTTGCAGGTCGGCGGCCTGCTGCAGCAGATCCTTGGCCTGATACTTGCACTTGTCGGTGGACACCACATTCTCATTGAGGTACTTGGCCACGTTGTTGCCCGCCTCGGTCATGTCGTTGGTGGAGGTGGCACGCACCGCCACAGACAGCGGCTCATCATAGCGATAGACGATGGGCCAGCAGGCATCCGGAATGATGATGACGCCGGAGGTGTTGCCGGAGTACATATAGTAGTCGTTGACCGAGTTGATGACCGGCTCGGAGGTGGTTTTCTGGCTCACCACGCCCACCACCACAAAGGGCTCGCCCTTGATCTCGATGGTGCCGCCGATGGGGTTCTGACCCTGAAACAGGCTCTGGGCGGTGTTGGCGTCGATCAGTACCACCTTGCGGCTGGTGGTAAAGTCACTGTCGATGAAGCCCCGGCCATAGTTGACCATATAGCCCGCTACTGACAGGAAGTGGCTGTCGCCGCCGTAGATCGCGCCGTTGAAAGAGCTGTTGCCCACGTACACGCCGTCGGCCCAGCTGCGGGAGTAATACAGTGAGGACTCCTGCACCTTATCCAACTTGTCGATCTCATCCCGCATCTCTGACGTGATCATGGAGATGCCCTGCGGTACCGACGCATAGGAAAAATCCATTTGATTGTTGTCCTGCATCAGCGTCACATTCACCACGTTGTTGCCGGCACCGATCAGGTTCTGCTTGATCTGCTCGTTGGTGCCCTTGATGGTGGACACGATGGTGATGATGGCGGCAATGCCAATGATGATGCCCAGCATCGTCAGGAAGGAGCGCAGCTTGTGGCTCCACACGCCCTGAAAGGCGAGGTTGATATTTTCCAGCATCCGCGCACCTCCTTACATGCCGCTGTAGAACTTATCCCGCGTGGATTCGGTGGTGCCGGCGCCCTCGACCACGCTGCGGCCATAGGGGAAGGCCACGAAATCATCCACCGTCAGGCCGCCCCGGATCTGGGTATAGCTGCCCCACAGGTTGCGTCCCGTCTGCACCCAGCGCTTTTCCAGCTTGCCGTTGTCGTCCCGCACCATCACGTAGCTCTTGCCGTTTTCAGTGCGGATGAACATGCTCTCCAGATACAGGGTGTTGCCGTCAGCGCTGCCGGTGCTGTTCTGATAGGACATATCCACATAATCACCCTCCCGCAGGTCGGCCTCCTCAGAGACGAACACCTTGAAGGGATAATAGGACACGTTGCTGTTGCCGTCGCTCCAGGAGTTGGCGTTGTCGGTGGGATAGTCGCTGATCTCCACGATCTCGCCCTCGGCGCTGGCGCCGGTCATCCAGGAGTTGACCTGTACCTTTTCGCCGATGCTGACCGTGCCCAGCTCCAGCTCGCTGAGGGCGCCGTCAATGTAGTAGCCGCCGCCTCCGGAAACCTCCACCACCGCTTTGTCATTGGTGAAGTCGGGGCTGTTGGGGTCAAGAGCTGCCTTGATGGTGCCGTCCAGCTCGCTGTAAACGGTGTCGCTGCCCACTTCCTTTTTGGTCTTTTCCAGATTCACCGCCGCCAGCTTGATGGTCACGTCCAGCTGGGCGATCTCCTGATTCTTGTCGCGGATCATCCGGGTCCGCTCCTCCTTGGGATAGGCCACCGCCTGCTGCAGGGCGTTGATCTCCGCCTGCAAGGCCTTGACCTGATCGTCCACGCCGTCCGGCTTCTGCTGGGCGATGCTGGGCAGATCCTCATAGTAGAAGCTCAGCGTCTTTACCGGCGTCACCGGGGTGACAGGATCCACGGGCTCCGTCGGCTCAGTGGGCTCCGTGGGGTCGGTAGGCTCTGTAGGCTCGGGATCCACCGGCTGAACCGGCTGGTCAGCGGTGGTCTGCACCAGATACAGGCCGATGCAGTTCTTGACCTGCTCCAGCGTTTTATTGTTCTGCCGGATCACCAGCACCACATAGGCGCTGCTTTCTCCGTCAGGCAGCAGCTTCATCAGATTCTCCGCCGACAGGGCGTCGCCGGTGTTCCAGTTGAAGTAATAGGGCTTTGCCTTGGAGCCGTCGCTCACCGTGCCGTCGCCCAGCGGATCCTGCAGGGGGGGCGCCTTCTTTCCGTCCTCCAGCTTGGCAACAGACTCGATGGGCTTGGAGTTCTTATCATACCAATCCTGCTGGTTCTTGCCGATCAGCACGTCGATCTGCGCCTGCAAATCGGCGATCTTCTTATCCACCGCTTCCTGATCCTGAGCCAGCATCAGCTGGTTCAGTTCCTTTTCCGCGTTCTTCTGGGCCAGCTTCTGCTTCTCATAGTCGATCTCCGCCCGCTCGATATCCAGCGAGGTCAGCGTGGTATCGTAGCTCAGCAGCTTGTCGCCCTTTTTGACGGTCTGCCCCTCCTCCACATAGATCTTGCTGACCTTCTGGGTGCTGGAGAGGTAGATCTTCTGCATTTTATCGGTGGATACCATGCCGCTGGTCTGGGAGGTATCGCCCCAGTAGTCGGTCATGGCGAAATCCGACACGGCGTACACATCCACATTGCCCCGCTGGGCATTGCGGGCCAGCGTCAGGCCGCCCCAGATAATGCCGCAGGCCGCCACCACGCCGCCTGCGATCAGCAGCGCCCGCTTTACCGTTTTATTCATCGTTTTCTCCTCCGCTGAGTATGCCGTCCTTGATGGTCATGATGGTGTCCGCGTGGTGGGCAATGCCCCGGTCGTGGGTAATCATGATAATGGTGGAACCGTCGGCGTGCAGCTGCTGGAACAGTTCCATCACCTGTGCGCCGCTGGCGCTGTCCAGCGCGCCGGTAGGCTCATCGGCCAGCAGCAGCCGGGGCTTGCCCACGATGGCGCGGGCAATGGCCACGCGCTGGCACTGTCCGCCGGACAACTGGTCAGGCCGGTGGTCGACCCGGTCGGAAAGCCCCACCGTTTCCAGCGCGGCACGGGCACGCTCACGGCGCTCCTCCTTCTTCACGCCGCCGTACAGCAGCGGCAGCGCCACGTTGTCCAGCGCCGTCAGCTTGGGCAGCAGATGGAAGGACTGGAACACGAAGCCGATCTCCTTGTTCCGCACGTCCGCCAGCTCCTTGCCGGAGCACTTGGTGATCTCCCGGTCGCCCAGCAGATAGCTGCCGCTGGTAGGCACGTCAAGACAGCCGATCAGGTTCATCAGCGTGGTCTTTCCGCTGCCGGAAGGCCCCATAATGGCCAGATAATCCCCCTCGGACACGTCCAGATTCACGTTTTTCAATACGCGGGTCACAGTTTTGCCCATGGGATAGTCCTTGCAAATATCGCGCATCTGTAAGATCATGCTCAACCCTCCGCAACTGCGCCGTCATCCACGGCGGGCAGCGCCGCGGCGCCGCCGGCCTCCGGCATCACGTCAACCGCGCCGTCCGTGCCGCCCTCAGGCAGTACGTCCATACCGTCGTCCACGCCGCTCATGTCGCCCATGCCGCCTGTATCGCCCATATCACCCATGTCGCCGCCACCCGCGCTGGGATCGAAGGTGCTCTCGTCATAGGTGACGCAGGTCATACCGGCCTTCAGGCTCTCGTCAGGGAAGGCGATATAGTCGTCGGCCGTCAGGCCGTCGGTGACCACGTAAGCGTCCATCTCCGCGTCATAGTCGCCCAGCGTCAGGCTGCGCTTTTCCAGCTTGCCCTTGCTGTTCTGGGCCCATACCCAAGGCGAGGAATCCGCGTCGTTGATGTAGTAGGAGGGCAGCTTCAGGGTGTTGGCATCCTGCTCCGCATCCTGACCGTAGTCCGGCTCGATGTACACATGCTGACCCAGCAGCAGACCGTCGCTGCTCTCCAGCTCCACATAGAAGGGGTACTTGCTGGAGCTGGAGGTATCGTCGCTGCCGCCGTCATAATAGCTGTTCTGATTGCTCTGCTGGGCGTTGGCCCAGTCGATCATGGAGATGGTGCCCTTCCACGTCTGGTCGCTGACGCGGGAACGGATCACCACGGCGGTGCCCTCCGTCAGCGTACCGGCGTTATTCTCGTTGACATAGCCCTTGACCCGGAAGCCGCTGGTCTCCACGATGGTCATGAAGGGCAGCGGATTGCCCGTCTGGTCGGTGCCGCCTTTTTCATTGATGGACTTGACGCGGCCCGTCACCGGTGAAGTGACCGTCACGTTCTTCACCGTGTTCTGGAGCTTTTCAATATCCTTGGCCTTGACGGAGATATCGTACTCCTTCTGCAGGATGTCGGTGTTCACCTGGCGGATCTCCAGCGTGTACTGCATCTGGTCGTCGCTGCTGGCGGCGTTCTTGTCCTTTTCCAGCTGCTCCTTTTCCTGCTTCTTGCTTTCCAGCTCGTTTTTCAGGTTGTCCAGCTCCAGCTGGGCTTTTTCCAGATCCAGCTGGGCCTGACTCATGTCATAGGTAAACAGGGCGTCGCCCTCCTTGACCTCCTGATCCACCTTTACCAGAATGGTGTCCACCGTGGCGGTATCATCCTTTTTCACCTGCGTCTCATTTTGAGACGTGACCATGCCGGCAAAGCGATCCACCAGACCGGTGGAACTCAGCCCGCAGATCATGGACACAGACTGTACCGAGGCCTCACCCTCCGCATTGGCGCCGCAGCCCGCCAGCGTGGACAGCAGCATCACGGCGGCCAGCGCAATAACAGCAAATTTTTTCATTCTGTTTCTCCTTGCAATTATTTTTCCAGTAAGCGCTTTTTATCCATATATGTATAGACGTTTCCGCGCCGGAAAATGTTCCCTCTTTTTTACATTTTTTCTTTTTAACTGTACTAAGACAATTGGTACACTTATTATACCAGAGCGTTCCCTTTTGTCAAGCAAATTTCCCGCGAAAAACCACTTCACGACCAACGGTAGAGTAAACAAAAAAGCATGGCTGTCGCCATGCTTTTTGTTCAGCCTGTCAAAGAACGCCAGTTCTCGTTATGCGAGAGCTGGCGTTTTAGTCGTATCAAAGAAGAAATAGGGCAGAAAAACAAAGAAATCAGAGCGGCTCCACTTCCAGAGGGCCAGTTTTTTGAGATTCATAGCAGCATATTTAAGCCTCACCCATGCCGAGACACGGGCCAGACCTCGGTGGTGTGTATAGCGCATGGCATGTTTTTCTTTTGCATCCGCAAAAACACGCTCAATGGTTTGTTTTCTCATGGCATAGATTTCTTTGCCGCGTTCCGTTTTCCGCAGCTGTTCAACTAAGTCGAGAAATTCCTGCCAGATATGGGTTGTGAGCATCCGCTGTCCGTTTTCATTTGCACCACAAACGCTTCTGCAGGGACAATCTTTGCAGACCTGGGTGGCACTGCGGTAAGTTCGTTTTCCATCTTTGCTGGTAGTCGTATGTCTCAGTTCATGTCCTCCGGGGCAGACAAAGCTGTCATTTACCACATTGTAGGTGAAATCCCAAGGCTTGAACTTATCCTTCTTTCCTTTGTATCGGGTATAGGGCAGAATTGGGATCCTGCTGTCCTCAATTACTTTTTTGGCAATCCACGGGGTCTTGTAGCCGGCATCCATCGTTACAAATTTGACTTCTGGAAATCTGTCTGTGACCTTGTCATATACTGCGTCCCA
>ERZ834769.2610-NODE-2610-length-13060-cov-4.951557_pt1 | contig 13060 bp, 7 predicted proteins | sample MGYA00519690_ERZ834769 | MGnify/ENA primary metagenome ERZ834769 (study PRJEB31850, sample SAMEA3708760) | human gut metagenome | biome: human gut; feature: human-associated habitat; material: faeces | place: China | collected 2014 ... | reverse complement strand
AAACCTGTCTTTACGCAAAATGATGGTGATCCCGAAAGTAAAGCCCAATACTGGTACTTTGACAGTAATGAGCGGTCGCTGTATCTGAAGCAAGATGATGCCACCAGCAAGTACTATCTGGAAGCAACGGAGAAGAATTACAAAGATAGCAGTGGAAACCCGATTTATACGGACGAAAAGTCAAAAAATGTGAATTCGAGCAGCGGAGAAAGTGGAACCTACGGTTTCTTCCCCTTCAATCAAAATACAATTGCCGCAACAGCCAGCAATTACAACTACGGCTTTGGTGCGAAGTTGCAATTTGACTTTACATTGACCGATGACGGTAAGGTTCAAGTAGGGGATAATCCCAATGATAAAGTCCCCATCAAGTTCTTCTTCTCCGGTGACGATGATGTGTGGGTCTACATTGACGGTCAGCTGGTGCTGGATGTCGGCGGCGCGCACGGTAAAGCGTCCGGCCTGCTGGAATTTGGCGAGCAAGGAGGTAAGAACACAGTCACATCCTATATCAGTGATATCAAAGCAAGCAACAACACTATCTATAAAGATTGTGCGCCTGCAAAACAAGTAACATTCAACGAGAAGCCGTACACCTTCAAGCACGAGAGCAAGGATGCCATTACTTACGAAAAAGGCACCACCCACACCCTGACCATGTTCTACATGGAGCGCGGCATGTGGGAGTCCAACATGGCGGTGGCGTTCAACTTCCCCGACCACAACGAGCTGCAGGTTGAAAAGCAGGTCGATGTTTCGGGAGTAAACGATCTGTTCAAGGACAGCTTCCAAAACCAGAAGATCTTCACCTTCAACATCAAGAATCTGGCCACCCACTACGTCCCAAAAGGTACTTCTTACGAAGAGGGTGAAACCAAAGCACTCCCAGAAGAAGCCTATAAAGACGCTCAAAAACCATCCGACACCTCCGCCAGTCTGACCTATGCACCGGAACCACCAGACAAAAAGGACGGAGACCTCGCCGTGCGGTGGTCAGCCACAAGGGATGACCCAACCAGTGCGCACCGAGAGCAGCGCCGCGGCACCCTGCCGCTGGATTCACCAATCAATATAAAAGACTTCAGCTACCTGACCTTTGATGTCTATGTGGAGGGCGATAAGGCCGATACCTGCGCCTTGGGCAACCTGTATGTGGAGCTTTGGGATACAGAAAGCCACCAAAAAGGCTGTATCAACGGCAAGGGCCTGCAAAGCAGTGATGTCTACGGTGCGGCAATCGGGCTGCATCCGGGGCAGTGGTACACCATACGGCTGCTGCTGAACTCTCTGGAAACCACCAGTAAGGGTTTCAACAATACTCTCCAACGTATCACAGTCGGTGATAACTTTGCGCGTAGCATTTACCTGCGCAACTTTACATTCCGCAGCGCGCCGAAGGAGCAGACAAAACCAGGCTTTACGACCGAGCAGTACGACATCCCAGACTATAACTCCGCCAAAAGCGGAAATCTGGAAAACGCAACATATGCCGTGTTTTCCTCCGACCGTGGCAATGGGGATGTTGTGGATGAAGACGGCCAGTTCCTGCTGCAGGCCGGTGAAACGGTCACCTTTAAGGATCAGTTCCGCCGCGGCAGCTACATAGCCCTGCAGGAGCAGGTTGATCCGAATCTGTATGATACATTCTGGACGGTCTACGAAAATGATGCACCGGTGACAAATGTAAGCGGTGCGAGTAAGTATGTGATGACAGACACGAATATCAAAAGTCTGGAGAATGTTGAAGGCACTGCCCCGAAAGATGGCCGGACGGAGAAGGTGATTGACGGAAACGATAAAAACGGAAACTCAATCACGAACGCATATAGCAACATATCTATGAAACCGACTGATAATACGCTCGTTTTCCGCTCCTACAGCGATACGGCTGACAAAGACGAGTTGACCAAGCTGAAGGTGGTTTTCACCAACAAGGTCAAGACCGGCAAGCTGATCATACGCAAGGAAGCGGCCCCGGATGAAACGCTGGAAGGAAAGACATTTAAATTTACCGTCAAGTTCAGCGATGTCGGCGGCCAAGGCCTTGGCGGGGATATTCTGGAACAAAACTACTACTGTACAGTGACAGAGCAAACAAATGGTCAAGAGTACGGCGAAGTCGTAATTGACAGGATTCCGGTCGGTACACGGTTTGTTGTGTCGGAAGATGCGTATCCGGGCACAAGCCTGCAATCGGTGAACATCACGGGCGGCAAAGACTGCGCCATTACCGAGGACGGCAAAAGGGTGCGCGGTTCTGTCGTGGAGGACGATGCCAATGTAGCAACAGCAACATTTGTCAATACAAAGCGCCAGCTGATCGACATAGAGGTTACAAAGCAGTGGCAAAAGCAGGACGACACGGTAATTAAAGACGGCCTGCCCACTGCCATTTACCTGAAATTGCAGCGCACCAAAACACCGGGCGAGGAAACCAGTTGGGAGAATGTCCAGACGGTCAAGAAGTTGACAGACAGCTACAGCGGCTGGGTTACAAAGTTTACCGGCTTGGACAAATTTGATGTGAAAGACGATCCCCATGTGAATTACACCTACCGCGTACTGGAAAGTGCAACGGAAGATGGAACATTCTACGGCGGCTCTGCAAACAATGTGATTGAGATTGGCGGCAAGAAATACACGATTCTCAAGAACACAGTACAAGTTCAAGAGAGCAGTACAACCCCCTTGAAGCTGACCTTGATTAACCAACTGCAAGATGCCAAGTATAACCTGAACATCACAAAGCAGGACGCCGAGGATAAGACAAAGCTGGGCGGCGTGGAGTTCAAGCTGGAAAAACTGGGCGCGGATGGTAAGCCTGATACGGCATTTACAGCCGAAACGAAAGCAACATCCAGTGAAGATGCGGATAAAGGCAAGTGCAGTTTTGCGAACCTGACCCCCGGCAGCTACCGGCTGACCGAAACAAAAACCGCCGAAGGCTACACCCTGCTGGCTGATGCCATCAGTTTTGAACTGACAACGAATGGAGAGTGCGTGCGCGATGCTACTGACTTTGGCGATGTGCAGTACGATTCCACCACGGGCGTGTACAACATTGCCCTGACGATCAACAACCGCAAAAGCTTTGAGTTGCCGCATACGGGCGCGGATGCACCCAGCCTGTGGCTTTTGATAGGCTTGCCCGCGCTGGTGGCTGTGCTGCTGGTGCTGGTGTTCCGCTACAATAAGAAAGGGGGCCGGCGTCAATAACGAAGTCACCCTCTACACAAACAAATTTTAAGAGAAAGAGGTACGAAGCAAGATGAAACTGAAACGCTTACTCACCGCAGCCCTCAGCGCCGTCATGGCCCTAAGCGTCTGCGCCCTGCCCGCAATGGCGGATGATAGCGGCACGCCGGCAACGACCACCCCCCAAAAGACCGCAAGTGTGATTGATACCGGTAAAACAGGTTCTATTACAATTTATAAGTACAACAAAACAAACACAACCGCACAAGGTGAAACGGGTACTGGTGAAACCCAGACCCCGCCTGCAGGAGCAACGGCACTTCGTGGCGCGGAGTTTACAATTTATCAGGTGGAAGATGCAACTTGGCTGGAAAAGTATTATGGCGGGAAGGAATTAGCTACAGGAGAAAAGACCCCTGAAGTTGATGATTACTTCAATAAAGATACTAACGGACAAGTTATAAGCTATGAGGCTGCTAATTTAGTTGATGGCATTGCAGCTAAGGCTAAACCGTCGAAAGTGACAGATGAGAACGGCTATGCAAAGTTTGATAATTTGGATTTGGGTTTGTATTTGGTTATCGAAACTAAAGTGCCGCAGTCTGTTGTGACAGCAGTTACCCCGTTTCTGGTTTCTGTTCCTATGACGAGAGTGCAGACTGGTAACACGGCAACAGAAGGTCAGTTGAAGGAGTGGCTTTATGATGTTACTGTTTACCCGAAAAACAGCACTGTCAAGGGAACGATTTACCTTGAGAAAAAAGGCGTGATCGGCAATGACAAGGCTCGTATGACCGCACTGCCGGGCGTGAAATTTAAGCTTGAGCGCCTGAATGATGGCGTTGAACTTACAACAGCAGCGGCCGCTGACTGGACATTGATTAAACCGGCTAAAAAGTCAACCGAGGAACAAAAAGAATATTTTGTGACGGGTTCTGAGGGTAAAATTGAGGTTGCAGACCTGACGCCGGGCACTTACCGTTTTACGGAACTTGGGTATGAAACAAATCAGGATAACAAGTACATTGTAAACGGTGACGATAGTTATGTATTTGTTGTTGGTAAGGATGGAAAAACGGTTTCGAAGCCGACAGGTGCTGCTTACACGAGCAATGAGGATTATGAAGTAAACAACGCAACCACTGGTACAGTTAAGGTTTATAACTATGCACCCGATGTCGATAAGCAGGTGCAAAAACACGGGGATGCAAACACTTGGCAGGATGCTGCCGATTATAATGTTGGCGATAAGATCCCGTATAAGATTACGGTTACTGTTCCGGAAAACATTGCCCGTTTGAAGACTTTTGTCGTGAAGGATACGCCTACAAATCTGGATGATGATAAAAGTACCATTCAGGTTCAGTATGTTGATGGCGCTAACACAACCACACTGACTCAAGGTGCCAGTGAAACCCCGGGGGCAATTAAAGAGATTAGGGAGATTGCCGGTTCTAATGGCGACAAAGGCTTTGAAATCGAGTTTAATCCTGCCCAAATGGCAACTTATGCAGGGGGAAAAATTGTAATTACATATTCGGCAACACTGAAAGGTACCGCAGTGTCTACCACAGCTGGCAATACGAATAAAGTTTCTTTGATCTATTCGAACAAGGTTAAAACGAACAATACCCCTGAAACGGAGAACGATAAAAAGCAGGTTCAAGACGAAACGGTTGTGTACACCTTTAAGATTAAGATCAACAAAACCAATGAAAACGGAACGGGCTTGAATGATGTAGAGTTCGACCTGTACAAAGAAGTCCCGATGGGCACAACCAATGCGATCACTGGCAACCAAGCTGAGGTATTGGGTTTGGGCAGCAGCAAATCTTGGCTCAAGGTTAATACGCAGCCTCTGAAAACGGTCACAGTTGGCAGTGAAGACGGTATTCTTGAAGTAAATGGCTTGGCCAATGGCACTTATAAAATTGTTGAAACCAAGACCCTGAAAGATTATAACTTGCTGAAAGAGCCGGTTGATGTTACCCTGAGCATTGCGTATAAGACCACATGGACAAAAACAGACAATTACAATAAGGGTGTCTGCGTAAAAACCGAAGTGACGAAAGCGCAGGAAAACTTTGCAACAGGTCGGACGCCGACAACTGGCGAAACAATGAATGAAGGAACCCAGAGCGGTGAAAATGGTATCGGCATGATCTCGAAGACCATCATCAACCGCAAAGGCTTCAACCTGCCTGTCACCGGTGGCTTCGGTACGTTGCTGTTCAGCGGTATCGGTGTGCTGCTGGTGCTGGCTGGTGTGAGCGTGCTGTTCAGCCTGAAAAAGAAGAACAAGCGTGCGTAAGCCGCACAATCCTAAAACCAAAAGCAAAATAGAGGGGTAATCCATAGGGGAAGGACCGGAAACGGTACTTCCCCTATGGGTGGTTGTGGACATTGCCGATACCCGCAAGGGGAGAGGCGGCTAAGAAGAGGACAGGGATTTTTCGGCAGTGCCCTGCGGGGCGTCGGGGACGCCGCCCCCTACAGCCGTAGGGGTGCCGAGGGCGCCGCCCCCCCTACGGCTGAATGGGCGTCCGCTGCTAAAAGCCTGCGCGTTTACGCGGCAAATCACCCCCAAAACCATTACAGAAAGGCTCTTTCCTATGGATACCACTGTCAAATTAAAGCTTGGCTTTGCGGCGCTGATGATCGCTTCGGGCATCGGCGTGGCCATGTACCCCGTCATCAGCAATGCGGTGGCGCAGCGTCACGCAAGCTCGGTCATTGAAAGCTACAACGATACCGTGCAGTCGATGGACACCGAGAAAATTGACGCCGCCAAGGAGGCCGCGCGCCGCTACAATGAACAGCTTAGCAACGCCATTGACCGCGATGCTGCGGGCGAGGCCGCCGACACCGGTACAAGCTATGTGGACATGTTGGATGTGGGCGAGAGTCTGGGCTACATTACGATCCCGAAAATTGATGTCAATCTGCCGATTTATGAGGGCACCAGTGATGATGTGCTGCTCAAGGGCGTTGGGCATCTGGAGGGGTCCAGCTATCCGCTGGGCGGCGCGGGCACGCACAGCGTGCTGACAGGCCACCGCGGTCTGGCCGAAGCGGTGCTTTTTACCGATCTGGACAAGCTGGGCGAGGGCGACCACTTTTACCTGCACATTATGGACGAGGTGCTGGCCTATCAGGTCGATCAGGTCAAGGTCGTGGAGCCGGAACGCACCGAGGATCTGGAAATTATCCCCGGCGGGGACTACTGCACGCTGGTCACCTGCACGCCCTACGCCATCAACACCCACCGTATGCTTGTGCGCGGCACCCGCGTGCCGTATAATGGAGAGGACGAGGAGACCGCCACGCCGCAGACCGTGCAGTATCAGGAGCTGCACACCGGCAATGTTGTGAAGCGTATGGTGGACGCATGGCCGTGGATCAGCGTAACGGGCAGCCTTGTCATCGGCGGTGAGGCGCTGCTTTTGCTGCTGCTGTTGCACCGCTGCAAAAAGCGCGAGGAGGAAGACTGATGAAACGCCTGTTTTTGCAGATTTTTGCATGGCTGGCGATACTGTTGGGCGTTGGGCTTATGCTGCAGCCCACGGTCAGCCAGTATCTGGCGGCGCGGCAAAGTACAAAAACCGTACAAAAATTTGTGCAGGCTGCCGAAGCTGCCGCCCCCGCCGTGGCTGAAACCACAGACAACGCCGAGCCTGCCCGCGCTTACCCCGAACTGTACGATGCCCTGCAAGCCTACAATGCGCAGATTTTTGCCGAGGGACAAAGCGGCTTGAAGGATCCCTTTGCCTACGAGACGCCCGCCTTTGACCTGACCGGCTACGGCCTGCCCGATGATATGATCGCCGCGCTGTGGATACCGCGCCTGAATCTGGATTTGCCCGTCTACTTGGGCGCCAGCACGGTCAACATGGCCCGCGGCGGTGCGCTGCTGGGGCAGACCTCGATGCCGCTGGGCGGCGCGAACACCAATACCGTGATCGCCGCGCACCGCGGCTACTACGGTGCGGAGATGCTGCGCAATGTGCAGCAGATACAGCTCGGCGATAAAATCACGCTGACAACACCGTGGGATACGCTGGTCTACCGCGTGTGCGAACTAAAAATTATACAGCCGGACGATATAAATGCGGTGCTGATACAGCCGGGGCGCGACCTGCTGACCCTGACGACCTGCCACCCCTACACCCAAAATACCCAACGGTATCTGGTTATTGCCGAGCATGACCCCGATGCCGCGCCCGCGACCCATGCGGAGGATCTGACCGAGTGTGACGAGACATGGGACGCTGCGCCGCGTCAGGTGACCGTGGAAACCGACGGCACGACCGCGCTGGAGGAGGTTGCGCCCGAAAGCATCAGCCCCCTGCCCAACGAGGGCGGCAGCGAGGATGCGGGCGGCGCGTACTCCAACTGGATGATTTGGCTGGAAAACAACGCCCTGTGGGCAGGAATTGTGCTGATTGCCGCCGTCATCGGCTGTATGCTGATCTGGCGCGGCCACAGAAAGGATTGACCCATGCAGAATTTCAACGAAAAAGCGCTGGCTGTGACAGCCGAGGTGAGCAAGGCCGTGCTGGGCAAGCCCGAGGTCGTGCTGAAAATTATGATGGCGATGCTGGCCCGCGGTCATGTGCTGATCGAGGACATCCCCGGCGTGGGCAAAACCACGCTGGCACAGGCGTTTGCCCGCGCCATGGACCTGACCCAGAACCGCGTGCAGTTTACACCGGATGTTTTGCCGTCCGATATTGTGGGGTTTTCGCTCTATCAAAAGGAAACCGGCAAGTTTGTCTACCACCCCGGCGCGGTCGCGTGCAACTTGTTTTTGGCTGATGAGATCAACCGTACCAGCGCCCGCACCCAGTCCGCCCTGCTGGAGGTCATGGAGGAGAGCGCCGTCACGGTGGACGGTGTGACGCGCCCGCTGCCCCAGCCGTTCACGGTCATGGCTACAGAAAACCCTGTCGGCTCGGTCGGCACGCAGATGCTGCCGGAGTCGCAGCTGGACCGTTTTATGGTCTGCGTGGTCATGGGCTACCCTGATGCCGAGGCGGAAATGGAAATTCTGGCCCGCCAGCCGCGCCATGCCCTGCTGGACCGTGTGCAGCCCGTGATGGACAAAAACGACCTGCTGACCATGCAGCAGCAGGTGGATGAAGTGTTTATGAGTGACGAGATTCGGCGGTATATCGTGGAGCTTTCCCGCGCGACGCGGCAGGACGGCCGATTGGCGCTGGGGCTGTCGCCCCGTGCATCGCTGGCTGTGGCCGGTATGGCCCGCGCCGCAGCCTACCTGAGCGGGCGCAGCTTTGTGGCCCCGCAGGATGTGACCGCGATTTTTGCCGATGTGACCCACCACCGTCTGCGCCTGATCGAGCAGGCGCGCACCGGCGGCGAGACGGTGGAAAACATTATTGCGGATGTTCTGCACACCACGCCGCGCCCCCGCCCGGAGAAGCCGTCCCATGGCAGGTAAGGTCGGCTGCGGGCTGCTGCTGGCTGTGCTGTTTGCCGTGGCTGCAGTCAGCCGTGCGCCGTTTGCGGTGTTTCTGCTGGCATGGGCGGTGCTGGTGGTGGTGTTTCTGGCGTGGTATGCCCGCACACTGCGCCGGGATGTGACGGCAACGTTGCAGCTGCCCGCCCGCCCTGTGCGCCCCGGCGAGGAATTTGCCGTGCTGGTGCAGCTGCACAACGCCGGGCGGCGGCCTGTGCCGGAGCTGCGTGTCGTTTTGCAGGCAGTGGACGCCGAGAGCGGTACGGCGATCGAGTTGCCCTGCGGTTCAATGCTGGCCCCGGGTCAGCGTGCCGACCTGCGCGTAACGCTGCGCGCCGCCAAAAGCGGCCTGTGGCGGTTCCGCGTGCGGGAAATCACGGTGCGCGACCCGCTGGGCCTGTTTGCCGTGCCCTGCGCCGTGCCGCCCCAAAGCCGGGAGCTGTGTGTGCTGCCGCCCGCCGAGGGTGAGGACGATGGCGCGGGCACAAAGCCGCAAAATAAGGTAGAGAAGGTGACCGCCGCAGGCCACGACATGGCTGACGGCGTTTACGACCTACGGCCCTACCGTGCGGGGGATTCACTGAAGCAGATACACTGGAAGCTGACTGCCCGCGTGGGCGAGCTGACCGTGCGTGAGCCGCTGGGCGCGACCTATTGCGCCGACCCGGCCGGGGCAATCATGGCAGAGGAAGCCGATGCGCCACAGCAGGTGCTGCACTTCGCTCAGACTGCCGTAAAACGGCTGCGCACCATGACCCGCCGCCGGACCGCTGACCCGGACACAGGGCTGGTGTTCATTGACCGTGTGCTGCTGCCCCGCACCGGGGCTGCGGCGCGCCCTGTGCTGGAAACGGCAGTGGATTTGCTGATTTTGGAATTGCTGGCGTTGGGTCTGCTGACGGCTTTGAACGGCGCGTTTGCGCTGGCGCTGCCTGTTTGGGTATGGTTGGGCACGGCAACGCTGTGCCCGGTGTGGCTGGCGCTGCACCGCGCCCCACTGCCCAACGCTGCCCGCCGTGGAATGATGCTGGCGCTGGCTGTGGGGTATCTGGTGCTGCTGTTTGTGGTGCAACGGACATTTCTGGCCGGTGCGCAGCAGTGCGCGGATGCCGTAAGACTGTGCCTGAATACACGATTCGACGCAAATTTTGCGGTGGTGACTTCGCCGATCCCGGCGCAGAGGGGGCTGTTTGTGCTGCTGGCTGCGATCCCTGTCACGGCGTTTCTGGCCGCAGTAACCGCCTGGCACACCGATGCACTGCTGCTGGGGCTGGCGCTGCTGCCGGTCGTGGTATTTACACTGCTGGCCGGGACAGGCAGCGCCGTTTTGGGATGGCTGCTGCTTCTGCCCGGCTGGCTGGGGGCCTGCGCGGCGGCGCGGTCGGTGCAGCGAAAGCGGCTGTGGGGTGGCAAGGATTCCGCCTCCTATGCTGCCAACCTGCAGACCCACCGCACAAACCAAAAATTGGCCGCTTCCGGTATGGCAGTGGCCTGCACCGTATTGTTTTTGCCTGCACTGGCGCTGCGCCCGGTGCTTACGCTGCCGCTGAACGCGCTGCAGCCGGTGACCGACAAGGCTCAGGCAGCGGTGCTGAGTGTCGCAATCGAGTGGCTGCCGAAAATCAGCGGCGGCGCATTGAATTTCCATCTCAGCGCGGCGGCGGGCGGCGTTGAGGACGGAAGCCTGACCCAAGGTGACGGCCTTGCACTGACCGGGCTGGAGGATCTGATGGTCACGGCCAGTGCCATGCCGGAGGAGACCGTCTATCTGCGCGGTTTTATTGGTGCGGACTATGACGGAACAAGCTGGCAGGCGGGTGATGCCGCAGCCTTTGACAGTGCGGCGTCCAACTGGAAGACCGATGGCAACGGTCGGCTGGCTATAGCCAACCTGCCGTTTTTGCGCGCGGCCTACAGTGGCACAGAGCCCCGGCAAATGACTGTGCAGCGTCTGCATGCAAATGATGCTTACACTTTTGCACCGTATAATGCGTATTTTAACGATTACTACACGCCGGACGGTGATGGAGCCATTGCAGGGCAGACCGCACAGGATGATACATTCTACTATTTTCCGCGCAAGCAGGCCAAAGAATTGCTGGCCGCCCGTGCTGACGGTGACGCCAGTGTGCTGGATCGCCTTGAAAGCGCCTATGCTGCCTATGCCGAGGCGCGTTATCTGGCTTTGCCCGCAGGCGCGGAGTACGATGCAATCAGGGAAGAGCTTGACGCACTGGTGAAGGAGCGCAAGCTGAAGGACAACGATACCGATGGCCGCCGCACGCTGGTGCGCAGTTGGCTGAATGAGCGCTGCCATTACAGCGCCGATGCCGCCGCGCCTGATGGGGCGGATCCGGTACTCTATTTTTTGAACGAGAGCCATGCCGGCAGCAGCACGCAGTTTGCCTCGGCAGCGGTGGTGCTGTGCCGAATGCTGGGACTGCCAGCCCGGTATGTGGTGGGCTATGCCGCGCCGCAAAGCCTGTTTACTGCCCAAGGGGACGGCAGTTACCGTGCTGTTTTGCAGGATGACAACGCGCACGCATGGGCTGAGGTCTATCTTGCCGGGCAGGGCTGGACGCCGCTGGAAGTGACGCCCGGCATGGCGGCGGAGCTCACTGAAGGTGAACTGTCAGCGGATACACCGCTGGCCGGACAGAATGCTGCCAATGAAGATGACGCACCGCTGCCAACACAAAACGAAACGCAAACCCCTGACAGTACATCGCGGAATACGGCACTGCTGTGGGTGTTGCCGGTAATTTTGTTGCTGGCCGTGCTGGTGATAGTCGAGGTTCGCCGTGTACGCCGCACACCGCTGCAGATCGTGCAGGCGGAGTTCCGCGCGCTCTACCGCAAAATGCGGCGCTGCGGGCTGGGGGAGAATGTCTCCTCCGATGAGGCGGCGTTTGCGGAATTTCTGCAGGCGCATTGCCCGCAAACAGACGGCGAGACAATTCAAAGCATGCTGGCTGCTGTGCAGACGGCACAGTTTGCACCCGGTCCGTGTACACAGGAAACAGCGCAAGAGGTGCGCACTATTTGCCGGAAACTGCGCAGAAAAATGCGCAAGGGTGTTGCGTAAAGATGTGAAATGTATAAAAAATAGTTGACGGTTCGTAAAAAAATGATTATGATAATAGTAAAATAGCTGCGGGAGATGAGAAATGATGGCGTGCTTGCCGATGAATGATAAAGTGGTCGATATTACGCAGAGTACGGAGACGGCGGATGCGCCAAAAACAAAGGTATACCGTTCGATGATCGGAAACGGACGCATCAGCCCCGCAACCCGTCAGCGCGTGCTGGACTATGTGAAGAAGCACAACTGTACCCTCGATGTACCCGCCTGCGAGGCGGATAATCGTTGCTCGTACAACATTTCACTGGTGATATCAAAGCAGTTCTCCGACTTTGAGATGCCTTTTTTGCGCAAGATAATGCGCTCAGTTTACTATGTGGCGGGTGAGTACGATTATGATGTCCTGCTGACACTTGTGGACGAGAACGAGACCCGCCCTGTGGAGCGGCTGCTGGGCAACCGGAAAATTGACGGCTTGATTTTGACCCGCACGCTGGAGCGCGACCCGCTTATTCCCTTGCTGAAAGCGCGCAAGCTGCCGTTTGTCGCTATTGGTCAGCCAGAGGATGATGAAATCCTCTCGGTCGATCACGACCAGGTAGGCGGTTGCCGCGAGATGACGAGCCTTCTGTTGATGAAGGGCATGAAGCATATAGCGCTGCTGGGTGGCAGCATGCTGTACACAGTCAACCAGTCCCGGCTGGAAGGCTTCCGACAGGCCTATGACAAGATGGGACAGGTAATTGATGAAGGCTTGCTGTTTTTGGAGCTGGAAACAGATGATCTCCGGATGTGGGCTGTGCAGCAGGCAGTGGAGCGCGGTGCGGATTGCATCCTGTGCATGGACGAGCGTCTGGCTCAGCTGTCGCTGAATGTACTAAAGCAGCTGAACCTGCGTGTGCCGCAGGATATCCGACTGGCATCGCTGTATGACAGCGAGAATCTGGCCAATGCCGTGCCGCCCATCACAGCAGTACAATTTAATGCCGACATTCTGGGCCTCAAGGCTACCCAACAGCTGCTGTGCGCATTGCAGGGGGAAAAGGTGGAGACCAGAATAGAACTGGGCTACCAAGTAAGCTTGCGGAAGTCAACGCAGATATAGTGTGCGGTTTTCCAAAGATTTCAGAACATGCTTGCAGATACGCAGGAGCAGTTTTAATGTTTTCTGGACGATTGCGTACCTTTATATATAAGGGATAAGGGGCCGTGATACATTTCTACACCGCTAACCTTACCCTCCGCACTGTAAGGGCCGGGCATGCCCGGCCCGCAACCTACCCGATACTACAGCTTGTATCCATCGC
>ERZ834769.2604-NODE-2604-length-13090-cov-3.258765_pt1 | contig 13090 bp, 8 predicted proteins | sample MGYA00519690_ERZ834769 | MGnify/ENA primary metagenome ERZ834769 (study PRJEB31850, sample SAMEA3708760) | human gut metagenome | biome: human gut; feature: human-associated habitat; material: faeces | place: China | collected 2014 ... | reverse complement strand
ATAAATCCGATACCATAAGGTATACCGCTGGCATTTGCATAGCCCAAAGCAGCGTCAAGCCCCGAATCAGGAACGCCGATAACTATATCGGCATCAACCGGATGCTCCTCTGCCAAAAACTTACCTGCCCTCATTCTTGCCTGCTGAACAGATGAACCCTCAATAACAGAATCCGGGCGAGCGAAATATATATATTCAAATACGCAAATATGGCCTTTTTTGGTACAATGGGTATCAATTGATTTAACACCTTCTGTGCTGATTACAACAATTTCACCCGGCCTAATATCACGAACAAACTCTGCGCCCAAAGTATCGAGCGCACAGCTTTCGGATGAAACAATCCATCCGCCGCCTTCTGTTTTACCAAGGCAAAGAGGACGAAAGCCGTTAGGGTCACGAAAAGCAATAAGCTTTGTTGCAGTCATTACAACACAAGAATATGCACCTTTAAGCGTAGGCATTATCTTTTCAATAGCTTCTTCCGTACTTTTACTTGTAAGGCGAGCCGAAACAATTGAATAAGCAATAGATTCGGTATCCGAAGTACCGTGAAAAATACCGCCCTTAAGTTCAAAAGTTTTTCTTATATCATGTGCATTTACAAGGTTACCGTTATGCGCAAGGGCAAGATTACCTTTAATATGGCGAATAACAAGCGGCTGAATATTATTAACACTTTTACCGCCCGTGGTAGAATATCTTACATGACCTATTGCCATATTACCTGTACCGAGTGTATCAAGCTTTTCGCTTGTAAACACATCGGGAACAAGACCGTCACCGCGATGATGCCTAAACACACCGTCATCATTTACAGCAATACCGCAGCTTTCCTGCCCCCTGTGCTGAAGCGCATAAAGTGCAAGATAAGCTGAATGAGCCACATAAGTTGTTTTGTTTTCAAAAATGCCGAATACACCACATTCTTCGTGAAGACTGTTAAACATTAACCATACTCCCAAAATTATAAAATTTTTTCTGTTTTGCGTATTATATCACAATAAAATACTACTTGCAATAATATAAACAAATAATTTACATAACAAAAACGGAGAACAATGGTAAAATATTGTTCTCCGTTTATCTTTATTTAGTTTTCACGCTCTTAACCTTTGACCAAGAAGAATAAACTTTTTTACCGTTCACTATTTTATATGTACGAACTCTTACATAATACTTTTTCTTTGCCTTAAGCTTTTTAACGGTAGTTTTAGTTGTTTTTTGCTTCTTGATATTTACAGTCTTTTTATTTTTCTTGAATTTCTTATTGGTTGCGACTTGAATTTGATAACCTTTTACACCGCTTACCTTTTTCCAAATAACTGAAATTGCTTTCTTTGCAGCTTTCACCTTTTTGATTGAAGCTGATTTCGGCTTTGCAACTTTAGTCTGTGCAGTTGTTGTATCATTTTGAGTTGACTGCTGTTGAGCAGTCTGCTGTGCAACTTGTTGTTGGGTTTCCTGTGTAGGTTGAGTTGACGGCTGCGGTGCCGGTGTAGGTGTAATAACGACTTCGCCACCGTTAAGTTCATAGTAGCAAGCAAAATATGTATTTAATGAAGGAAAAAGCATAAATGATTTATTATAGTCTATATCTTGAGGAAGACCGTATGTACTCCAAGCTTTTACTTCATCAGACCATACAGCAAACGAATAAATATTGCCATTTGTATCTTTAATTACAGTATTTCCACCTTCACCTGAAAATCTTATTGGCATACTAACAAAATCGACTTTTCTTATTGTTCCGTTTGACAAAGTTAATGATACTGAAGCATTTTCAGCATGATTAGCAGTTGGATTCTTAAGCAATGTGCAATTAGTAATATAGTTATTAACATCATATTGGAAACAAACAGATGAGTTGCCAAAATTCATTGAAAATTTTTTATTATAAACTTTTGCATCATCACAGTTTTCCGTATCATCGTCATTTTCATATTCTGTTTTAAACCAAAGAATATTATCATTTATTTCGAAACCGAACCCCTCATCTTGATAATATGAGTGAACCATATTGTAATCAGCCAAATTCGCTACTTTTGTTGATGAATCGTCATAATAAAGTTTAACCTTTAATTTATCGTACGGATATACCTGTCCTATTATTAAATCAGAAATATCCGGAAAGCTTACAATTTCTGCATTTATTATATCTTTTGATTTGGTTGCGACTATTCCAATTGGGGCTTTTTCATTGTAAGAACGAGTTATAAAAGCATATTCTTTATTACTTTCTAAATAGTAATATTCATCACCAGTTCTACCTTCAAATTTATAAGTGATTTCATTTTCATCATAATTTTCTTCTTTTATATATCCATTGTCAACAGAAAACTTATACATTCCTGTTTTGTCAGGAGTAAAGAAAATTCTCCCATAAAAAGTTTCAAGTTTTTTACCCAATATAAGGGTTTTAGATGATAAATCACTTATATTAAAACGGAACTTTCTTTTTATTGATTGATCATAATTCCAATAATTACCCTTGCATCTAATTTTATACACATAATCCGAATTCAAATATAAATGTTCCCCATAACCAATCAATTCAAAATCTGTATTGTCATCACCATATGCATTTGATGTTATCCAAAATTGACAAGACCATTCATTTTCATCAAAACTCAACACATATTTGCCAGTTTTTTGTGGTGCAAACAAAAAATATTCTTCAAAATTTCCATCATTATCTGTTTCAATATAGTATTCCGTATCAAGTTCAATTTTATTAACGCTTGAAGAATCCTCAGCGAATGCTGAAAAATCAACTACCGACACAATGCTCAAAAGCATTGCAAGGGATAAAAATAAACTAATTACTTTTTTCATAATTAACCTCCTGTAAAAACAAAACATTTACTTTTATATTGTATCATTTAAAGTCAAAATTTGCAACACTGCAAAAAGCACCGAGTTCACGATTATGAATCTCGGTGCTTTTGATTATATTTATTTAGTTTGGTGTATAAAGATTTGCATACGGGCGGGATGATGCCGGAACAAGCTTTTTAAAAGGCTTTGCCATAATGGTGTCATAATCGGCATTAAAGAATTTGCAGTACTTTTTAATATACATATCAAGTTCTTTTTTATCCGTTTCATCAAGATTTTGAACCTTAATATTATCGCTGATATTTTCCTTTGGAAAAGAGCCGCGAACAAAAATTTTGCCGCCGTGCATACCCGAAGCACAGTGAGTGCCGAAAAGCTTTTCTCCCCTTTTCATATCAAGGCCGAGAAGAACAATAGTACCGCCCGCCATATATTCGCCGAGGAATGAGCCTGCATTTTTGCCGATAACAAGAACCGGACGCATTTGCCTAAATTCTTTCATATGAATACCGCCACGGCAAGCCACATTATCACGAATGTAAATTTGACCGTCACGCATACCATAACCCATAGCGTCACCCGAATGGCCGTGAACTACGATTTCGCCGCCGCCCATTGTATTGCCGACTGCATCTTGGCAATTACCGTAAACAACAACTCTGCCGCCATTTAAATAGCAAGCCATATCATTGCCCGGTGTACCGTAAACTTCAACGGTTTTACCCTCATCAAGAGCGCAACCGATATATCGCTGGCCGTTAACATCTTTAACAGTAACTTTGTTTTGCTTTTTAAGTTGCTTTTCAATTTCTTCATTTACTGCTTCGTATCGAGTAAGCCCTGCTTCGATAATCATAACAAAATGCCCCCTCTCAATTTTTGAATTCTTGTTTCTTTATCAAACATAAATATTGACGGTGTATCCATAATATCACCCTCAAGTGAATTAAGGTCAACTTTATTTGAAATAAGATTTGTATAAATACCGGCATTTTCGCTTGAATTGATAAGCACAAAGCCTACGAGTTTATTACCCTCAAAAACAAGCCTTTTATAAACATCACCGTCAGATTTGATTTTATCACTATACTGCTCGCCCTGTGCATTTATAAGACCGCAGGTGCAAATGCGAAGTCCGAAAAAGTCAATTGCATTGACTGAATAAGTACCGTTTACAACTTCGCTTTCGCAAGCCATTTGATTGCCGGCAACTCTACCCTGCTGCACAGCATTAGGCCAAAGAGCAATAATTCTCTTTGAACCGTCAAGCATATCAACCGAAACGGTGCAATCTCCTGCCGCATAAATATCTTTATCACTTGTTTGCATTGTATGAATATCTGTAATAATACCTCTGTTTACTTCAAGTCCGGCTTTTTCGGCAAGTTCGGTTTGAGGTCTTACACCGACTGCAAGTACAAGCAAATCGCATTTTAACACTTTTCCGTCTTTAAGAGTCACGCTCGTAATGTGCTTACCCTTTGACTGCGCTTTAACAACGGTATTTTCAAGATGAAATTTAATTGCGTTATTTTCTAAATGTTTTTTTACCTGGCGGGCAGATGTTTTATCAAGAATTGACGGAAGAACTCTTGGTGCAAGTTCAACAACATCAACACTCTTGCATATTTTCACAAGTCCTTCGGCAGCTTTCATACCGATAAGACCCGCACCGATAACTACCGCCTTTGTATTTTCATTTGCAAGCTTTTTCAGCTCTTTTGCAGATGCTAAATCAAGGAAAGTTACTGCATTATCCTTACCGTCAACATTTTCCATTGGCGGAACAAAAGGCTTTGAACCTGTTGCAAGGCAAAGTTTATCATAAGGGTATGATTTTTTGCCGACTTTAACGGTTTTATTTTTTCTGTCAATAGAAGTTACCTTGGCATCTGTAACAACATTTATATTATTAGCTTTATAAAATGCTGGCTTGCGCAGTGCCATATCACTTTCTTTAACTTTACCTTTAAGAAAATAGCTGATTGACGGGCGTGAATAAGGAAGATACGCTTCCTCTGTAAGCATTGTAATATTGCCTTTAGCGTCAGCTTTTCTGATAGCTTCCGCTGTTGAAAGGCCTGCCGCGCAAGCACCAATAATAACATAATTCATTATTTAGCACCTCCCACTTCAAGCCATAACAAAGCGTGGTTAGGGCAATTTTTAACACAGGCAGGTTCTTCGCCTTGGCAAAGGTCACATTTATATGCAATGTTTCCCTGCTTAATACAACCTATCGGGCAAACAGCAAGGCAGGTCATACAGCCAATGCATTTATCCTCATTAACAGAAACTATGCCTGTTTTTTTATCTTTAGTCATTGCACCTGTAATGCAAGCTTTTACACAAGCCGGGTCATCACAATGGCGGCAATTAACTGCTACCGAAGCAACCTTATCACCAAAAACAGAAATTCTGCTTACCGGTTCAGGCTTCTCCGACTTATAAGCTTTAACTATATCTTTTGATTTTGAATGAGCTGTTTTGCAATAAACCTCACAAAGACGGCAGTTTATGCAAAGTTCTTCTCTTGCGAAAACTTTTTTCATATTTGCATATCCCCCTTATTCACCTGCGTGTTTAATGCCGAGTATTTCAAGTTCTTTATCGCTCAAACCTATACCACGAAGCATAAGTCTGTTACCGCGAAGCGAGTCGATAGAGTTAATACCCATACCACCCATTATTTCTTTAATTTCGTGGTTCCAAGCATTGATTAAGTTAATTACTCTTTGATGTGCAATTTCAGGGTTAAGGCGGCGTGTTAACTCAGGCCTTTGAGTAGCGATACCCCAATTGCATTTACCTGTATTACAAGTTTGGCACATATGGCAGCCCATAGCAATAAGAGGAGCAGAAGCAACATAGCAGGCATCTGCGCCGAGAGCGATTGCTTTAACAATATCTGACGAACAGCGAAACGAACCTGCGGCAACAAGTGATACTGTTGAGCGAATACCCTCATCACGAAGTCTTTGGTCGGCAGAAGCAAGTGCAAGTTCAATAGGAATACCTACATTATCACGAATTCTTGTAGGTGCGGCACCTGTACCGCCTCTAAATCCGTCAATAACCACAATATCGGCACCGGCTCTTGCAACACCGGAAGCAATAGCTGCAATATTATGTACAGCCGCGATTTTAACAGAAACAGGCTTTTTATTATGTGTAGCCTGCTTAAGCGACCAAATAAGCTGGCGCAAATCTTCAATAGAATAAATATCGTGGTGCGGTGCAGGTGAAATAGCATCTGAACCCTCCGGAATCATACGGGCATTTGATACTTCAACATTTACTTTTTCACCCGGAAGGTGACCGCCGATACCCGGCTTTGCACCCTGACCTATTTTAATTTCAACGAACTTTGAATTATTAAGATAATCTTTATGCACACCGAAACGGCCTGACGCTACCTGAACAACAGCATAATCGCCGAAAGAACGCAAGTCGGGATGAAGACCGCCCTCACCTGTATTAAACAATGTTCCGAGTTCAACGGCTGCCATAGCAAGTGACTTTTGAGCATTAAGTGAAATAGAACCAAAGCTCATAGCCGAAAACATAATAGGTGTTTCAAGCATAACCTGCGGCGGCATTTCAGTGATAGACTTACCTTTCTTTTCAACCTCAATTTTATCAGGCTTGCGGCCTAATATAGTACGAATTTCCATCGGTTCACGAAGAGGGTCGATAGACGGATTGGTAACCTGTGATGCATTAAGCAAGATTTTATCCCAATAAATAGGATAAGGCTTTGGATTACCCATAGCGGAAAGAAGAACCGAACCCGTTTCTGCCTGACGGCAGATTTCCTGCTGATAAGAAGGTGTCCAATTCGCATTATCACGATAATCACAAACATATTTTTCTATACGCAATGCTCCTGTCGGGCAGAGGTCAACACATCTGTGGCAGGCAACACAATTTTTTGAATTTACTAATACTGTTTTTCCGTCTTCATCAAAAAAGTGGCATTCATTTGAACACTGACGAACACAGCATCCGCAATTTATGCAAAGTTCTTTATCACGAATAACAGTAAATCTGCGTGGAATATAATTTATCATCAGTTCTCATCCTCCTCTTCATCAATTTCAAGCGGAATAAATACAGGCTCTGCACCTGAAACAGACCATACTTCATCAGGATCAGGGCAAATAATTCTGATTGCCGATTCTTCAGAAGCAAAATAAGCACGGTTTCCTTTAGTTGCGGCAGTAAGTGAACGAAGCTTCAGCCTATCGTTAATAGCAAGAAGTCCCTTATTAGAACCGAGAATTACAGAAAACGGGCCATTAACAAGCGCACCGTTATAAATAGAACGAAGATCGGTAAAATATTTCTTTTTATCATCGTCCATTCTGTCAATTTCATCCCATTCAGGTGCTGTAAGTACATCTGCGGCAACTTCAATAGGAAGATTATGATGGCGCAAAAGATGGTCAAAAAGATAAGTGATAACTTCTGTATCTGTTTGCATCGTGCAAATATATCCAAACTGCTCAATATATCTGCGGTTGGCATCATATGATGATATTTCGCCGTTATGCACAATTGACCAATCAAGAATATTAAACGGATGAGCGCCTCCCCACCAGCCGGGTGTGTTAGTCGGGAATCTGCCGTGCGCTGTCCAAATATAAGCTTCATATTGGTCAAGCATATAAAATTCGCCTACATCTTCAGGATAACCTACTGCTTTAAAGCAGCCCATATTTTTACCACTCGAAAAGATATAAGCACCCTCAATTGCATTATTAACTTTAGTTACACACTGTGCAACATATTCAAGTTCATCAAGCCTTGCGTCTTTCATTCGCACACGGTTTGCCTTACCGAAATAACGCCAAATATCAGGGCCTTTTTCAATGCTTGGAACTTGGCGGGTAGGTATTCTCTCCGCAACATCAATATTAAAATGCCTAAAAAGAAAATCTTCGCACTGCTTTCTTGCCTCGCTTGAATCATAGAAAACATGAATAGCATATTCATCCTTATGTTCAGGATAAATACCATAAGCAGCAAAACCACCGCCAAGACCATTTGACCTATCGTGCATAAGTGCAATAGATTTAATGATTTGAGAACCGTTTATGCGGTTGCCTTTTCTGTCAATAATAGCGGCAATGGCACAGCCTGACGGAATTCTGATTTCTCCCTCTTTCAACATAGTATCCTCTCCTTAAGTTATGTGTAAATAACAATATATTTTATGAACATAATGTTCAATAAATATCGTGTTTTCTTAATTTTACAATAAATAGCACTTATTAGTCAATTATACAAATTACAAAATTAGTGCGATTTTTAAGTTATTTTATGTATAATATCACAGTATTCATACAGTTTTTAGTATAGTTATTCAGTTTCTTATGTATACGGTTGTATTTTTATACATATCGCATAAAAGAAAAAGGACTGAATTAACAGTCCCTTTTCTTTGGTAGAAAATAGCAAAAACAATTATATAAAAGAGATTTTACAAATCTGTTTTACACATCATCCTCACCCTGCAAAGCATCATATCCTCTTTCGCCGGTACGAACTTTAACCGCATCTTCAACATCATAGATGAAGATTTTACCGTCGCCGATATTACCGGTATAAAGCACATCCCTTGCAGTTTCAATAACTGTTTCAACCGGAACAGCAGAAACAACCATTTCAAGTTTCATTTTAGGGTTAAGATTCATTTCTTCGATTTCAACACCACGGTATTTTCTGATGTGGCCTTTTTGTGTGCCGCATCCCATTACATTTGTAACAGTCATACCGGTAATGCCGATTTCATTCATAGCAGATTTAATTTCTTCAAACTTAGCAGGATTAAATATCATAACAACTTTTGATAAAGCCGGTGATTTTTTAGTCGTATAAGTTTCAACTTCAACTGCCTTTTCAACCGGAGCAAGCGGAGTTGCAGGTACACTTGCTTTTGGAGCTGAAGCTTTGATAGAAGAAGATGTTGCAAAAGCCATAGCCGGCATAAAATCTGCGTAAGCAGACGGAAGATTATGTTCGGTAGCATCAAGACCTTTGATTTCTTCCTCTTCAGATACGCGAAGTCCGTTAGTTTTCTTAATAATAAAAAATACTATTGTCATAGTAACAATTGTCCAAGCGGCAACACAAACAAGACCTAATAACTGCTTGCCGAGAAGTGAGAAGCCACCGCCATAGAAAAGGCCTTGGAATGAATCATTACCCGGTACGGTTGTAGTGGCGAAAAGGCCGACTGCAACAGTACCCCACATACCGTTTACGCAGTGAACTGCAACAGCACCGACAGGGTCATCAACTTTAAGCTTAATATCAATAAATTCTACTGCAACGACTACAAGAATACCTGATACAACGCCTATAATGCAAGAGCCAAGTGCATCAACAACATCACAACCGGCAGTTACTGCAACAAGACCTGCAAGTGAAGCGTTAAGTGACATTGAAACATCAGGCTTACCGTTTTTAATCCAAGTGAAAATCATAGTTACACAAGTAGCAATAGCAGGAGCACAAGTTGTGGTTACAAATATTGAAGCAAGCTGTGGGCCGCTTTTTGCAGCAGCACCGTTGAAACCATACCAACCAAACCAGAGAATGAACACACCGAGTGCGCCGAGAGTTAAAGAGTGTCCCGGAATAGCTTTAGCAACTTTTTTGCCTGTTTTCTTATCTTCAACATACTTGCCGATACGAGGGCCAACCATAATTGCGCCGATAAATGCTGTGATACCGCCAACCATATGAATTGCACAAGAACCCGCAAAATCGTGGAAGCCGAGATTTGCAAGCCAACCGTTTGGATTCCAAATCCAACCTGCCTCAATAGGATAAACGACGGCAGAAATTACAGCTGAATAAATACAATAGCTTGAAAACTTTGTACGCTCAGCCATTGAACCTGAAACGATAGTTGCCGCTGTTGCGCAAAATACAAGATTAAATACAAAATTAGACCAATCAAAATTTTGATAATTTGTGAAAACGCCCAAGGTTGGCATACCGCAAAAGCCACCTAAAACTTCTTCACCCATCATAAGACCGAAACCAAGCAATATAAACATCGGAGTACCGATACAAAAATCCATAAGGTTTTTCATAATAATATTGCCGGCATTTTTAGCCCTGGTAAAACCTGTTTCCACCATAGCAAAACCGCATTGCATAAAGAAAACAAGAGCCGCACCGATTAAAAACCAAATGCCGAACACTTCACTGTCGACTTTTTCAAGAATAGATGTTATATCCATATATTCTTCCTCCTAAAATTAAATAGTTTGTAATGATAAAAAGAAAATAAAAAAAAGAGGCACGACAACACATAACATTGTCGCACCTCATTGTGCTAAAAATATATGTCAAGCCGACACCGGAAAGCGATGCCGGCCTAACAAATGGCATAATTGCCATAAGAGAGGGTTAAGTAAAAGATACAGATTAGTAATTAACCATATATCTGTCGATTTCCCACTGTGAAACCTTTGTTCTGTATTCATCCCATTCAGCTTTCTTGCCTTCGGTATAAGCATTGAATACATGGTCGCCTACTGTTTCTTTAACAAATGGGTCAGCTTCTGAAGCTTCAATTGCTTCTTCAAGTGAACCAGGAAGGCAATCAATACCTTTTGCTGCAAGTTCTTCATCTGAAAGGTCAAATACATTATAATCAACTGCAGGAGCAGGAGAGATTTTATTCTTAATTCCGTCAAGACCTGCTGCAAGGCAAAGTGCCATTTCAAGATATGGGTTACAAGTTGGGTCAGGGCAACGAAGCTCTACACGAGTACCCATTCCTCTTGCTGCAGGAATACGAACAAGACATGAACGGTTAGATGCTGACCAAACAATATAGGTAGGAGCTTCATAACCAGGTACAAGTCTTTTATATGAGTTTACGGTTGGGTTTGAATATACTGCAATACTCTTAACATGCTTTAAAAGACCGCCGATGAAATAATGTGCAACATCGCTCAAACCGTCTTCGCTTTCAGGGTCGTAGAAAGCATTAACTACTTTACCGTCAGCATCTTTAGTCATAAGTGACATATTTGTGTGCATACCTGAACCGTTGATACCATAAATCGGCTTTGGCATAAATGTTGCATGAAGACCATGCTTTGTAGCATAAGTTTTAACAACATGCTTGAAAGTCATTACACGGGCTGCTGTTGTCATTACTTCATCAAACTTAAAGTCGATTTCGTGCTGGCCTTCAGCTACTTCGTGGTGTGATGCTTCAATTGTATATCCCATTTCCTCAAGAGCGAGGCAAATATCACGGCGGCAGTTTTCACCATGGTCAATAGGGTTAAGGTCAAAGTAACCACCTTCGTCGCCTGTTGTTGTAGTTGGGTTGCCGTCTTCATCAAGTTTGAAAAGGAAGAATTCACATTCAGGGCCTACATTAAAGCTGTAACCCATTTCAGCAGCTTCATCCATAACCTTTTGAAGAACATTTCTTGGGTCACCGAGGAACGGTGTTTTATTATCGGCACAATATACCGAGCAGATAAGACGAGCTGTCTGTGCGTTCTGGTGCTTTCTCCAAGGGAAAATAGTCCATGTATCATAATCAGGATGAAGATACATATCACTTTCGTTAATTCTTACAAATCCATCAATTGATGAACCGTCAAACATACATTCATTGTCAAGTGCTTTTTCAAGCTGTGAGCTTGTTATAGCGACATTTTTCATAATGCCGAAAACATCTGTAAACTGAAGTCTGATAAATTCAACTCCGTTTTCCTGTGCACTTTTAAGGATGTCTTCTTTTGTGTACTTACTCATAGTAAATACTCCTCTCTTGAGTAATTTTGTAAATTAAAGCAAAAAATAGGCGCTCCGAATCAACTCGGAACGCCTTTGTTCTTACTACACTTTCATTATAGTCAGCAGGTATAAATTTGTCAACGATTTTATTCAATTTTGTCAATTTACTGCGTGAGCATCAATTCATGTTAAAACTTTTTGTATGATATGCCAAAAATAAGATACTATGATAAATCAAGATACTTTTCATCAATTACTTTTTTCACGAGTTTATTATAGTATTCAGGTGTTCCGCCGTTTTGTGAATGTGACTTTGCAAGTTCATCTGTATAATCGGAAAGTTTATAAACATCAAATCTAAATTTATCACCGTCTGTTCTGTTATAATGAGTAACAATCGGAATAAACTTACCGTTAACAGTTATTTTTCCGTTTTTCTTTTCAATATCAACACTTGCAATACCGCCGCAAAGCTGGTCAATTTCAATTTGATGTGAAATAAAATTACCAAGCGAATAGTAAACAAGCATTTTGTGGCCGCTTTTATTAGTAACTTCCTTAACCGGCTCAATTACATGCGGGTGACAACCGATAACAAGGTCAACACCCAATTTACTAAACAAATCGGTGTATTCCTTTTGATAATCTGAAATACCGAAACTGTTTTCAGTCCCCCAATGCGGAAATACAATTACCACATCGGCATTTGCCCTTGCTTCCTTAATATCTTTAGTTACTTTATCCTTGTCCATCATATTAACAATCCAAGGTTTATCACTCGGAAGGTCAATACCGTTAGTACCATAAGTGTAATTAAGCAATGCAAATGTAATATTATTTTTTACATAATACTTTATAGTGTTATAACTCTTTTCATCTTCGTTAATACCGAGATAAACAACATTCTTATGCTTTTTAAAATATTCAATTTCATTCATAATGCCTTGTGAGCCTTTATCCATTATATGATTATTGGCACAGTTAAATATATCGAATCCGGCATTTATTGCGGCATCGCCGATTTCCTGAGGAGAATTAAACACAGGATAGCCCGCATATTCAAAATCAGAGCCGCCAAGTACAGTTTCCTGGTCGATTACGGAAACATCATATTTTTGAATTACAGGGGCAATGTTTTGGTAAAGCGAAGTATAATCATAACTTCCGTCTTCCTGCTTGCCTGCGTCAATCAATGTATTATGAATAAGATTATCGCCGACAGCGCAAAGCGTAACCTTTCCATCTGAATTTTCGCTTACAGGCTCACTGTTTTGCTCATTAACTGCAGAAACGGAAGTTTCGGCAGTCGGTTCTTTTATATCTTCTGTTCTTGTTAAATGCCCACTCACTGCAAGAACAATCAAAACGAATATTGCAACAAAAATAGGAATAAGTATTATAGGACTGAATTTTTTATTTTTAGACATAATGTCACCTCATATCAGTATTAGCTTAAATATTATATCATATATCAATT
>ERZ834769.2586-NODE-2586-length-13184-cov-3.321883_pt1 | contig 13184 bp, 8 predicted proteins | sample MGYA00519690_ERZ834769 | MGnify/ENA primary metagenome ERZ834769 (study PRJEB31850, sample SAMEA3708760) | human gut metagenome | biome: human gut; feature: human-associated habitat; material: faeces | place: China | collected 2014 ... | reverse complement strand
TATATAAATCAGCAATGGAATTTGTTGATATAGACTGCTCAAAATTTTCACTAAAAGTATCAAAAACAGGAAAATGGGCAACAGCAAATTTCTTGTATGCTACAGGAAATGACCAAGCGATAATTGAAATAAAAAGAGATAAAGCAGAGGCAGAAGATGAAATATCAACAGAAGTACCAAAAAGATTTGACTTAGCACTACGTAAATTTATAACAGCAATTAAACGTGCAGAAAAAAATATAGAAGTTGTAGATAGAACACCAAGAGTAGATACAACAACTTTAATAAATGGTATTAAAGATGATAGAACAGGAGAGGTAGAGTATACAGCAACATACACTCATCCAAAAGACAAACAAAAAGTAGAAACAGGAGATATAGTTACATATAAAATAAGAGTGTATAATGAGGGACAGGTAGATGGAACAGCAACAGAAGTAACAGATTACTTGCCAGCAGGCCTAGAGTTAGTGGCTGGAAGCGCAATAAATACTAAATATGGATGGAAAACAGGAGAACAAATAACATTAAAAGATGGTTCAAAAGTGACACCAATAACATCTAACTATTTAAAAGATACAACTATAAAAGCATTTGATAAAGCAAAAACATCAGAAACAACAGAAGGAATTTGGCAAAAAGCAGAAAAAGGCGAAGGCGGATTATATTATGCAGATTTAGAAGTAGAATGTAAAGTTGTAGCAATAGCAAGTGGAGTAGAGCAAAACCTAAGAAATATAGCAGCAATAACAGCTGATAGTGGGGATGATGATGATTCTGTACCAGAAAAACCAAATTTAGATGATTACACTCCACCAACAGACAATAGCACATATCAAGAAGATGATGATGACTATGAAGATTTAGTTTTACCAGGGAAAACATTTGACTTGGCATTAAGAAAATATATAACAGAAGTTAATGGTACAAAACTAGAAGATACTAGAGTACCAGATATAGATATAACTAAACTAGCAAGTGGCGAAGCAACAACAGCAGACTATAAGCATAAAAAGTATCCAGTTGAAGTAAAAACAGAAGATATAGTAACATACAGATTTACAGTATATAATGAAGGCGATATAGAAGGTTATGTATATTCTATAACAGATTATTTACCTCAAGGGTTAGAATTTGATGCAAAATCAAATCCAGAGTTTATAGAAGCTAAAACTTCAGGTGAATACACAGCAGAAGAATTAGAAGGTAAAGAATATATATATAGTATAAATAAGGAAAAAAATACAATTACAATATCTAAGATTCCAGCGCAAGGAGAAACAGGACTACAACCATATTTATTTGGCTTAAATCCATTTGACGGAGAAAAACTAGATAGTAAATCAATAGATATTAAATTCAAAGTTTCTGCAGAAACTTCAGCAAATGATATGGTTTTAACAAATATTGCAACAATGGACTATACATCAGCACCAAGACCACAAGAAGAAAAAATTAAAGATAGAGATTCTAAACCAGAAAACTTTACTGAGCCAACAGCAGAAGATTTATTAGAGCCATTACCAGGATATAAAGGAAACGAAGAAAATAAAAATGATTTAACAGATTCTAAATATCATTATAAAGGTCAAGAAGATGATGATGATTTTGAGAAAATAATTATAAAAGGAACACCTTTTGACTTATCACTTCGTAAATTTATAACAAAACTAAATGGAACAGAATTAAAAGATGAAAAAGATAGAACACCAAAAATAAATACAAGTAAGCTAAATACAATAGATTCGACAACAGGAAAGAAAATAACAACAGCAGAATATGTTCATCCTAAAGATGCTGTAACAGTAAGGAAAGGAGATATAGTTACATATAAAATAAGGGTATATAATGAAGGCGATAGAAATGGATATGCAACAGAAGTAACAGACTACTTGCCAGAAGGACTAGGTTTCTTACCTAACTATACAAATAACAGCATTTGGTCAATACCAAAAACAACAGATGAAGCAACAGGAAAAGAAGTATTGCCAGAGGGAATTGAAATAAAGAACTTAGTTGGAGAAAATGGTTTCTATAAAGACGAATCAGAAATAAACAAAGATAAAATAAAACTAGAGGACTTTAAAGATCCAATAACAGGTGAAGTGCCAACAGATTATAGCCAAATACAAATAGTAACAGGTGAAAGAGCAGCAATATCAACAAAAGCATTAAAAGAAAAATTAATTAAAGCATATAAATCACAAAAAGCTGATGAAGACTTATGGCAACAAAGTACAAATGATGAAAAAGATGGATTATTCTATCAAGAAGTTGAAATAACATGTATAGTTTTAAAAGAAAACACATATAAAGGAATATTAAAGAACGTTGCAGAAATAACAGAAGAATATGATGAAAATGGAAACAAAATAGAACAAAAAGGTGATGACAGAGATTCTGAGCCAAAAAATGTTTATGAAGATGATAAACATACACCAGGCAAAGAAGAAAATGGATATACACCAGGTGAACAAGATGACGATGATTTTGAACAATTACAATTAAAATATTTTGATTTAGCACTTCGTAAATTTATAACAAAAGTAGATGGAGAAGCACCAGAAGCATCAAGAGAACCAGTGCCAGATGTAAGTACATTAATAGATGGAACATATGATAGAAATGGCAAAAAAGAACATACAGCAACATATAATCATCCAAAAGATCCATTATGGGTAAAAAACGGAAGCAAAGTAGAATATACAATAAGAGTTTACAATGAAGGCTCAGAAGATGGATATGCATATGAAGTTTCAGATGATATACCTAATGGATTAGTATTTGAAGCAGATGATGCAACAAACAAAGCATATGGCTGGGTAATGTATAGAGAAATGACAGAAAGCGATGAAAACATTGCTAAAGAAGACATTATAGAATATAATGGTAAAAAATATGTTATAACAACAAAAGCAGAAGAAGCAACAATGATAAGAACAAGATACTTAGAAAAAACATTAATAAAAGCATTTGACCCAGAAACAAAAACATTAAGTTATGCAGACGTAAAAGTAGTATTTACAATAAAAGAACCAAAAGACTTTGATAAGGATAGAGTAATAATAAATCAAGCACAAATTACAGAAGATAGTGGGGATGACGAAGATTCAACACCAAACGAATGGCAAGATGAAGATGACGAAGATATAGAAAAAGTACGTATACCAATCTTTGATTTAAGCTTATTAAAATGGGTAACACAATCAGTAGTAACAGTAAATGGAAAAACAACTACAACAAATACTGGATTTAAACCAAATAAAGGCTTAACAGAAAGCACTGGAGAAGGAATAAGAAACAACAACGAACCAGAACCAATAGCAAAAGTAGAATTAGACAAGAAAAAATTAAATAAAACTGTTGTTAAATTTGTATACAAAATAAGAGTAACAAACGAAGGAGAAATTCCAGGATATGCAACAGAAGTAACAGACTATATTCCAGAAGGATTAGAATTCCATGTAGAGGATGGAAACAACAAACAATATGGATGGGTAAAATCTGGAGATGACAAAATAGTAACAAGAGCACTAGAAACTGTATTATTAAATCCAGGAGAATCAAAAGAACTAGAAATAACATTCAGATGGATAAATAGTGAAAAGAATCTAGGACAAAAAATAAATATAGCAGAAATATCAGAAGATGCAAACGACTACAATACAGATGACATAGACTCAACACCAAACAACAGAGAAAACCCATATAAAGAAGAACAAGAAGACGATGACGACTTTGCATTAGTAATTCTATCAATAAAAACAGGTGCAACACAATTTATGAGTTACTTTACATTAATAACAATAACACTTGCAATCGTAGGTGGAGGAATAATCTTAATAAAGAAATATGTATTAAAGTCATAAATGAAATAAGAAGAGATTAGAATTTAATTCTAATCTCTTCTTATTGTATAGAAAAAATCGACTTTTATCTTGACCTCATGTAAGATTTTTCCGTATACAACAAGGTTAGGCTACCTTAAAACGCCCGAACGAAGTGAGGGATGAATTCCAATTTGTATTATAATGGAAATTTTTTAAATTTATTTACAAATATAATTTTATTATGTTATAATCTGTTTTATAAGGAGAAGATAGAATGAATCAAATATTATCAACAGAAGATCCAAATAAAAAGAAGACAAAACAAAAAATGAATTCACCAGAATTTAATAAAATAGTTAAAGTTTTTGCTATTGCAATTTTTATTTTTGGCGCAACTTTGATAGGCGTTTATTCATACAAATTAATAAATAAAAGTAAGATAAATAAAATAGCAAAACCAGAAATAGTTTTAGACCAAGTGGAAGATGAAGCTACAATTTCTGCAAAGGCTGAAGGCGGAATAGAAAAAATCACATATTATTGGGATTTGAATGATAAGACTGAAAAATCATTAAACGGAACAAGTGAATACAGTGAGTCTATTGCAATACCAAAAGGAACAAATACTTTAACTGTAAAAGTAATTGATAGAAATGCTCAAGAGTTTGAAACAAGTAAAGAATATACAGGAACAAAAGACACAGAAAAGCCATTAATAGACTTGGACAAAACAGATGGAACAAATATAACAGTAACAGATGAAACAGAACTTGCATATGCAACATATAGATGGGAAGATGAACCAGAAGAAAATACTGTTAAAGTAGAAGCAGAACCAAAAGAAGGAGAAACTGTTGCTAAGGAAATTAATATAAAAATAACTGCCAAAAAAGGAACAAATACATTAATAATTACAGCGGTTGATGCTGCTGGCAATACAGAAATATCAAGAAAAACATATGTGGGAAAAACAGACCCAGAAATAGACGTTTATAGAGAAGGAGATAAATTATATTTAAAAATTACTCATGAACTTGGATTTAAAAAAGTTGAGTTTTCAGTAAATGGACAAACTTTAGCATATGATCAAAACTTTAGTGGATATGATGCTACAAAGAAAGAGTTATTCTATTATTTCAATTTAAAAGAAGGAAAGAATGAAGTAGCAATAGTAGCAACAAGTAATGAAGATACACAAAAAACATATGTAGGGCAATGCCAGTACCCATAAAATACTAATGATAGGAGAAAAAGATGATTAAAGAAATACATATTATAGACTGTAATAATGATTTAATAATGACGTTAAGAGAACTATTTGAAGAGGAAAGAACATTTAGATTTAGAAATATAAATCCAGATAAATTAGAGCTTTCTCTAAAAAGTATTCCAAGTCTTATAATAATTAATGAAGAATCAATTAATGAAGATGTATTAGAATTATGCGAAAAAATAAGAAAAAATGAGGATAATAGTATTACTCCTATAATAGTAATAACAGCCGATGATTCAAAAGAGCATAAAATAGATATTTTAGGAAGATCAGTAGAATATGTTATTTCAAAAAAAGAGATTAAAGATTATTTGTATTATATAATAAAAAATCTATCAAGATTATTAACTGTAAATAGAACCGTTAGTCCGCTTACAGGATTACCAGGGAATTTGCCAATACAAACAGAACTTAAAAAAAGACTATTAAAAAAAGAACCATTTGTTGTATTGTATATTGATTTAGATAACTTTAAAGCATACAATGACGTATATGGATTTTTAAAAGGCGATGAGATAATAAAATTAACTGCAAAAATAATAACAAAACACATACATGCATTAGAAAGTACAGATGCATTCGTTGGCCACATAGGTGGTGATGATTTTGTTGCAATAACAAATGATGATATAGACTATGAAGCAATATGTCAAGATATAATTGCAGAGTTTGACGTGGAAGTTTTAAAGCTTTTTAACGATACAGATATAGAAAGAAAATACATAGAAGTTCAAAACAGAAAAGGAGTAATGGAACAATTTCCACTAACATCTATTTCAATAGGAGTCGTGGTAGCAGATGCAAAGAGATTTTCAAATATTTTAGAAATAGGAGAAGTAGGAGCACAGGTTAAGCATCTATCAAAAACAACAATGGGAAGTTCTTATGCTATAGATAGAAGAGAAGAAAATGATTAATAAAAAGAATAACATTAAAAAACACTTCATATATTTTATATGAGGTGTTTTTTATGGTAGTAATAAATAGAAAAAAGATAATATTTTGGGCGGGAATAATTGCGACATTTATGTTTTTGTATTCAATTACAGCATACAATGTAAATAATACAAAAAATAAAACAGTTGCAACAGTGGCTTTACCAGTAAATAATAAAGTGATTGTAATAGACGCAGGACATGGAGTTCCAGATGAAGGTGCTCAAAGTAGTAATGGAACAACCGAAGCAGAAAGTAATTTAAAAATAGCGTTAAAAGTGCAAAATCTGCTAGAACAATCTGGCGCAACTGTAATACTTACACGCTCAGATGAAAATGCAATATATGATTTGGACAGTAATACATTAAAACAAAAAAAGATATCAGATATTCATAATAGAGTAAAAATAGGCAATGAATCAAGTGCAGATATATTTGTATCAATTCACTTGAACAAAATACCACAGCAACAATATTGGGGATGGCAAACATTTTATAAGCAAGAAAGCCCAGAAGGACAAAAACTAGCAACATGCATACAAAACAGTTTAAATCAAACAATACAAAAGCAGAATGATAGAGTACCACTTAAAATAGATAATGTATATATAATAAAGCATGTGGAAATACCAATAAGTATAGTAGAGTGTGGCTTCTTGTCAAATCCAGAAGAAGAACAACTGTTACTAACAGATGATTATCAAACAAAACTAGCTTGGGGAATATATACTGGAATAATGGATTATTTTTATAATATGTGATAAAATAGCCCTGATGAAAAATGTTCATCAGGATTTTTTTTAAAGGATGAAGATATGAAAGATTATATTAATGTTATTGGAGGGGGATTAGCTGGCTGTGAGGCCGCTTACCAGATTGCTAAAAGAGGTATTAAAGTAAAATTATATGAGATGAAACCTAGTGTTTTTTCTCCCGCTCATTCTAATAATAATTTAGCAGAGATTGTTTGCAGTAACTCTTTTAAATCAAATGCAATTACAAATGCATGTGGATTACTAAAACAAGAGTTAAGAGAACTTGACTCACTTCTTATAAAATGTGCTGATTTAACAGCTGTTCCAGCAGGACAAGCGTTAGCTGTAGATAGAGATGAATTTTCTAAATTAGTAACTAAAAAAATAGAAGAAAATGAAAATATAGAAATTATAAGAGAAGAATTTATAGGCAATTTAGAAAAAGATGCTATAACTATTATCGCAACAGGACCACTTACATCAGACAAAATGGCAGAACAAATTTTAAAAATAACAGGGGAAAATAAGTTATATTTTTATGATGCTGCTGCACCAATTGTGGAAAAGAGCAGTATTAATATGAATATTGCTTTTTATGGAGATAGATATTCACAGGAAAAGAAAAAAGAAGAAAGTATGCAAGAATGGAAAGAAAGACTAAAAAAGCAAGAAGATACAAGCTATATAAATCTTCCGTTTAATGAAGAGGAATATTTAAGATTCTATAACGAACTTATAAACGCGGAGGTTGTAACTCTACATGAGTTTGAAAAAAGAGAAATTTTTGAAGGATGTATGCCAATAGAAGTAATGGCAAAAAGAGGGGAAGATACAATTAGATTTGGACCATTAAAACCAGTTGGCTTTGATGATCCAAGAACAGGTAAAAGGCCATATGCAATTGTACAATTAAGACAAGATAATACTAGCGGTACATTATATAATTTGGTAGGATTTCAAACTAATTTAAAATTTGGAGAGCAAAAAAGAGTATTTTCTATGATACCAGGACTAGAAGATGCAGAATTTATAAAATATGGTGTTATGCACAGAAATACATATATAAATTCACCAAAATTGTTAAACAAAGAAGGTAATTTAAGAACTAATAATAATATTTTCTTTGCGGGACAAATAACAGGAGTAGAGGGATATGTAGAATCAATTGCGTCAGGTTTATTTGCTGGAATAAATGCAGTAAAAGAACTAAAACAAGAAGAAAAAATAATTTTCCCAAAAGAAACAGTAATAGGAGCATTAACAAATTACGTTTCTTCACCAAATGAAAAATTTCAACCAATGAATGCAAACTTCGGAATACTACCACCATTAGAAGAAAAAGTTAAAGATAAAAAGAAGAGATATGAGAAAATGGCCGAAAGGTCTTTAAATAAGATTATACAATAGTAAAGATATTACACAAGCATTACAGACATGTTAAAAAACAATGACTTTACATAAAACCATTGTAAAAAATGTTAAATTATGTTAAAATATATTATATGAGTGTCATATTAGGAGGTAAAATATGAATAAATAGGAAGATAAATATTCAAAATTAAAAAATGGAGAATTTGATGCAAGAATAGATGAGTTGAAAGATAAAGCAAACAATAAAACAGCAACAAAGGAAGAATATAAGGAATATGAAAAACTATCAAAATCTAAAAATAATTTAGGAAAAGTAGAAAATGTATTAGAATACAGAGAAAAACTAAAAGAAGAGTTAAATGAATTAAAACAAGAAGTTGAAACAAGAAAAGATGCTGTTTTAGCAAATCAAGAGTCTAAGAAACTTGAGGAAGAGTTAGTTAAAATAACTGAAGAAATAATAAAAACAGAAAAAGAACTAAAAGATCCAGAAATTAAAGAAGATAGAAAAAATGAATTACTTGCAAAAAGAGAAGAATTATATGGAAAAAGAGATGAAAACAATTCTAGATATGCAAAAGCTCAAAAAGCCCTTGAAGGAGAATTTAGTAGAGAAGGTGAATTAAAGAATTTATCAAAAAAAGAAATAGAAGATAAAGCACTTCTATTAAAAACAAGAATGAGCAAATGTAATATGGTTGCTAAAAACTTACTAAATGGTTCTAGTTGGGATACTATAGATTTAAAATTAGATAATTGGGACAAAAAGTATACAAAGAAAAAAGATGTTGAAAAGACAAAAACTGAGAACGAAAATTCAGGTAAAGAGGGAGAAGTATCTGCAAAACCTTCTTTAGAAAATAAGTTAGGAGAATTTTCAGAAGAAGATTTAATTTCTGACTCAAGTGCAGAAAAATACAAAAAAAACAAACAATTAATGTCTGAAGATAAACATCCTAGATTAACTAAAATTAAAAATTGGTTTAAAAAGATATAAAAAAAAGAAGAAAAGATGCTACCAGAGCCAGAAGAAAAGGGAAAATCAGAAAAAATTAAAGCGGCAAGCGCATTAAATAAAACTGAGGAGTCTAAAGAACAAGACGAAGACAAGTCTTTTAGAGAATATATAAAAGCAGTAGCAGAAAAAGGCATGGACGGAGTTTCAATGGAAGAAAAAGTAGCAAAACAAGAAAAATCAGAAAGAAAGCTTGCTGAAATGAGAAAAGCAAACAGAGCCGCAGAAACAGAAAAATTTGGACAAGATTATGCAGAAAAATCAGATTATAGAAATAAAGATGATGGTGAAGAAAGATAAAATTAATAAAGCTCATATAAAAATATGGGCTTTATTTTTTTGCAAAAAAATTAAAAAACTTTGCAAAAAGTATTGCATTTTATAATCTAATCGTATAAAATAAGTTCAAAGTGGAGCGAAGTGGAGGAAAGTGGAATAAAAATCCTCAAAAGTGAAAAGAGGTGGAACATTTGTTAATAGGCGAATATGAGCACTCAATTGATACAAAAGGTAGACTTATAATGCCTTCTAAATTAAAAGAAGACATTGGAGAAAAGTTTGTTATAACACAAGGCCTAGATGGATGCTTGTTTGTATATTCGCGGAAACGAATGGAAAAACTTCGAAGAAAAATTAAGAACATTTCCACTTACAAATAAAGATGCAAGAGCATTAAAAAGATTTTTCTTAGCAAGAGCTACTGAATGCGAACTTGATAAGCAAGGAAGATTTTTAATAAATAGCAATTTAAGAGAGTTTGCAGGACTAGAAAAAGAAGTAGTTATAATAGGAGTATTAGACAAAATAGAAATTTGGAGCAAAGAAAAATGGCTTAAATATAGTGAAGAAGAAAATCTAGCAGCAGATGAAATTGCAGAAAGAATAGAAAACTTAGGTATATAACTTGGAAAAGTTTATATAAAACACAAAAGATAAAAAACAAGATACTAAAGATTAAATTATTAAATACAAAAGAAAGCAAAAAATACTAAAGAAAAGAATACAAAAGATAAAAGAAGTACTAAAGAAAACTAGTACAAAAGAAAAATTAAAAAAACACCAAAGAAAATATTCTAAAAATAAATTACACAAAAGATTACAATTATAATTTACTTAACAAGTAAAATTATACACACTAAAGAAAAAATATTAAGTACAAAAGAAATCAATACGACTTTTTAAGAGGGGTTGTAAAAAACACACAAAAGAAAAATGGCGAAAGCCAAAAGAAACAAAAGAATTATATAAACAAAAGAGGAAGACAGTTGGTACATATATTTTTACCAACTGTTTAATGCTATTTTTTTAGTTGAGGTTTAAATTGGAAAAGATAGAATTTAATCATGTATCAGTATTACTAAATGAATGTATAGAAAATTTAAATATAAAACCAGACGGAATATATGTAGACGGAACAATGGGCGGTGCTGGGCACAGCTTAGAAATAGTAAAAAAACTTTCTGAAAAAGGTATGCTTATTGGAATAGACAGAGATGAAGAAGCTTTAGCAGTAGCAAAAGAAAGATTAAAAGAGTTTAACAATGTGAAATATGTACATGATAATCATGACAATATAGATGAAATAATTAAAAATTTAAATATAAAAGGCGTAGATGGAATTTTACTAGATTTAGGAGTTTCTTCATATCAAATAGATGAAAAAACAAGAGGATTTACATATATGGATGACGGACCTCTAGATATGAGAATGGATAAATCTCAGAAACTTACAGCCGAATATATAGTAAATAACTACAAGGAACAGGATTTAGCAAGAATAATATTTGAATATGGCGAAGAGAAATTTTCTAGAAAAATTGCAAGAAATATTTGCGAATATAGAAAAAATAAAAAGATAGAAACAACTGGAGAACTTGTAAAAATAATAGAAGAATCTATACCAAAATCTAAACAAAAAGACGGACACCCTGCAAAGAGAACATTTCAAGCAATTAGAATAGAAGTAAATAATGAAATAAAACCATTGTATTATACTGTTTTAAATTCTATTGAATGTTTAAAAGAAAATGGAAGATTATGCATTATAACATTTCATTCATTAGAAGATAGAGCAGTTAAAAATGCGTATATAGAAGCTCAAGGACATTGTACATGTCCAAAAGAATTGCCATATTGCGTTTGCAATTATAAATCTTATGGCAAAATAATTAACAAAAAGCCAATAGAGGCAACAGAGCAAGAAAAAGAAGAAAACTCGAGGTCAAAGAGCGCTAAGCTTAGAATATTTGAAAGACACGAGAAAAAATAAACCTAAAGAAGAAAAGAGGTGGGGAATAACTTATGGCAAACTATGGAGGCTATGGGTATCAGTATGAGACAAGCCCAAAAAAATTACAGCCTGAATATGTACCAACAAAAAAAGCTAAGAAAAAAACAAATGTAAAGCCACAAAACACAAAGAAACCTAGCAAACAGCAAAAGAATAAGTACAATTATAAACCAGTAGTTTATATTGGTCTTGCTTTTGTTATGCTATTTACCATAAGTTATAGATACTAAATGAAGAATACAATTCAAAAGAAAACATAAAATCAAAAGTAAGTGCGGTGCAAAAAGAAAATGAGCAATTAAAAGTAAGTATAGAAAATAGCTTAAATTTAAGTTCTATTGAAAAGGCTGCACAAGATAAATTGGGAATGCAAAAACTAGATAATAGCAACAAAATTTATCTAGATTTACAGAAAAAAGACTACGTAGAACCTGCATCAGAAGAAGTAATACTAAATGATAATTCTTCTTGGTTCGAAAAATTAATAAAAAAATTAACACAGATTATTAAATAGATAATACTTATTTGAGAAAATAGGTATTATCTTTTTTGTTAGGGAATATTCAATAGAAATTCGAATACATATAATTAGGTGATTTGTATGTTAAGGGATTTTTTGAATATTAAGAAATTAAAAAAGCAAGAACAGAATAGTAGTAGAGATGAGAAATTAAATAAAAATTTATTACATAGAAAGAATAAAAATAAGAACAAAGCAGAGAAAAGATTAAAAAGAGCATCTAAGATGAAGAAATATCAACTAGAAAAGACTGGTGAAATTTCTAGAAAGAAGAGAATTAGAATAGCTCTTTTAATTGTTACTACCGTTTTTCTGGCCTTAATAATAAGGGTTGCATGGATTCAATTTCATAATGGTGATAGTTTGCAACAAATGGCATATTTACAACAAACGTTGGATAGAAAAATTAATCCGAAGAGAGGAACTATTTATGATGCAACTGGTAAGACAGTACTAGCAACTAGCAGTAGTGTTGAAACAATTACTATAAATCCTGTAAACATATCTAAAGAAAATAAGGAGAAAGTTGCTAGAAAATTTGCCGAATTGTTTGAATTAGATTATGAAAAGGTTTTAAAAAAGGTAAATAAGAAAACTGCAATAGAGACAATTGCAAAAAAAGTTGATAAAGATAAAAGTAATGAGCTTCGTGTATGGATGAAGAATGAGAATATTACATCTGGAATTAATATTGATGAAGATACTAAAAGATTTTATCCTTTTAATAATTTAGCTTCGCAAATAATAGGATTTTGTGGTAGTGATAATCAAGGGCTAGCAGGGATAGAGGCTAGGTATGATGATGTTTTAAATGGAGAAAATGGCAAGATTTTAAAGATGACAGATGCAAAAGGACTTGATATTAGTGATGTGTCTGAAAATTATGAGCCTGCGAAAGATGGAAATGATATAGTACTTACTATTGATGCAACGATTCAAGGAATTGCAGAAAAATATTTGAAAGAAGCTTGTATAGATAATGTGTGTACAGATGGTGGAAACATATGTGTAATGAACCCTAAAAATGGAGATATTCTTGCAATTGCAAGTTACCCAGATTTTAATTTGAATGATCCGTATACTATAAATAATGAAGAACAAAAAGCTAATTGGGGTTCTATGACTGCAACTGAACGTTCAAATGCTCTTCAGGCAATGTGGAGAAATAAGGCGATTTCGGATACATATGAGCCAG
>ERZ834769.2583-NODE-2583-length-13195-cov-6.330822_pt1 | contig 13195 bp, 10 predicted proteins | sample MGYA00519690_ERZ834769 | MGnify/ENA primary metagenome ERZ834769 (study PRJEB31850, sample SAMEA3708760) | human gut metagenome | biome: human gut; feature: human-associated habitat; material: faeces | place: China | collected 2014 ... | reverse complement strand
ATATAAAATATGGTATAATGAAGCATGCTGATGCACACAACAAAAAGGATAACTATTTAAATATGAATATTCAAAAACAGTTTATAAAATATGTTTCCCAGAATATCTGTGGAATGTTGGGGATTTCCTGCTATATTATCGTGGATACATTCTTTATCTCGCAGGCAGCGGGAACGGACGGGATTACCGTATTGAATCTGGTGCTGCCGGTATATAACCTGATTTTTGCCATAGGATCGATGATTGGGGTAGGATCGGCAACCCGGTATACGATATTAAAAGCACAGGAAGATGACAGTGCAAAGAAATATTTTGCAAATGCGATTTTGTGTATCCTCATAATCAGCATTCCATTTGTCCTGTCTGGCATTTTTTCTCCGGATACGGTGATGCATATGATGGGGGCGGATGCCGGGATCACGCAGCTGGGCCGCACATATACGAGGATTTTCTTATTATTTACACCGTTTTTTATGATGAATTATGTGTTTTCTGCGTTTGTCCGCAACGACAATGCTCCGACCCTCGCCATGATTGGAACGATGATGGGAAGTTTTTCCAATGTTGTCCTTGACTATGTGTTTATGTTTCCAATGGGGATGGGACTGGCAGGAGCAGCACTTGCCACAGCAGCCTCTCCGATCGTCAGCATATTAATCTGCAGTATTCATTTTTTTCAGAAGAAAAATACGGTACAGTTTGCAAAGACCAGACCATCGGTACGGATGCTTACAGCATCCTGCCAGCTGGGGGTGCCGGCATTTGTGGGAGAATTTTCTTCCGGAGTGACAACAACGCTTTTTAATTACCTGATTTTAGGGCTTGCCGGAAATGTAGGAGTGGCTGCCTATGGCGTGATTGCCAACTTTGCACTCATATTTACCTGTATTTTTAACGGGATTTCCCAGGGAGCCCAGCCACTGGTCAGCCGTTATTACGGAGAAGGGAATGAACGTGCGGTTAAAAAGATTCTGCATCTGGGACTGGCTACGGGCGTTGTTTTCAGTCTTTTGATTATTTCGCTTGTCTGGGGATTTACAGACCCGATGGTAGCCTTGTTTAACAGTGAACATTCGGTAAAGATGGCGGAATATGCATTTACAGGAATGCGGCTTTATGTGATCGGATTTTTGTTTGCCGGTTTCAATATTATCGGAACCGGATATCTGAGTGCATCGGAGCATGCAAAAGAGGCATTTACGGCCTCGGTTTGCAGAGGATTTGTAGCTATCGCGGTGTGTTCCGTGATATTATCACGTATGTTTGGAATCCGTGGTGTCTGGCTGTCATTTATGGCTGCAGAAGCATTGACGGCAGGAATTACGGCATGGGCACTTCTTAAGGATCACAAAAAGGAGGCTATGGCATGAAGTATGATAAGAAAGAACCTGAAACGATGGATGCAGATCCGATGCGTCTTTTGGTTTCCGCCATACTGGCATTTACGGTGATGCTTTTTATCAATGGGTTTGTCGGAAGTATGGGTGGATTTCCTGCGTTTGTTGCATTTACGCTGGTATTTTTCCGGATACGGACCCGTGCGGGAATGGAAAACGGAGGGATACAGCAGGAATTGTCAGATCGTCAGATCACAGGACGGCTGTTGTGGAAATATGCTGCTGGTTATCTGGTTTTATGGGGAATTTTAAGAATTGCGTTTCTGATCTCCCGGGTCACCGGCTGGGGAAATATCAATGGAGCTTCTGCAGTGGAATATGTACGGCAGATGTGGAACACATCGCTTTTGGAAAAATGGGCATATTTTTTTGCGGGGATGATCATGTTTGCGTTTGTGCTTTCACTGTTTCCGCTTGCTGTAATCCGGGAAAAGGTGCGGTGGATTCGCTATGCACTGGTTGATGGTGCGGTGTTTGCATTGGTATGTCTTGGAATGAACGGCGTCTGTCGTTTGAAATTTGAACAGAAATCATCAGGCAGAGCAACATGTCTGATCGATCATCTGCTGCTTTGCGGCCGGATGCGGACCTGGCAGGAAATCACCTGTCTGTTGGCAATGGTTGTTTTTATTCTTGTCATCGGTGCATTTGTATTTAGCTATGCATCCAGACAGTATGCGGTTAAAAATATAGATGGAATACCGGCATCCGCCGGGGAAGAAGAATCGCGCAGACACCGGATGATCAGAAAGATTGTGACGGTTGGCTGTAGTATTGCGGCTGCTGCAATTGTTGTCGTGATAGTACTTCTGATGCCAAAAGATACCGCAGGGGATTATACGAAGGTTGCGGAATTTCTGACTGAGGATACGCGGATGGGACCGATGGAATATGGAGATGCGGTTTATGTACCGGTAAATGAGAAAGCGGATCTGGAGAAAAACGGAATTGCCCAGGGCTATCTGGCAGAGCGTGGAGAGCGCTGCGACAGTCGGTTTTATCAGCTTGCGATTGCAAATCTTCTGTATACCGATCCGACCGGAAAAACAAATCTCGTACAGACAGCCGGAACCGATGGAGGAACATATGCACCGGTGGCATCGGTGGAAACAGACAAGGCATGGGAAACGGATGATGTGTTTCTTCTCTGGGATGAAGACTGGGCTTTGGAATCGGCATATTCGCATGAGCCGACAGGTTATGTGGCATGTCCGGCGGATCTGATACAGGGGCTTAGGATGCAGTTTCCGGATGTGACCTACCGCACAGCGGATTTTTCGGATTATGATGCCTATTTTACACTTCGGGGATATCAGGAGATGGAGCAGGCACTGGAGGAAGATCCTGTGGATGGAGACTGGGTCGGATGTATTCTGGTGAAAGATAACAAATTTTATTTTGGAAGCTACGAAAATCAGATTACGGGTATCTGTCTGCAACAGCTGCGGAAAGTACTCGGAGGAAATGCAAAATAAAAAAGGAAATCAGGAATTCACGCAGAATATATAATATGTAGAGTTGTTTGAAATATTGTAAGGATTTTGGCGGTTTGTGCCGCAGAAATGAGCAGAATATGACAATTCGGGAAAGAATAGAACAGATAGAAGCAGATACTTTAAGTCCGTACGCCTGTCTGTCCATAAATTCAAAGGGCAGAGACAGGGAGGAACCGCAGTGTGATATTCGTCCGGTCTTTCAGAGGGACCGTGACCGTATCCTGCACAGTAAGTCTTTCCGGAGACTGAAAAGTAAGACGCAGGTTTTTCTCACACCGATGGGAGATCATTACCGGACGCGGCTGACACATACGCTTGAAGTATCGCAGAATGCGAGAACCATTGCGAAGGCGCTCCGGCTGAATGAAGATCTGGTTGAGGCGATAGCACTGGGGCATGATTTGGGGCATACACCGTTTGGACATGCAGGAGAATTTCTGCTGAATCAGGTGTATGAAGGCGGGTTCCGCCACAACGAACAGAGCGTACGTATTGTAGAAAAACTGGAAAAAGACGGAGAAGGACTGAATCTGACCTGGGAGGTCCGGGATGGAATTTTAAACCATCAGACACGGACAATTCCGCACACGCTGGAAGGAAAGATTGTGCGCCTGTCCGATAAGATTGCATATGTCAATTCCGATATTGACGATGCGATCCGTGCAATGATTCTGGATGAGGAAGATATTCCCGTGGAACTGCGTCGTACGCTGGGATTTACCACGAGAGAGCGCCTGGATCACCTGATCCACGATATCATCAGCAACAGCATGGGAAGAAACGATATCATTATGTCGGATGAGACCGCGGAGGCGCTGCGGGATCTGCGCTTGTTCATGTTTGAACATGTATACCGGAATCCGGTCGCAAAAGGCGAGGAAGTAAAAGCTAAGACCATGCTGGAACAGATGTATTATTTTTATATGGACCATATCGAGCAGCTGCCGGCAAAGTTATTAAAAATGCTGGATGAGGGCGAAGACAAAGGGCGCATCGTCTGTGACTATATTTCCGGTATGACAGATAAGTATGCGATTACCAAATTTAAAGAAAATTTTATGCCGCAGGCATGGAAAGTGGATGGATATTGATGACTAGAGAAAGGAGGGGATTTCCACGCCGTATTTTTCAGATGATCTGATTGAGGAGGTACGTTCCCGCAATGACATTGTGGATGTGATCGGCGGGTATGTGCGTCTGCAGAAAAAAGGAAGTACATATTTTGGGTTATGCCCCTTTCATAATGAGAAGACGGGATCATTTTCCGTTTCTCCGAATAAACAGATGTATTACTGCTTTGGATGTGGAGCGGGAGGCAATGTTTTTACATTTCTGATGCAGTATGAGAATTATACTTTTACCGAAGCGATGCAGGTACTTGCCGATCGTGCGGGAATTGAACTTCCCAAGCAGGAGATGACAGGTGCACAGAAACGTGAGGCGGACAAGCGCACGAAGCTGCTGGAGATTAACAAAGAAGCCGCAAAGTATTTTTATAAACTTTTGCGCAGCCCGAGAGGGGAAAAAGCATATGCGTATTTCCGTAAGCGGGAGCTGTCGGATGAAACGATGCGCAAATTTGGCCTGGGCTATTCGGATCAGTACAGCGATGATCTCTATCGCTATTTAAGACATGTGGGATATGACGATGCGCTGCTGAAAGAGTCGGGGCTTGTCTCCATCGATGAGGTGCGCGGAGGCCATGACAAATTCTGGAATCGTGCCATGTTTCCGATCATGGATGTACATAACCGGGTGATCGGATTTGGAGGGCGTGTCATGGGCGAAGGGGAACCGAAGTATCTGAATTCGCCGGAGACAAAGATTTTTGACAAGAGCCGGAATCTGTATGGATTAAATATTGCAAGGACAACCAGAAAACCGCAGCTGCTTTTATGTGAGGGATATATGGATGTCATTGCACTGCACCAGGCAGGCTTTGACAATGCGGTGGCCTCTCTTGGCACATCGCTTACCAGTGGACATGCCAGTCTGCTGAAACGCTACACCAAAGAAGTGTATCTGACATATGACAGTGATGGGGCTGGGGTAAAGGCGGCACTCCGTGCAATTCCGATTTTAAAAGAAGTTGGAATTATCACGAAAGTCATAAACATGCAGCCGTACAAAGATCCGGATGAATTTATCAAAGCACTTGGGGCCGAAGAATATCAGAAGCGGATTGATCAGGCGGAAAACAGTTTTCTGTTTGAAATCCGTATGCTGGAGCAGAATTATGATATGAATGATCCGGAGTCCAAGACGGCATTTTATAATGAGACGGCGCGGCGGCTTTTAGCCTTTCCGGAGGAGCTTGAGCGCAACAATTATATCCAGGCGGTCGCTGATAAGTACAGGATTGGCTTTGAGGATCTGCGGAAGCTTGTGAATAATCTGGCAATGGCAGGGAGCGGGATTACAAAGGCGGCTCCGTTAAAGAGCGGTATCCATGAAAAAAAGAAAGAAGATGGCATGAAACAGTCACAGAAGCTGCTTCTGACCTGGCTGATCGAGGATACGCGGCTTTTTGACAGCATCAAAGGATGGATCACGGAGGAAGATTTCACGGAACCGCTGTATCGCAAAGCGGCACAGGAGCTGTTCACCCAGTATGGGGAGAGCGGACAGGTGAATCCGGCAAAGATTATCAGCCGGTTTCAGGAGGAGGAAGAACAAAAAGAAATTGCGGGGCTTTTTAATGCAAAAATTCATGAAGTAGAGACAAAACAGGACAAAGAAAAAGCATTAAAGGAAACAATTGAGAGAATCAAGGAAAACAGTATTGATGTTCGAAGCCGGCAGTCAGATCCGAATGATCTGACGGTCGTTATGCAGCTGATCAATGAACAGAAGGAATTGGAGAAGCTGAAGAAAACGCATATTTCTATTGATTAGGGACAAAATAGAAAGTAACCTGAGAGGACGAAACGACATGGCAAAGAAAAAAGAAGAGAATGCAGCAGTGGAAACGGAAGAAACAAAGGCAAAGTTCAGAGAAAAACTGAAAAGTCTGCTGGAACTGGGAAAAAAGAAACGGAACATTCTGGAGTATCAGGAGATCAGCGATTTTTTCAGGGATATGAATCTTGACGAAGAAAAGATGGAGAAGGTTCTGGATTTCCTGGAAGCAAATAAAGTAGATGTCCTCAGGATCAGTGACGGGGATGATGAGGATGATGATATCATTCTGGATGACGAAGACGAGGTAGAAGTAGAAAAGATTGATCTTTCGGTTCCGGAGGGCGTAAGTGTCGAGGATCCGGTACGCATGTACTTAAAGGAAATCGGCAAAGTGCCGCTGCTGTCTGCAGACGAAGAAATTGAGCTGGCACAGAAGATGGAGGCCGGAAGTGTGGCAGTTGAAAAAATTCCACTGCTCAAAGAGCGTCTGGCAGAAACCGGTGATGAACAGGAAAAAGAAGAAATACAAGCGGAGATCAAAGCATTGCAACTGGATGTCGACCGTGGATCAGATGCCAAAAAACGTCTGGCGGAGGCAAATCTTCGTCTGGTAGTCAGCATTGCCAAGCGCTATGTGGGCAGGGGCATGCTGTTTTTAGACCTGATTCAGGAAGGAAATTTGGGACTGATCAAGGCGGTAGAAAAATTTGATTACCGCAAAGGATATAAGTTCTCCACTTATGCAACATGGTGGATCCGGCAGGCAATTACCCGTGCAATTGCGGATCAGGCAAGAACCATCCGTATTCCGGTGCACATGGTGGAAACGATCAACAAGCTCATTCGTGTCAGCAGACAGCTGCTGCAGGAACTCGGGCGGGAACCTACGCCGGAAGAAATCGCGGAAGAGATGAAGATGCCGGTGGAACGTGTGCGGGAAATCTTAAAGATTTCACAGGAACCGGTATCTTTGGAAACACCAATCGGAGAAGAGGAAGATTCCCATCTGGGCGATTTTATTAAAGATGATAATGTACCGGTACCGGCAGATGCTGCAACTTTTACGCTGCTTAAGGAACAGCTGGAAGAGGTACTCGGAACACTGACCGAGCGGGAGCAGAAAGTGCTGACGCTTCGCTTTGGTCTGGAGGATGGAAGGGCGAGAACCCTTGAGGAAGTCGGAAAAGAGTTCAATGTAACCAGAGAACGAATCCGTCAGATTGAGGCAAAAGCGCTCCGTAAGCTTCGCCATCCCAGCAGAAGTCGTAAGTTAAAGGATTATTTAGAGTAACATGATGAAATTATCGAGGAGAATGAAAGCAGTGGCTTCCATGGTTACAACCGGCGGTATCCTTGCGGATATCGGAACAGACCATGCGTATGTGCCGATTGCACTGGTACAGAGGCAGAAAATAAAGGGAGCCATTGCAATGGATATTAATGAGGGACCGCTTGCCCGGGCACAGGAACATATCCGGGCAGCCAGGCTGGAGGAATATATACAGACCAGGCTTTCGGACGGGGCAGAGGCACTGCTTCCAAATGAAGCGGATTCCATTCTGATTGCAGGAATGGGTGGAGAACTGATTCTGCATATTCTGACGGAAGGGGAATCCGTCTGCAGTACAGCGAAAGAACTGATTTTGCAGCCACAGTCTGAAATACATAAGGTCCGGGAATATCTGCGCCAGCATCAGTATAAAATTGAAGATGAAGATATGGTCTGTGAAGAAGGAAAATATTATCCGATGATGCGTGCCGTAAAAACGGAGCAGGATGAAACGTGGAACCGGTTGAACGATCAGACAATAGCAGTCTGTGATATTTACGGACCGCTTCTTCTGAGAAACGGAAATCCGGTACTGCGCCGGTTTCTGGTGCGTCAGCATGGACAGCTGACACAGATTCTGCAGACGCTTGAAGCACAGAAAGAATCGGAACAGATCATACGACGTATTGCAGAAGTGCAGGAAAAATTACAGCAGAATGAATCTGCGTATACGATTTTGGGGGCGATAAAAAGTGCAGGAATTTGAGATCACATTGGAGACTGCGCCGGGGAAAACCGAACTGGTTCTGATTCCGGAGCAGACAAAACTGGAACAGATTGCAAAACAATATCAGAAAAATTACAGTGACAGGATTGTACTGGCATGTGTAGATGGAAAACTGCGGGAACTTTCAAAAGTGGTGAAGGCACCCGGTAAAATTTCATTTCTGACGATGACAGACAGGGACGGCAAACGCACCTATCGCAGAAGTATGACGCTTTTATTGCAGAAGGCGGCAGAAAATCTGTGGAAGGATCAGGTAAAAATCAGGGTATATTATTCTCTGGGAGAAAGTTATTACTGTGAACTGCATGGAACTGCAAATGATACAGCAGCCGTGCAGGCACTGCGTGCAGAGATGCAGCGTCTGGTAGAGGCCGATTTGCCGATCAAGAAATGCAGTGTAAAAACAGAAGATGCGGAACAGCTGTTTCATGATAAGGGAATGAAGGACAAAGAGCGGCTTTTACATTATCGCAGAAGTTCGCGTGTCAATATTTATGAGCTGGACGGACATCAGGACTATTATTACGGTTATATGGTTCCATCCACGGGATACCTCGGAGTGTTTGATCTGGAGTTATATGAAGACGGCTTTGTTCTTTTGTTCCCAAATAAAAAGGGAGATGAAGTGGAACCGCTTCATACCTCCAATAAACTGTACCACACATTAAAAGAATCACGCAGCTGGAGCCGTATGCTGGACGTTGGAACGATCGGTGCGCTCAATGATGCAATCGCATCCGGCAGGGGCGAACAGATTATTCTGCTTCAGGAAGCATTGATGGAGGAACGGATCGGTTCCCTGGCAGCACAGATTGCAGCAAAAAAAGGAATTAAATTTGTCATGATTGCAGGTCCGTCTTCTTCCGGAAAGACGACATTTTCCAACCGCCTGTCGATTCAGCTTCTGGCAAAGGGAAGAAAACCGCATCCGATCAGTCTGGATGATTATTATGATGACAGGGAGCGGTGTCCGAGGGATGCAGACGGAAATCTTGATTTTGAATGTCTGGAGGCACTGGATGTCAGACAGTTTAATGAAGATATGACCCGGCTTCTGGCAGGGGAGAAAGTAGATATGCCTTCTTTCAATTTCAAGACGGGAAAGAGGGAATACCGTGGCAGGACCCTGCAGCTTAAAGAAAATGATATTCTTGTCATAGAGGGAATTCATGGTCTGAACGATAAGCTGTCGTATACACTTCCCGCAGAAAGTAAATTTAAGATTTATATTTCTGCGCTGACACAGTTGAATATTGATGAACACAATCCGCTGTCCACGACGGACTGCCGTCTGTTACGCCGGATCGTGAGAGATGCCAGAACCCGTGGAACGACGGCACAGGAGACGATTGCGATGTGGAAATCTGTGCGAAGGGGAGAAGAAAAAAATATTTTCCCGTTTCAGGACAGTGCGGATGTCATGTTTAATTCCGCTTTACTGTATGAGGTTGCGGTGCTTAAAGTATATGCGGAACCGCTTCTGTTTCAGATTCCGCGTGACAGTGCAGAATATCTGGAAGCGAAGCGTCTGCTTAAGTTTTTGGACTATTTTCTGCCGCTTCCGACGGAAGGAATTGCACAGAGTTCTCTGGTGCGGGAATTTGTCGGAGGAAGTTGTTTTAATGTATAAAAACACGGTAAACTTTACGGCTTGAACCTTACTGGAAACTGTGTTATAGTGGAAAAGCATCTTAAGATGGAGGACAGGTGATCGCGGCTGCAGGTGTCGAAAGACCGCAGGTGAGGAAAGTCCGGGCTTCACAGGGCAGGATGCCGGTTAACGGCCGGTGGAGGAAACTCTAAGGAAAGTGCAACAGAAATATACCGCTATAAGAGATGCATCACAGATGCACCTCTATAGTAAGGGTGGAATGGCAGTGTAAGAGACTACCGCCTCGCTGGTAACAGAGAGGGCACATGTAAACCCCATTCGAAGCAAGACCGAAACAAAGCGCTGACGTGGCCCGCCAGCTTTAGGTAGGTCGCTTGAGACGGTTGGCAACAATCGTACTAGATAGATGATCACCCAACGACATAACCCGGCTTATCGTCCTTCTTCTTAAGATGTTTTCCGTAAATATCAGCAGTATTCTTTGGAAGTTTTCATTTTTCACGTCTATACCATTATAAATTTCCCGGATTTCTAAACACTTTATGAAAAGTGTATGAAAAGAAAATACGTTGCTTGACGATATGATTTCCCATGATATATAACTAATATAAGACACGAAAAATATCGACGAAACACAGAAAAGAGGAATTGTATGAGAGACAAATTGTATCGTTTTATGCAGGGAAGAAATGGCATGGATGAACTGGCACGGATGCAGTCCTGGCTTGTTCTGATTCTTTTGCTTGTCGGTATGTTTACACGCATCGGCCTGTTTTCCTTTGTAGCGCTGATTTTAATGATTTATATGTATTTCCGGGTATTTTCAAGAAATACATCCAAACGTTATGAAGAAAACCAGAAGTATTTGAATTTCCGTTATAACCGCACCGTATCGTGGAACCGGTTTAAAAAACGCATGGGACAGGTAAGGGATTACCGCTTTTTCAAGTGCCCGATGTGTAAACAGGAAGTCCGTGTGCCGAGGGGACATGGAAAGATAGAGATTACCTGCCCGAAATGCAGGGAAAAATTTATTCGCAGAACCTAAATCGGAGGCAGTATGTTCGGATATATTAATGTAAACGGCGCACAGCTGTCGGAAGAAAATAAAAAAATATATCAGTCGTATTATTGTGGACTTTGCCGGAAATTAAAAGAGTTCTGTGGAAAAAAAGGACAGGCACTTTTGAATTATGATATGACATTTCTGGTCGTTCTGCTGACCGGTCTGTATGAGCCGGACACGCAGACTGGTGAATTTACCTGTATGATGCATCCGATGAAAAAACGGCAGCTGCGGGAAAACGATATTCAGAGTTATGCGGCACAGATGAACGTTCTTCTGGCATATTACAATCTGGTGGATGACTGGAAAGATGACCATAATTACACGAAGAAAACCATTGCCTCAATGTTTGAGAAAGATTATCAGCGGATCAAAATAAATTATCCGCGGCAGACCAATGCCATTGAGCAGTATATGGAGAAACTGGCAGCTTATGAGGCGGAAAAACAGACGAATATTGATCTTGTGGCAGGGCTGACAGGCGAGATGCTCGGAGAAATATTTGCATGGAAGCAGGACGAGTGGTATGATGAATTGAAAACACTTGGATTTTATCTGGGCAAATTTATCTACCTGATGGATGCCTACGAGGACCGGGATAAAGATGAAAAAAAAGACAGTTACAACCCGCTCCGGTATTTGGATACAGAAGATGAGCAGGAGTATGAGACGTTGTGCCGTCTGATGATGACCAGCATGATTTCGGAATGCGCGAAGTCTTTTGAACGCCTGCCGATTCTGCTTCACGCGGATATTCTGCGGAATATTTTGTATTCCGGTGTATGGTCCAAGTATGAATACATTCAGTTGAAGAAAAAGAGGAAGAAATCATGACAGATCCATATCAGGTGCTCGGCGTCAGCCGTAGCGCTTCGGATGAAGAGATAAAGAAAGCATACCGTACATTGAGCCGGAAGTATCATCCAGATGCAAATGTCAACAACCCGAACAAAGATCAGGCGGAAGAACGTTTCAAACAGGTGCAGCAGGCCTATGATCTGATTATGAAGGAAAAACAGCGGGGAACTTCCGGAAGCTACAGTTATGGTGCAGGCTCTGCAGATGGCAGATCGGCAGGCACAGGAAGCTATGGACAGGGGCCGTTTGGAGGGTTCAGCGGACAGTATTATTATGGAAATGGAACCTACCGTTCCCAGAGCCGTGCGACTTCTCCAAAATTACAGGCGGCACTTAATTATATTCAGAATCAGTGTTATCCGGAAGCACTCAATGTGTTAAGTTCGATTCCATTTTCCGAGCGTGCCGGACAGTGGTACTATTACAGTGCGGTGGCAAATGAAGGCGTGGGAAACAGTGCAACGGCGATTGAGCATATCCGCCGTGCGGTGGAACTTGAGCCGAGCAATATGGAGTACCGGCAGTTCCAGCAGCATCTTGAATATGGCGGAACCTGGTATACCAATATGGGGAGCGAGTATGAGCGTCCTTATGGAAATTACAGCAATTTCTGCATGAGTCTGCTGTGTGCGCAGGCATTGTGTTTCTGCTGTCGCCCATGTTAATTTTATATAGCTGCTATATTAGCCTTGAAAATAGCCGCAGTTTATTATATGATAGTAAAAATGCGTTAAGCTGAAGGAGGATAAAAATGCGGCATTTAATGAGTCCTTTAGACTTCTCCGTAGAGGAACTGGATCAGCTGTTGGATCTGGCGAGCGACATTGAGAAGCATCCAAAGAAATATGCACATGCCTGTGATGGCAAAAAACTGGCAACCTGTTTTTATGAACCGAGCACAAGAACACGATTAAGTTTCGAAGCTGCCATGTTAAACCTCGGTGGTTCTGTTTTAGGTTTCGCGAGTGCTGATTCTTCATCGGCATCCAAAGGCGAGAGCATTTCTGATACGATTCGAGTTATTTCCTGTTATGCAGATATCTGTGCAATGCGGCATCCGAAAGAAGGCGCGGCACTCGTTGCATCCCAGAAGTCCCGTATCCCTGTAATCAATGCAGGCGACGGTGGACATCAGCATCCAACCCAGACGTTAACTGATCTTATGACTATTCGTTCCCTGAAAGGAAGACTGGGGAATATTACGATTGGTCTGTGCGGGGATCTGAAATTCGGACGAACCGTTCATTCCCTGATCAATGCACTGATCCGTTATGAAAACGTGAAATTTATCCTGATTTCCCCGGAAGAGTTAAAGATTCCGGATTACATCCGGGAGGATGTACTTCAGGCAAATCATGTGGAGTTTGAGGAAGTGGAGCGTTTAGAAGATGCCATGAGCCAGCTGGATGTTCTTTATATGACAAGAGTACAGAAAGAACGTTTCTTCAACGAAGAAGATTATATCCGTCTGAAAGATTTCTACATTCTGACCAAAGAAAAGATGGAACTTGCGAAGGATGACATGATCGTGCTGCATCCACTGCCTCGTGTCAATGAAATTTCCGTTGAAGTGGATGATGATCCGCGTGCGGCTTATTTTACACAGGTACAGAATGGTGTATACGTCCGTATGGCACTGATCCTGACATTACTGGGAATCGAGGTGGAGTAAAGATGCTGAATATTAGTGGAATTCACGAGGGCTTTGTACTGGATCATATTCAGGCAGGAATGAGTCTTCAGATTTATCATGATCTGAAGCTGGACAAGCTGGATTGTTCCGTTGCCATTATTAAAAATGCAAAAAG
>ERZ834769.2582-NODE-2582-length-13196-cov-3.838597_pt1 | contig 13196 bp, 9 predicted proteins | sample MGYA00519690_ERZ834769 | MGnify/ENA primary metagenome ERZ834769 (study PRJEB31850, sample SAMEA3708760) | human gut metagenome | biome: human gut; feature: human-associated habitat; material: faeces | place: China | collected 2014 ... | reverse complement strand
AAATTGTGAGTTTACCCTCAATTTCTTTAATTTGATTTGCACCGTCTTTAAGAATTTTCAACTCATCTGCAGTAAATTTATCTTTACCGTTTTCAATAGTATTGAGCAAAAAGTCACCATAATTTGTTCCGTCTTCAATCATAGGAGTGTCCTTATTTGCTGACATAAACACTTTTTCCCAAAGCTGTGAATTACTTGTTAAAATTTCATTTTCTTTTTTCATAAGCTTTTGATAAAGTGCAGTTGCGTCATCTAAATCGCTTGGTTCACTTTCCATTAAATTTGAAATATCAGCAGTATTATTTGACTGAGATTTGTCGTTATTTTTAGCTGTTGAACAAGCAACAAGGCTAAACATAAGCACTAAAACCATAAGTATAGTTAATATTTTTGATTTTTTCATAATTATTATTCCTCCGTTGTTATATCTTTTTTGTTATTTATTTTAATATCTGTTTTATTATTTTCTTTTACAGTGTTGCAAAGATTTTTTTCAGGCATACCAAATCCGTAGTGAAAGCTTAGTGCATCAGTAGGACAAGCAGTTATACACTTACCACAACGAATACACTCAGTGCTGTTTGGTGTTTTTATTACATCAACATCCATTTTACACGCTCTTGCGCATTTGCCACAAGACACGCATTTATGCTCATCAACCTTTATTCCAAGCAACGACACCTTGTTCATCAATGCATAAAAAGCACCGAGTGGACAAATCCACTTGCAAAACGGACCATAGAAAACCACACTCAGTACAACTACAATAATCAAAATAATAAGCTTTTGAATAAATTTATTTCCTAAAGCCGAGCGTATACCCTCATCAATAGCAGACAATGGAATTGCACCCTCAAGCACACCCTGTGGGCATATATATTTACAAAAGAACGGGTCGCCCATTCCAACATCATTAACCACAAGTATAGGTAGCAATACAACCGTCAACAGCAAGATGATATATTTTAAATATGTTAAAGGCTTTAGTTTTTTTGTTGAAAGCTTTTTACACGGTATTTTATTAAGCAAATCTTGAAGCCAACCAAACGGACACAAAAAGCCACAAATAAATCGGCCAAGCAACACGCCAAGCAAAATTAAAAATCCTGTTACATAATAGGAAAACTTAAATTTAGATGAGCCTACAACAGCCTGAAACGAGCCGATTGGACACGCACCTGACGCAGCAGGACAAGAGTAGCAATTTAGCCCCGGTACGCACACAGCCTTGCCATTGCCCTGATATATTCCGCCTTTAAAAAAATTAGGTAAATGAATATTTGTCAAAAGCGTTGCACCTGCCTGAATACAAGTACGAAAACGGCTTACAAGCTTTGAAACATTCTTTTTTCTTTTATCCAATTCCAATACACTCCAAGCATATTCTTATTGCTTTGCTAAGCACAGTGTCTGCCTCACCACGCATTGCTCCATAGCACAGCATAACCACTCCGGCAACAAGGAAACCGATTTGAGATATTGCTTTTTTTACTTTGAACAATTTAACCACTCCCTTCATTTTTCGCCTTATTATATCACGAACGATATAAAATCCTTGTTAAGAAAGAAATTTAACAAAGATTTTATTTTTTTGTGTTATAATCTATAATAAAGATATTTTACCAATAATACAAAGTGATAGGAGATATTTATGCATATTTTAGTTGTTGAAGACGAGGTTGCTCTTTGTGACACAATCGTAAGAAGTCTTAAGCGTCTTGCTTACAGTGTTGATTATTGCTATGATGGTCAAAAGGCATTAGATATGCTTAGTGTTGAAAGTTTCGACCTTGTTGTGCTCGATTTAAACCTACCTAATGTTGACGGAATGACAGTATTGAAAACTCTGAGGCAAACAGACATTGACACAAAGGTTTTAATTTTATCGGCTCGTTGTGAGGTTGCAGACAAGGTTTTAGGATTAGATGAAGGTGCAAATGATTATTTAACAAAACCATTTCACTTAGATGAGCTTTCAGCAAGAATACGAAACCTTACCCTTAGAAAGTTCACTCAAAACGATATTGTTTTAAAATGTTCAAATCTTTCATTTAACACAAAAACACGCAAAGCAGATGTAAATGATGAAGAATTATCTTTAACTCGCAAGGAAACAGGAATACTTGAATATCTAATGTTAAATCAAGGCAGACCTGTAAGTCAAGAGGAGTTGATTGAACACGTATGGGACAGCAGTGTTGACAATTTCAGCAACTCAATAAGAGTGCACATTTCATCATTAAGAAAAAAGCTTCGTAATGCATTAGGCTATGACCCTATTCACAACCGTATAGGCGAGGGTTATGTAATGGAGGAGAAAAAATGAAAAAACTTTCTTTGCAATGGCGAATAACCTTAATGACCACAGTTTTAATTTGCATAACTTGTGTGCTAATGAATTGTTTAATCGGTTCTTCAGGCAAACGATATATGGATTCAATAGGCAACGGAATATCAGCATATAGTGAAATTGATAAAGGAAAACCGAGTTCATTTAATCCGGAAAATAAAAATCTCGACCGTGAGCTTACCATTATTATCAGTGGTGCACAAGCTTCATTCAATACTACTAATTGGTACATAACAATTGCCGTAAGCATACTTGGTGGTATACTTGCATATTTTGTCAGTGGTCGTGCTTTAAAGTCGCTAAAAAGTTTTGCCTCTCAAGTAGAGAATATACAGCCCAACAATTTGGCAGATATGAAAATAAGCGATGATGTTTTGCCTGAATTTAAACAGTTTTGTCAATCATTTAACAATATGCTTGACCGACTCGACAACGGTTTTACTGCTCAACGGCAATTCACAGGAAATGCAGCGCACGAATTAAGAACACCACTTGCCTTAACTCAAGCACAAATTGAACTTTTTTCTGTTGAGCACCCAAATATGAGCAACGATACAGCAGAATTTCTTGCACTGCTACAAGAGCAAAACGAAAGAATGTCACAAATGACAAAAACTCTGCTTGAAATGAGTGAGCTTCGTACAGTTGAGTGCAAAGATACAATAGAAATTGCCCCTATGATTGAAGAAATATTTACCGACCTTGCTCCCCTTGCAGAAAAAAAGAATATTCGCCTTGAATACAACGGCAATGGTATGATGATAGGCAGTGACACCTTAATTTATCGTTTATTATTTAATTTAACTGAAAACGCAATACGCTACAACAGAGAAAACGCTTCTGTAATTATAACTGTTGACGAAAAGAATAATCAGCTTTATATACGAGTTAAAGATAACGGTTATGGTATACCCGAGCAGTACAGAGAAAGTATCTTTCAACCATTTTTCCGTGTTGATAAATCTCGTAGCAGAGCATACGGCGGTGTAGGTCTTGGACTATCACTTGTATGGGAAATTGTACTTTTGCACAACGGTACGGTAAAAGCTGAAAAGAGCGACAAAAATGGAACAGTAATGCTTGTAACACTTCCAAAAAAACAAACAAATAATTGATTATTAAGTTTTATATAAATGTTTTAGGTAAATTTGATATAAATATTATTTGTTACTTAATGAGTTTTTTATTTGGAATTTATTATTGAAATAGCAATTTAAAGTTAGAAAGATTATTTTTTCAATTGGCGATTTCTAATTTAATTATATATTAAATATAATGAGAGCTATCAGACTTGATGTCTGATAGCTCCTTTTGCTAATGTTATGAAGATTTATTTTTGCGTTTGGTTTTTATAAGTTTTCTTATAATTTTTCGAATACCCATCGCCAACAGAAATAATGTAAGCTGAACAAAAGCCAATATTGTTGCATAGGGTAAGCCGTAGTCATACAACTCACCGCAATAGATTATACTTCCTACCAATAATTCAATTACCGAAATCGGAATAAATATAAACAACCACATAGGCTTCATGTTGAGGTAGGACAACAACAGGGCAGAAACTGCACCGCCTAAAAGTGCGGCGAGTGGCACCGCCATTGCGTCAGAGGGTGTTGCGGTCAGAGGCACACCAATCATAAATAATGCGTTGACCAAAACAGCCAATATATAAATCACTATTTGTGCGGATTTGAGCTTTTTGTTGGAGGCTTTTATTGTTTCAACAAGAATTTCATCAGCTCTTTTGTTCTCTTGCGTTGTGATGCGTTCGCCGATAAGGAACTCGTTAACGGAAATATCCAACGCATCGCATATAGGCAAAAACAGAGACACATCCGGCATATTTTTTCCGGTTTCCCACCGAGATACCGATTTGTTTGAAACGCCTAATTTCTCCGCAAATTCAATTTGTGTAAAGCCTTTCGCCTTGCGGTTTTCTGCAAGGAAGCTACCGATTTTTTCTTGATCCATAGCTGTCACCCCTTTCAATGAGAATATAGCACGGGCCTCCACAAATGTAAAGGACACAAAGCGAGAATTATGATAAATGCAAAGAGAACACCACCCCTAAAACCTATAAACCGTGCCTGCCGGTAATCAAAATAGTCTCATAAAAAAGGCTTCTGCCCAAAACAGGGCAAAAGCCTTAAAAATTATGCGATTTTTAGGTTTAGTGGCAAGCCAAGGGGGGGCTATTTCATCTGCCCGGAAACACATTTTTGAAAAAAGTGTAGCAAAAGCGGTTGTTCAAAAACTGCCAAGTCCCGAAAGGCGCATAAATACTGGGTTTTTCGGCACACCTAAACCAAAGGGAACTACTCCCACTCTGCAACAAAGATGTGCTTCTAAACTTTTTTGTTTAGAAATTTTATCTTCTTTTGTTCTTGATTATTTGATGTATCCATATTATCCATCGTTGCCGATATACTGTTATCATTTTGTTATCAACCTTGATAACAGCCATAATATTTTACAATCTGTTAGCAAGTTTATTATAGCATACACAGTATAGTAACGCAAGATTATTCGTAAAATCATATAAGAATTAGACATATAAGGGTAAGTATTTAGAGGCTCTGAAACCCGCATAATTACTACATATTAGAACGCCAAAATGAGGGTAGCAATGGTATATCATTGCTACCCTCAAAAAGATCTTCTAAATGTACATCAATCATTATTTTTTATCATATTTCTTTAATCGGGATTTAAACTCTGTATACCAATTATGAATTGTTTTAACATCATTTTTGAATTCATCAATTGAAGGCAACGGAACAGGCGCTTCGTCCGAGTGGGAATGATCATATTTTGAGTATTTAGTCATCATTTCATTAATAAAATCAACATCTGCTTCAGTTATTGCCTTTAAATAGCGTATTTTCTCAGAGGAAATGTTTTGCTCATATCTAGAAACAATATTATTTAACAATGTTGTTTCAATACTCTTCTCGATAATGTCTCTTAGGGTGCTACACAAACCTTTTAGTAACATATCCGCAGTTGAATGATCTCCAACTTTTTGAGCGTTTTCGGCATTTTTAATAGGTCCGTCTAAACTGTTTAATTTTGAATCCAATTTATAACTAGCAAAATCATTTTGGTAATCTGGATCTCCAAGTGGTTTTCTTGCAAGTTTTATGTAGTTGATCTCAGTTTTGGATGTTCCTTTTGCTTTAGCTACATTGTTTTTTGACTGTGCAAGTCTGTTTAACTTTTCAGCAAATGCTAACCTGTGTGTAAAAACTATAACCTGTCTTTCTCCGGCCAAAAGCACCAATCTATTAGCAATGTTATCTTCATAGTTTTGATCCAATGAATTAATAGGATCATCAAAAATGAACGCTTGATTAACATTCCATGCAGATAAATCGGCAAGAAAAGCAGCAATAGAAACTGCTCGATACTCACCTTCACTAAGTATTTCTTCGGTGCTACGCTTTTCTACTGCACCAACCAAAGCAACCTTATGGTAAACTTTTCCTTTTGTAGCACCTTGTATCAATTCAACATTTATAGAGTGATTCGAACTTATCATATTTAACTCGTTTTTAAATCGTTCAACATATGCTTCTGTGATCATTATCTGCGATAAATTCTTTTTTAATGTCGTTACCATATTTGTTTTTGCTTTTGACAAAAGATTATTTAAAGCAAATATTTTGATTTTAATGGCTAAATTGCTTTGATTATCACAAAGCCATTTTTCTGCCGTTAATTCTAAAAATCTTTTGTGCTGTTCATCATAATCATTTATTAATCTATCTAACGATGATGCTTTGGTGTCGATTTCATCAAACACACTTTCACAATAGTTGGTAATAGTTTTTACATCAACATTTTCAGGCGGATTATCACTATCTTCATCGTATTCATAAATCCACTTTGCTCTGGAATATAAAGAGTCAACAAATTCAAGAACCTTGACAGATACTTCGCCAGGTATAGCATTGGATTCTAAACCAAGTTGAATTTCAGATTTATTTAAGCGTCCAATCAGTTCCGAAACTTCTTGAACCAAATTTTTATATTCATTATCTGCATTTTCAAATTCAATTTTTAACTTTGACTCATAAAACTCATTAAGGGATTGTTTCTTTTCGAGCGCTTCTTTTGATAATTCTTGCTGACATAAAACACAATAATTATTTGCCTTGTCCTTATCTTCTTCATCTATATTAGAAATATACTCTATATAACTTTTAGCTGATTTCCAAAGATTTACCCATTCAACTGAACCCAGACCCTTAAAAATAGATACATCTCTGGATTTTTTGATAAAATCATCATATGCCGCTTTAGTTTCAATTTGCTTTTTTCTGTGTTGTTTATACTTTTCAATAAAACTATCATCAAGTTTTACAGAAAAGTTCTTCAGTTCATCAAATAATCCGTTTAAATATTTTTTTCTTGCTGATAATTGTTTTAGAGTTCCCTGAGGATCATTGTCTTTAAGAGCGGTTGTAAGAGTTTCTAATTCTTTTTTACTCTCTGGCGAAAAGCATATAGTTTCTTTGAACCTATTCGCTTCTTCTGAATTTTTTAAATTTATGTATTCTATAATTCTGCTACATTCATTAACAGATTCCGGAGGTATAGTTAAAATAGATTCTTGAATTGAAACCTGCTCGCTCAACCGAACATTTACATATTCAATTATTTTGGCGAGATCAGAAAACACCTGTAACAATTTAGGTTCGTATATGACATCATTTTTTTCTTCAACAAATTGTTTGGCTATTTGCGTGTCATAAATTCGTATTGGATGTGATTTTTTGCTAGTCAAAGACCATGGATCCGTACTCTTAATACCGTCATAATCAAATACTAGATTTGCAGAGGGTTTCGTCTTTTCTCCTTCTGAATAAATATTTCCAAAAATGTTAATTGAGCTTTTTGGATCTTGCGCTTTTTTGAGTATTTTTACATAAGACGATTTTCCACACCCGTTTTCTCCGTACACAATGTTTAAGCCCAAACCAAAGTTCAAAGATTTTGTTGGTGCAAGCGCACATACCCCTTTTACATCAGAAATTTCTAATAATGCAGTATGAGTTATATCTTTACCCATTTTGTCAATATCTTTTGGGAAAGTAACATCGGCTGAATAAGCACAAAATTCTATGTTGTGTTCTTTTAAAGCTAATTTATATGCCCGTTCTTTAATTGTATCTATATTAGAACCCTTCCAAATACTAACAAATGAATCCTTTTGCCAATCCTCGGTTTTATTAAACCATTTTTTTACTAATTCAATTATTTTGCTGTCCATCGTTATTCCTCATTTAATCATAAATAATAACAAATCATACCATAAATGGCTGTCTCAGAAAAAAAGACAGCCATTTACATAAAACACATTTTATAATACTAAAGCATTAATATCAATATTGTACTTATTACATATCCAAACATCTCTGTCTTTTTGATTGTCTATATTAAACAATTCCTCTTTTTCGTCTTCTGATAACTCTGGTATTGAAAAACCAGCAATATAGTTTTTTGCTAATGACATATAACCTTTAGCATAAGGTTTACTGGTTTTACACAAATAATACCAAAAGATTTTTGATTTTAAGAACAATCTAAGCAGCTTTAATTCATCAATGTTGTCTGATATTATTGCATATCCACAATAGAAAAGTAATTCTGGATCAAGAGATAATACTGCTATGGCTTCTCCACTCATATATGGAATCAATAATTTATATCCTTGATTGTTTAATCCCTGCGTTCTGCCATAAGCATACCAAACGGGATAATTGCCTTTGCCTTTATCTCTGCTTTCAAGTTCTTCTTTATTTTCATAAAGAAAGTCATAAGCATTCGGATATTTTATCTTAAATGTATTTTCTTCAATTACCTCTATCTTTCCATCTTTAATAGAATACGGATAAATTGCAAATTCTGCTTTTTCTTCTAATTCAACTTCATTTTTGATAGTGTTTGGCTTTGCGATTTTTATACAACAATCTTTTTCAATAAGGTATTCTTTCCCTTTATAACTTCTTTTGAAACAATGCGAATCTTCACTAAGTGGAGAAAAAATAAACAAGTCATTTTTCAATGTCGCTATACCATTTCTTATTTTCCAATTAGCGAGTGGTGTACCGATACTTTCTATTTTTTTTATATTCTCATCAGTAATTGCATCACACATTCTCCAAGGAGCATTGCTTTCAAAAGATGACATCAAATAACACGTCTCTATATGTTGGTTGATTTGGTTGGCATCTTGGATTCTAGCGTATTTGATCAATCCATCCGATTTTGATTTGTTTATAATTGTTATACATGTATAACTTGTGACTTTCTCAAAAACCTGAGAGTCTCTAAAGTCAAGTATTTCAAGATTAAAACTACTACATTTCAAGTAACTTCTTAGGCTTCTCCCATTAATTGACTGCAGATAAGTATTTGGGGTTATGAAACCTAGACTACCAGTTCCGTTTAATAGTTCAATGCCAATTTCAAAAAATGGTATATACAAGTCAACATTTCCGGCTTTTGTTGTCTCCCATTGTGAGAAATGTTGCTTTGTTTTTTCTGGAATATTCCTATTACGCACATAAGGTGGATTTCCTAAAACGCAATCAAAACCCTCTGCTGTCATCTTTAACTTCTTAAAAGTTTTTTTTGATAGCATATCTCCACAATAGAAATTAAACTCCACATTATCATCTTCATCGTTTAATAATAAAAACAACGAACATAATATCTCTGCTCTTCTTATTGCATCAGAATCAATATCAACGCCAAATATGTACTTTTCAAAGCATTCTTTGTATGATATTCCATTTAATTGTGAAATTTGTTTAGCTGACTCAATAAGGAAAACTCCACATCCACATGAAGGATCGCAAATCTTGGAGAGTTTTTTGTTCCCAATAGTGTTTTTAACAATGTATTCAGCAATAGAAACAGGTGTATAAACTACACCCTTATCTTTTCTTTCAGAAGAAGGAACAAGTATTTCAAAAACTTGTATTAAGTCATCTAATGAGAACGTCAAACCTTCATTAGAAATCTCTGTCAAAATAGACAATGTTGAATCTAGATCAACTTGATTCAAATATGACACAATCTTTGTAGAGCTGGTGACATTAATAGAATTGCTTATTATAAAAGCATTAACAATAATTCTCTCTAATTCAGAAGTGTTTTGGCTCTTTGATATTAAGTTTCTAAAATAATCAAAAACTTTCATTTTAATTTGCACCATTCAATAAATCTATTCGACTAACCGTTCTACCAATTCCATTGATTTTAGCAATTTCTTCTTCGGTGAGATCATATAGTCTATAACAATAAATGTCGAGTTCGCTCCATTTTTGTTCTAATGTTCTTTTTATTACCGCTTTGTTAACTGGTGTTGCATTAATATATTCTCTTTGCAATTCAACAATAGAGTTATAACAGTTGTTTAAGAATTCTACACAACCATCTTCATTAGCAACAAGTTTTTCATTAGGAAATGGAACAGGATTTAAAAATTGTTTATTTAATTTATAATAATCGCCCGATTGAGGATTAGCGCCAGCTTTTGCCATTACAGTAAATGGCGTTGAATTTATAATACACGCAATAGCTATTAAAGTTTCAAAATTGACATTATCTACTTTAATAAACCATACATTTGAATTATCCATATAGAAACCTTCATTCTCAACAACTGTTGCAATAGCATCTCTCGCAGTCATAGGAATAATAATTTTTGGACAGTCATACAATGTGTGGTTATGCTCACGTGTAAATGTATGCCAGTACTCGCCATTTCTACATCTAACATTAAAAGTTATAAGCTGTTTGTGACTTTCTAAATAGTCGTAAAGTAACGGGTACGATACTCTTATTGTTGAATACAGGATGGGGTTAGTTGTATTTCCATAATAAGGAAATATACAGTAAGCATCTTCTGCAATTGGTTTAAACGGATAGAATTCTCTATTGTATATCACTTTTCGTAGCAAGCAAGATTCAATCTCAACCCGTTCACCAATTAAGTTTGTGCCTATGGCAACATCTCCATTAATTTCAACATTAGTCAAATGATAAATTCGCTTCCATAGCGCTTGAATACCGTCTTTAATGTCCAAGTTTGGATAATTTTTAAGTGTACCAATCTCGGTTGATAATCTTTCCTTTATTAACTCAATATCGGAATAATCATATGTCCAACTTCTAAAGCCACAATAGTGCGGTACAATTGTGGGCTGATTCTCTTCAATATAACCAACTGCGCCGATGTTTTCAATTTTATTAATAATAGTTGTAGGTTCATCTAAAACGTTATAGTAGTTAACATTTTCGTTGTTCTGATTGCTTAAAACAATAACAGCAACGTATGTCATCCTTCTCTTGAATATACTTGTTGACTTAAAATCAACAAGTGATTCCAGTAAACCTGAACTATTTATAATATTCCGGATTTTCTTTCCATAATTGGTTTTAAACCATCTTTTTTGAATAACAAATCCAATTTTTCCTGTATTATTAATTAAAGATAAGCTCTTTTCAATAAACAGAATAGCTAAATCAGCCTTACCTTCAAACGATTCATACTTCCTTGATAAATATGCGTGAACGTTTGGATTAGCGTTTTTAAAATGCTTTGTTTCAACATAAGGAGGATTGCTAACAATATATGAAAAACCCCCACGATTCTCAAAAACGGACGAGAATTCTTGTTGGATATCTAAAGGTTTAACATCCAAAATTTCCGTTGGATCGATGTCTATATCTGTTGATACTAGTGTATTGCCAGTGCAAATATTATTTGATATGTCTCTTAGGATTCTATCTCCAAATATTCCCGTTTCCTCCCATATCAATGGATTTGTACCGTCAACAATTTTCAACGCTAAAGACATTTTTGCAACTTCACACGCTGCCCCATCAATGTCAACTCCATAAATACAATTGATAACTATATCTCTTCTAGCTTCAACAGTTAAATATCGATGTCCATCACTGACAAAACTATAGTTTTCAAATTCTACTTGTTCTGTATCACTTTCATCCAATATAGAAACAAGTTTTCTTGCTAACATTTCATAACAAGAAACAAGAAACACGCCCGAACCACAACAAGGGTCAAGAATTTTTGTGTTAAACAATTCATTTACAGTATTTATACTATCTAGTTTAATAGTGTTGGCTTGAATGATGTCAACAATATACTCTGGTGTACAAATAGCTCCGTTCGTTTTAATGTATTCACTTTTTAACTCTTCTTTAGCTTCATTTTCGGTAACGATTATTTGCTTACCTAAGAATTCTTCATATATATTAGCAATAGTTTTAATTGGAATAACATCAAATTTATACGGATATGGATAATAAAACTGATTAATAAAATCAGAGAATATGTTATCATCAATATTTAGAGAATTAAAAGTGTTGTCTCTATTGAACATTGCCCCATCATAGTGCTCATAGAATTCCATATAGCAACAGTTTTTGAAAGTGTTCCAAAAACCATTTGGAGAACTTAAAAAAGTTTTCAGTCTCTCAGGCTCTTCAATTCCCTTTGACTCACAAACTCGAATAAATATGATTCTATCAATAATAACTTGAACATAATAATTAAGCATCTCGTTATTATCTATAGTGTCATTATCCTCTAATATTGCTTGTGCCAACTTTATTCGAAAATCCGATAATGTAGACGTAAAGCGTTTATCTAAACGATTTTCTCCTTCAATCGGCTCAACATCATATATTTCAAAAAGGCGATTTGCATAAATTTTCTCTTTGCAAAGATGATCATAGAGCAAATCAAATTTTTCAATATACTCATCAACCGTAATTTTAATCGTACCGAAATCTGCTGTCTGGTCAACATTAGGAACAAATCGAGTATCATAAATAACAAACTGTTCAAAATTAGTTACAAAAGCACAAGGAACTTGTGCTGACCATCCATAAGAGCGAATTTGAAACGCCGTTTCACAACTATCAAAGATATTTACATCCAAATCTTTTGCGTCCAAGAAGCTCTTAATAATACCATGGTTAACTAAAGTATAATCTGGCTTTCTGTGTCTTGAATGTATTGTATTAAGTCGTTCTCTAGCTTCGCCCCTAAGAACTTTTTCTTGCATTACTTGATGTGTATCTTGAACGTCCCAACCAAAAACACTCAAGAATTCATTTATCCACGCACGTATAGTTTCTTCGCTAATGTTTTCTTGGCGCTGATTTCGTAATGTTTCATTATAACGATTGATTAACGCTGTTAAAGCTTGTTTCGCCTCTTGATAGTTCATTTTTTCACCACATATCTTGAGAATTATTTTTTTAACTGTTTTATTATAACATATAGTTGCAAATAAGTATATAGTTAATTATTATAGTCCAAATACCCCAAAAAATCATTATGTAAAAAAACAGCAGGATTAAAACCTGCCGTACTCTTTAGTCTGTATAAATAACCTCGTTATTCACAATCTCTCTTGCATGATTTGAGATGTTATTCATAACCTGTACCCAAGCCATCATGTCTTCTGATTTGAGCTGTTCTGTAATACCTTGCTGGTCTTTGAGTTGCTTTATAAGGCGGTCATACATCTCTGTTGCTCTAATGTCAACATCGTGCAAGTATGAGTTGAGTTTGCAGTTCGTTAACAATAAGGTATAGAAAACCTTGCGATGGCTTTTGATATATTCAAGATGCCGTTGCCCCCATACTCTAATCTCATAATTTGTCTCGGTTGAGATCAGGTTAGGGAGGTAAACCTCCCCAACCAGTGTGTAATCAATACCGTTGTTCTTATCTGAAAAAGTCTTGTTCATAATTCTTTATCCTTTCTTTTCTGTTTGGCCGTTTTGCTGCTTCAAGTATTTG
>ERZ834769.2580-NODE-2580-length-13204-cov-6.144650_pt1 | contig 13204 bp, 12 predicted proteins | sample MGYA00519690_ERZ834769 | MGnify/ENA primary metagenome ERZ834769 (study PRJEB31850, sample SAMEA3708760) | human gut metagenome | biome: human gut; feature: human-associated habitat; material: faeces | place: China | collected 2014 ... | reverse complement strand
AAATAGTAATCGTTTACTGTGCCGCTATTATCTTTATACCTGATTCCCGACGGGTTTCCGTCCGCATCGTAGAAATACCACAAAGCACTGCTTCCACCGAGTGTTTCGTACTGCAAGCGGTTGCCGACATAGTAATACTTGTGCTCCAAACCGACATTTGGAATAGTTTTCGATGTTCTCAATCCGTCTACGTCATAAGTAAAGCCGATGTTTATCGCGCCGTATTTCATTGACGCAAGCTGTCTGCCGTTCTGCCATGTGAGCGTGTAGCCTCTGTATGTCAGCGGATTTCCTATCGCATCGTAGGTTATCGGTGTATCGCCGTATGCAGTCAGCTTGTTGTTTTGAGGGGATAATGCCGCAATGTATTATCCCCTCAACAATAAAGAAAAACTTTAAGTAAGAATCATATAGTTATTTGATATATCTAAATACAACAATTATAAAGATAGAAAATAATGCCACCAAATACATTATGAAGCGATATACAATGGCTTTCAACAAATGCTTTTTTCTGTATTCGCATAAAATCTTATATTCATCCTTTGAAATATGTTTAGTAAGATAAAAGTAATAATTCGCGTCCATATCTCCTTTAAATTTTTCAAATTGCAAACCATTACCTTTATGAAATTTAGGATTTAGTTTCTCCAAAAACTTTATATCATTCCACTTTTTTTCTTTTCCGTCTCTTCTCCACTGTTCAGTTAAAATAAAGTATGTATATCCTTCTTTTTTTTGTGATTTTTCAAAAACCAATATACAATCGAGATTGATATCAACAATTTTATAATCATTTTCATACATTCGATTTATATATTTATATAAAGATTCTAACCTTACAGTAGCCAATGGGAAAAATTTGTGTACAATAATCTCACTCATTACAAACCTCCTTTTATCTATGTGTAAGCTTTTTCCAAATGGAACGTGCTGCAGAAACAAATGAGCCTAAAACCGAGCCTAATCCTCTAATCGTATTTCTTCTTTTAATTCCTGCTCTTACAAACCTCTGTCCGGTTTTAATTGTTCCCTTAACCTTACTTGCACCTTTTGGGGATGTTATTCCTTTAATGATCTTATTTTTTCCTTTTGAGATAATCCTATCTGCCTGATTCATCGCAGATTTTGTTATTTCATCATAATAATGCCCCACCAAAAGACTTGTTAAAGCAGACTCTGCTGTATCAGCTCCAATTTCAAACCAGTCAACATCCCCAAGTTTATAATTGTTATCTACAAGTTCAAGACCTAAGCTTGTAGCAAAAGCTATACCTGTGTCAGAAACAACAGACCAAACCAATGGTAAGCCACAGGCTCCCAAACCGCCTCCAACTGCTCCGCTTACTCCCGAAATTACGACCTTAAACAGTTCCTTTTTATTATGAACGCCGCCCTGCACAATAACTTGTGTAGTTGCACCAAGTGCTCCACCGACAGCGGCACCAATAACTACATTCCAGAAAGCTCCGTCGCTATCAACACGAACAACCGGGTTATTATCGCAATATGTAAAATAGTTTTTATCAGTAAGCCCTTGCGGTGTTGCTGTAGAAAGAGAATCATCGTCAGCATTGAGCATTCGTTTTACAGCCGGATCATAATAACGAGAATTTACATAATACAATCTCGTTTCCGTATCGTAGTAATAACCACGATAACGGATCGGGTTTGTCTCGGTTATGTTCTCCGTATCGGCTGATGTGGCGTTTTCGGTTACTTTGCCCCATGCGTCATAGGTGTAGCTTCCAACCAATGTGCCTGAGGCGTTGTAGATTTGAATTACGTCTCCTCGCCAGTTGCAGACGAAGTAGTAATCGTTTATGCTGTCGCCGTTCTTGTAACGAATACCCGACGGTTTTCCGTCCGCATCATAGAAATACCACAAAGCACTGCTTCCACCGAGTGTTTCGTACTGCAAGCGGTTGCCGACATAGTAATACTTGTGCTCCAAACCGACATTTGGAATAGTTTTCGATGTTCTCAGTCCGTCAACATCGTAAGTAAAGCCGATGTTGATCGCGCCGTATTTCATCGACGCAAGCTGTCTGCCGTTCTGCCATGTGAGCGTGTAACCCCTGTATGTCAGCGGATTTCCTATCGCATCGTAGGTTATCGGCGTGTCGCCGTATGCCGTCAGCTTGCTGTTTCGAAGGGATAATGCCGCAATGTATTATCCCCTCAAACACAATAACTGAATTTAATATTGATAGCCAATATATCTATTTCTTTCCAAATTTCCTTTGCAGTTTTCTCTTCTTTTTCCACTTTCTCCATTTTTTTCTATATTTTCTTTCTCCGAGTAAATACATTATTACAACAAAAACCAGTGATAAAAGCAGATAAGCAGCTATAATTGAGATATCTACAATTAATCCCTTTTTAGTGCTTTTATTGTATTCTTCAAGTGTATACGGCTGTGCGTTTTCCGACGTTAAAGTAATTACAAGTTTGCAGTTTTGGTTTAATTGTAGAATTTGAAATTTCAAGTCTTCAACTACACCAATGGTTATTTTTTCTGATTTTACAAGTGAAGTTATGTTTTCATATTCCTTATGAATTTTATCTCCATAACCGTGCAAAATCAGATAATAAACGTCGTTTATTATCGCACAAGAAGGTTCATATCTATTTCCGTTCTGATATTTAATTGTTGCATTTTCGATAGTAATATATTGTAGATCGTTCTTGGAATAAAATCGTTCTCCAGTAAGCGGAATTGATATTAAAAAGAGCAAACAAAGCCACAATGCAAAAAATGATTTATCTTTTTTCAAAACCTTTTCACTCTTTTCCAGTAATTTTTTCCAAACCAAGAAGCTCCCCACGAGATTACCGAATGAAATACATTGCTAACTGCTTCTTTTATAGCTGTTCGTAAAGATTTTTTTGCAAATGATTTAATAATCTTTTGAGCTGCTTTTTTTACAACAGGGTGATTTCCTTTTGTTACTTTTGTAATTTGTTTCAATACACTGCCTGTCTTTTTATACAATGCAGAGCCTCCTTCTGCACATCCAGATAATGCACCAAGACCTGCCGATACAGTTGCACCAATTACAATTTCTCCCAAACTACTATCACGATTAAATATAAGATCAGTTGTAACGCTTTCTATTGCTGCAGAAGATGCACTAATCGCAACACCTGCCGCAGGGAAAGTGGCACACAAAGCTCCTGTTGCTGCTCCAAACGCAGCAGAAACTAATACCTGCGATAATTTTAAATCTTTTTCCGCTTTTCCAGTTATAATTGCTGAAGCAGCAGAAGAAATACCTCCAATTGCGGCGCCAATTATAATATGCCAGACCTCGCCCTCACTATCAGCGCGAGTTATTGGATTGTTATCGCAATAGGCAAAGAAATTTTTGTTAGTAACAGTCTGTGTCGATGTTGCGGAAAGAAGCTCATCATCGGAATTAAGGAAACGTTTAACCGCCGGATCATAATAACGAGAATTTGCATAATACAATCTCGTTTCTGTATCGTAATAGTAACCACGATAACGAATGGGGTTTGTCTCGGTTATGTTCTGTGTATCGGCTGCTGTGGCATTTTCGGTTACTCTGCCCCAGGCGTCGTAGGTGTAGCTTCCAACCAGCGTGCCCGAAGCGTTGTAGATTTGAATTACGTCTCCTCGCCAATTACATACAAAATAGTAATCGTTTACTGTGCCGCTATTATCTTTATACCTGATTCCCGACGGGTTTCCGTCCGCATCATAGAAATACCACAAAGCACTGCTTCCGCCGAGTGTTTCATACTGCAAGCGATCGCCGACATAGTAATATTTGTGCTCCAAACCGACATTGGGAATGGTTTTCGATGTTCTCAATCCGTCAACATCGTAGGTAAAGCCAATATTTATCGTTCTGAACTTCATCGACGCAAGCTGTCTGCCGTTCTGCCATGTGAGCGTGTAGCCCCTGTATGTCAGCGGATTTCCTATCGCATCGTAGGTTATCGGCGTGTCGCCGTATGCCGTCAGCTTGTCCTTCCAGTTGCTGTCGCCGTAGGTGTATGTCGTAGTGTCTGTCGCCGTAACTCCGCTCAGACTGCCCCACGTCAGCGGATAGACCTTTGTTGACAGGATATTTCCTCCGTTGTCAGCTCGTCTTTATCCCCACCACCGCAAGCGGTCCCCCTCCCCTTGCAACAAGGGGAGGCTGGAGAGTTTCTGTGTTTTTACTCCCTCAGTCGCTTGCGCGTCAGCTCCCCCGGAGGAGGAGCCCACACTTAACGATAAATTTATCTAACTTTACACAAACCCCTCAGTCGGCTTCGCTGACGGCTCCCCTACAGGGGCGCCTATGGGGGGTACCGCACACGGTTGCTGGTTACGTTTGGAAATGAGTCGTAATTCGGCAACCGTGTGCAACTTTTTTAGAGGTGATAATGCCGCAAAGAATTTATTCTTTAACTATTTCTCTTCCATAATTTATAAATTCTATTTTCAGTTTTGCCACCACAGGATATTTGTGTGATGTCCTCCAATGAAATGTATGAACATCCATCTGGAAATCCGTATTCATCAATTTGATTAATGCAACAATCATCTTCACTTATACCTGAAACAAAACCGACAACATCATCATAGCCACTACTGCATAATTCAATAGATACAATTTGATTCCTTTGTTTAGCCAAATACAAAACAGATAAATATATACTGTTTTCAACCAATTGAAATCCAACCCTTTGAATATTGCCACTTAGTTTCTTCATTTTTTCAGCATATTGTCCATCAAGTTCAATTCTGAAAACTTCTTCCGTGTCAAAAGCAACTATACCGTCATTTTCCCCATCCGGCGAAATCAGCTGCACCGCTATTTTATTTTCGTCAACTGCCAAAATAATACCATATAGAAAATGAGACGTATCATTAATATTGGTATATAAAGATATTTTATTTGCTAATCTACTTAATTCTTTTAATTTTTTCAACATATTAATCACTCCGCTAAAATACTATTGGATGACATATCCCAAAGAATTTTCATTAAAGGTGCAATAAACACATCATCGATTACACCCACTCCTGTTGCATCATCTAATATAACACCTACAAGTATGGTCGTTGTAACGGTAATGGCAGTAACTTCAAATGCCGTACTTAATAAATCTCCATCAATTTCTATATTTATTGTTCTTCTTTTGTTAGGATTTGGTTTGCGCCTTGCATCCCCTTTTTCACCATTTTTATCTTTTTGTTTTCGTGTCTGTCCTTTTTCATGTTTTTGTTTGTTTGCTTTATTAGTTGTCCCTCTCTTATGGTGTTCTGCAGATTCTAATAAATTTTGTTGCCTTTTTCTTGCAATATCAATTGCATGCCTTACCCTATACCCTGCAGAACCACTCCACGCATTCGGATTGACCGATAAAGCTTCAGAATATTCACTTTCTGTTGCCGTGCCCGATATTATGTGTAAAGCCCAAGCCGGAACAGGATCATTTCCACTCGAGTCAGCCATGTTAACAGAATCATTTTTACAATATGCAAACATGTTTTTGCAAACATCTTCAATTCCTGTCGAAATCAATCCATCCGCATTCAGGAACCTCTTTACCGCCGGATCATAGTATCTGCTCTTGAGGTAGTAGAGTCTTGTTTCCGTATCATAGTAATATCCACGATAACGGATCGGATTGGTCTCGGTTATATTCTCCGTATCGGCTGATGTGGCATTTTCAGTTACTCTGCCCCATGCGTCGTAGGTGTAGCTTCCAACCAGCGTGCCCGAAGCGTTGTAGATTTGAATTACGTCTCCTCGCCAGTTGCAAACGAAATAATAATCGTTTATGCTGTCGCCGTTCTTGTAGCGAATTCCCGACGGGTTTCCGTCCGCATCGTAGAAGTACCACAAAGCACTGCTTCCGCCGAGTGTTTCATACTGCAAGCGGTTGCCAACATAGTAATATTTGTGCTCCAAACCGACATTTGGAATAGTTTTCGATGTTCTCAATCCGTCAACGTCGTAAGTAAAGCCGATGTTGATCGCGCCGTATTTCATTGACGCAAGCTGTCTGCCGTTCTGCCATGTGAGCGTGTAACCCCTGTATGTCAGCGGATTTCCTATCGCATCATAGGTTATCGGCGTGTCGCCGTATGCAGTCAGCTTGTCCTTCCAGTTGCTGTCGCCGTAGGTGTATGTCATAGTGTCTGTCGCTGTAACGCCGCTCAGACTGCCCCACGTCAGCGGATATACCGTCGTTGACAGAATATTGCCGCCGTTGTCATAAGTATACACCTCCGTGCGATTTTTTGCAAGGTCATCGGCACGGATAAGCTGATTTAATTCATCATAAGCGAACTGCTGTTGAGGTTCATACGTCGAGTTTGCAACGGTCTTATCCCTGCGGGTTATCTTCGTTATGTTGCCGTTTGCATCATATGTATATCCGTAAATATAATTACCTATATGTTCCCAGCCGATTTTAGTTGACTTGACGGTATTGCCTCGAGCCGAAGCGAGATATGCATACTGATGATCGATATTGACACTCGTATTTGTCAATGCCTTGATTCGTCTCATAAGCCCGTCATATGTATAGGTCGTTGTCTTGCCGGACGGGTAGGTGTACTTTGAAGCAAGATTATCCTTGCCGTACTCAAAGTTTTCGGTCACGCTCACGCCGCCCGCCGACGAAGTGAACCTTGAAACATTGTTGTTGAGGTCATAGCCGTACTGAGAGCTGTAAATATTCTTTTTGCTGTTATCCAGAACCTGCTGGCGGACAAGCCTGCCTGTCGAATCGTAGGTATAAACAGAAGAAATAAATCAATATATTTTTAATAAAAATTTACGATTAAAACATTTTAATTCCCCAATAAACAATTGCAACACCTATTGCTAAAGCAGTTAAAACTGTTATAAACTTGTTCTGCTTCACCATTTCCGAATTCGTATAACCTTTTTTATGTGACAAAATAAATGTTAAAACAAAAGTAATATAAACAATTATTACTGCCACAAAAGTAAATACTTCCGAATATATATTTTCAATCCCATATTTTTCATACAAATACTTGTTAATAATCACAGAAAAAACAAGCGGCAAGGAAAAAAGGAAAATATATTTTGCCGGATGACCGGGTTTTTTCTTTTCTGTATCAAAAAAAGCGAAAAGACATAATCCTGTCAATAAAAGAACAATAATTATCAAAACCGGAAATGGTGTATTTTCAATAAAATAAAACATTTTAATACCTCTTTATCCTAAAAAGTGTTTTTTTGCCCAATCCTCAACATATCCAACGGCTATTCCTCCAATAATTGTTGCGGCAGCTGCACCTGCACCAACCAAACCTAATTCAGGAACTATTACTGCACCAATTACTGCAGTAGCTGCAATACCTGCCAATGTAATAGTAGCCGAAATATAGAACTTATTTATATCAGTATTACAATACTTATAAAAATCCCAACCAATTTCTGCACACGCAAAGGCTAATGAAGCTATTCCAGCATTTCTGAAACCTGATATAAATGGTTCCCACATCGAGCCAGCCAAAGAGGACATAACACTTCTAGGCAAAATTGAAATTTCAAAGAACTTATCTGCATATAATTTCATAAATTCCTCCAAAGCAGGTTCTACAAATTTATCCGAATAGAATTTCATTGCGTCATCACTTTGGTTGTTTGAATTTTGTTTTTTATAGTTAGACACAGCACTATTTACGGTATTAATTCCCCGTAATATAGTATTAAACATTGTTTTATTGATTTCAATAAATGAATCGCCCTCAGGATCGGCATAAATCACGGGATTATTCAAGCAATATGCATACATATTTTTCGCAGCATCTTCAACACTTGTTGAGACTAATCCATCAACATTCAAGAACCTTTTAACCGCCGGGTCATAGTATCTGCTTTTGAGGTAGTAGAGTCTTGTCTCCGTATCGTAGTAATAACCACGATAACGGATCGGGTTTGTCTCGGTTATGTTCTCCGTATCGGCTGATGTGGCGTTTTCGGTCACTTTGCCCCATGCGTCATACTCCATATTCAGCTCAACATTGCTTTCGGAATCGAGCGGAACGATTAAGACAATATCGCCTTGCAGATTCTTAATGAAACCGTAATATCCGTTTCCGTTATAATCCATTCCGTATAGCTCGCCGCTGTCGTCATAGAAAAAGGAACTCCTACGGTGTGGTTACCGCACACGGTTACCTTTTTACGTTTGGAAAGGAGTCGTAATTGAGCAACCGTGTACAGCTTTATGATACTATGTCCACGTTGGTATCAGGAGAGCATAGTCATCATCGTTAAAGTTTTTTAAACATTTATACTTTTTGTTTTATGAATCCGATAATTTTGATAATAATAAATGCCACCAAACTCATTGCAATAAGTATTGCAACATAATTAAAATACCAGTCTTTCTGTGTTGCATCACTGTATAGATATTGATATTGTGTTCCTACATATTTCAAATCGGAATCTTTTACTCCGCCAACATCACGTATTGTCTTTACGTCTACGTTTGTAACCTTGTAGACAGTTAGCGATATTAAATTCGGTTCCGATTCATTATTATAATTCAAAAGAAAAACCGAATCATTAAAGGAAAAAACGGTACTATTAAGAAAATCTGATTTTAATGTCTTATCAAAATACAAGTCACAAATATATTTTTGGGGTGTAAAAGCAATCCAAAATAACGGGAAAGCTCTTGTTAACGATAATTCGGTATAGTCTGCTATTTTCAAACAAGTGTAAATTTGACTTCTTTCCTGAACCGTAGGTTGACTTTGCCGTCCCGATCTTGTTATTGAGTTTGAATCAGAAACATCAAATCCCTCATATCCTATCTCCGAAAAACTTTTGGCTTCTTTGTCTCCGCTGTATTTATAGCTGTCAACAGAAAAGAAAAATAAAGCATACGTAGAAATAAATCCAATCAGTAAAGAGATGATTGTACATAAAATAGATTTAACAATTTTTCGTTTTCTTGATTTTTTCATTTTGACCTCCATCAATATGAGAAAGACGTGCTATAATATTTCCATCCGAATCTTTCAATATAACATCGACAGGGCATTTTACCTTGAACAACCTCGGCAATAATCCCACGGCATCCCGATCGTCACTTATTGACTTTAAATCCTCTGTCGTAATATCTTCGGCTTTTTTATTAAGCATACCGGGTAAAATTTCCAGCCAATGTCTATAAGTTGACATCGCATGACCGCCTGCGCCGAAAACATCTGTGCCTGACATTTTTAAAAATCTCGAATTAAGATACAATGGCATAGTGATACGGAAATCCCTTCCGTATCTTGTCCAGCCGTTATCAGACCAATTTGGTTTCGAAAAATTTGTTGGTACAAACGTAACAATATCATTATTATTTAAAATATTGAAAATGTTTTGATTTTTTTTATTATCATATTTTGTGATATCGTTTTCCGTTTTCGGCGTAGCAAAGGTATATGCATAAATGTCTTTTTCTGTCCTCGAACCTGAGCAGCAATTTGTGTCCTCGCACGAATCCAAATGATTCGCAACAAGATTAGCAACCGCCGCACCCAAGCTGTGTCCGGTAACGAGGAAAATCGGATTTGAAATATTGTTGTAAGGAATATATCCTTTACAATGTTCACAGCCGCCTCCGTTACACTTTGTACAGTTTTCGGTATCCCCTGTTCCGTGGTACAAGGATTTCAAAACCATTTCCATCCCCGCTCCGAAAGAACCCCACTTAGGATTAAGTTGAGTACCAATATCAGTCCACCAATCATTTGTTGTTGATGATCCTCTGATGTCAATGACAACCAAGGTACGCATGCAATCCGTATTATTCGAATTCAGTGTATTCCCAATAATTTCTGAATTTCCTGTACAATTAGGCCCAACAGTCCCCACAAAATCATCGGTCCGTAAACCGGATTGATTAGAGCCAGAAAAAACTCCAATGGGTTTACATCTGCCAGTCCCTTCAAGAATTCCCAAATATCCATTATTATTACCTCCATTTGTATCGCAAGATGTATTATAGTTTATATCAGCATAGATTTGTTTATGTCCGATAATATGACAAACCGTATCGTTTTTATCGGTATTAAAGGCAACGGATTTAATGCCATACTGATCAAGCAAGTCTGTAGCCGAAACTATATTATCTTCCATAAACAATCCGGGTGCAAGACCTGAAAAATCACCGGTCAAGGGCATATACGCCGAATACGCCAGATCCATTGCCCACTTGGCAAGAGGATGGTTATATTCCGTAGATGACCTTGTTTCGTTGATTCCGTCTGAATTTATCTTATTGAAAAAATCTGAGGCCTCATCATACTGTGTTACAGTTATGGTTTTTGATAAATTAACTATTTAATTCCTTCTCACCGCTTTCGTTATCAATTTATACCAATTATTTCATAAAACTTCAACGTCCTTTCTTGTTTTTTATATTTATCCAACTTGTTTTCATAGATAAATGTAATCAAAAATCAGTATGTACACCGCAATCTGTCAAAATGTAATTCTTTATTAACGCTTCTAACATATATGACTGTTTCATCATTTTGTGACAAAAAAAGTAATAAGATTTTTGATAATCTCCGTTATGAACAAATTTTAAGCCAATTATTTGTATGATATTACAATTTATAAATATCTCAATTATTTTCTAACAAATTCAAAATAAAAAATCAATATAAAAAGCAAAAACGCACGAAAAAAACGCAAAAATGCACAAATGTGATTTTATAATCAAAAATTCAATTTTATAGCATAAAAAAAAGACCGATAATCTAAATAAATAGATTATCAGTCTAAAATAAACATTGTATATTAAATTGTCTTAGGTTCGAGTCCTGTTAGTCTTAAAAAAGTTTGACTAAAACTCAATCCTAAAAATTGGTCATAAAAAGCACGAAAGCCCTTGACAATTCAAGGACTTTCAGCCGGGTTTGATTACTGTTACCCAATCATGCCATTTCTCCCCTGTATGACGTCGGGTTTCCGCTTGCGTCATAGGTTATCGTTTGTCCGTCATATGATGTCAGCTTATCAGACCAGTTGCTGTCGCCGTAACCGTATACGATAGCTGTACCCTGAGTTGCGGTTGAAAGATCGGAGCTTGTGACGTTTGTGTACGGTGTTTTGGAAACAATGTTTCCGTTCGCATCGTAAACATAGGTCATTGCCGTATGCTCGGCGTAGTTATATTCCGCCTTATCTTTATCCCCACCACCGCGAGCGGTTCCCCTCCCCTTGAAACATTCAAGGGGAGGCTGGGTCAATTTCTTCCTTGCCGCCCTTTTAGGGGAGGTGGCTTCGGCGGTTTGCGCCGAAGTCGGAGGGGTTTAAACTTTTTCAGCAAAATCTTTACAAACCCCCTCAGTCACGGACGAGCCGTGACAGCTCCCCTACAGGGGCGCCCATGAGTTGCGGGTTACGTTTGGAAAGGAGTCGTAATTTCAGTAACCGTGCACGGCTATATGATACTATGTCTGCGTTGGTATCGGGAGGGCATAGGCGTCACTTGAAATAAAAGCATTTTATTCTTATTTCTTGAAATAGCATAAAGTGTATGTCACATTCTCTATTAAACATTTATAGATCTTAGATTATCATCTCGATATAATCAAATAGAACGGAAATTCTTCGTCTTTAAATTCGACTTTATACAAGAATTTTTCCGAATCCGCTTTAATCTCATCACTCCATCGAAGGTCTTGCTCTTGATTAAACATTTTTATTGTATTCTGAATTTTTTCTGTATTGGAAATTGTTTCTAACACATTTAATTTATGAACATATACAGATGTATCCTTTGGCGGATGTTCATTAAAGCTTGCACTAATGTAATTTCCGTTCTTTTCAGAACCGGTTATTGTTGTCTCAAAATATTCTGCACAATTGCCGGTACATTTTTCGATCTTTTTGACGTTTTCGACCGTTAGATCAGGCATACGCAAATCGCTGTCAACAAATTTAAAAATTTTTGAATAAAAAGCTCCTGTGTAATGCCCTATTATTACTTCATCTCCTATCAAAAAATATTTCAGTTCAACCGGTTGCTGAAAATGTTTAAATCTGCTTGTATAAACCTCTGCTATAGGCAGATTTTCTTTATAGATCACACCGCAATTTTGAACCGGCAATGAAAAGGCAGCTGTAGAAAGTTCCATATATGTTTTTTCATTAAAATCAATATACCACAAATCACTATTGGCAGGGCTTTCTTTGCCGACCATATTTGACGGATTTAAACCAATAGGAAGAAACCGCCACACTAAAACAGCTGTAATTACAGTCACAATTGGAATGCCGATTGCAAGTAAAACAGTTTTTATTACCTTTCGTTTTTTCACAAAAACACTCCTTTTAAAAGGCATAATATCGCCACTCATTATTTGCTACTCTTTTTCTTTTTCTTTCTTTGGGATAATAATACGGGTCTTTTCTTGTATATTTATATGTAGACAAGATTCCATCATAATAATTGAAGCCCATTGATTCAGCCAATTCATAAATCGGTCCCATTTCCAATATATCTGCAACCATACAAGATTCTCTTATTTTTTCCTTTGAAAAAAAAGTATATGCCTTAAACATAAATGGACAATGATATCCCTTTTTGCCTATACTCCACATATATCCCTCGAAATGTTTTTGAATCTCATTTGAAACGCATTTTTTTGAAAAAAGGAACTCCCTGTATGGAATTACTTTAAGCCCATCTTTTTCCGAATACGGATATGAATACTGATTTTTAAATTTTCCCAATGCGACCTCAGTTATAATATCATAAATTTCATTACCATACATTTTCAAAAGAGCATCTACTATGTTATAGAATGTATCCTGTCCATAACCAGCAATAAAATTAACAGATATTTGACCTTTTACTCTATCCTTTTCATTGTAACCACCATTTTTAATTTCTATAATTTTATCATCCCAAATAGCCAATGTAAATAGTATAAGCACAAAGGCTTTTGTTGTTAGATTCGGTGGATTTGATTTCGATTTTCTTCCACTATAATCAGAACTAACTACCGGATTGTTTTGACAATATGAATAGATATTTAAATTATAGTAATTGTTTGTAAATACAGTAATATTAGACGGTTTCTGCGGAATCATCATTTCCACATCATCCGCATTTATAAATCTTCCTATTTCCGGATCATAGTAACGGGAGCGGAGGTAATAAAGTTCCGTTTCAAGGTCATAGAAATATC
>ERZ834769.2570-NODE-2570-length-13248-cov-111.761768_pt1 | contig 13248 bp, 8 predicted proteins | sample MGYA00519690_ERZ834769 | MGnify/ENA primary metagenome ERZ834769 (study PRJEB31850, sample SAMEA3708760) | human gut metagenome | biome: human gut; feature: human-associated habitat; material: faeces | place: China | collected 2014 ... | reverse complement strand
TATATAGAAACACACACAAAAAAAGGGTGCGTCACAGACTTATGACACACCCTCAATTTTCTTATGTTTTTTATAAAATAGCCCCCATATTGGGCTTCTAACCCGTCCATTTTCCCTGTTTTCCTCCATTTTGCCGATATAAAACCTACACCTTATTATATATAGGGGAGATTGGCGGTCCTACACCTTATTATTTATAGGAGCTTCATACAATTCGGAGATTGGGTGCTAAAGAATAGGAAAGAGATAAAAAACAAAGCGGTATTTTTAGAAACTTTTCTCCACTGACAAAACGTGATTCTATGATCAGATTTGGCATTATTAAATATAAATATGTTAAAGAATCCACTTTAGAATGATTTTTCTTGCTAAAAAGTTTGTATTGTCAATGATTATTCGTATCTTTGCAGCAACAGAATCCGCCACGCTTCCCATTAGAACAGCGAACCAGGGCGGGTCTTTTGCTTTTTATGAGTGCATTAAGATTATACACTAAGCAGGCTCTTTCTATTTCTGAACAAATAGAACTACTAAAAAGTAGAGGCTTAAATATTGCTGATTCATCCAAGACTGCAAAATTTCTTGGAGAGGTCAGTTATTTTCGTTTTGTTCAATACCTTCGTCCAATGGAGGCAGATAAAACTTCACATCAATTTAAGCCTAATAGTAGATTTGAAGATGCCGTAGCTCTCTACAACTTTGATATGGAGTTGAGAGACTTGATGTTCAAAGCTATCCAACGATTAGAGATAGCTTTGCGCACAAAAATTATACAAGAGTTCTCATTGGAACATGGACCATTTTGGTTCTTTGATACAAGCCTTGCTGATGACGAACATAAGTTTATTGAGAATATGAACTCCATAGACAGAGAGCTTCAACGTAGTAAAGAGGACTTTATCAAGGAGCATAGGCGCAACTATGACAAGCCAATTTTCCCACCAGCATGGAAAACTCTTGAACTGGCATCTTTCGGTACGCTTTCAAAACTCTATTACAATTTCTGTGACAAGAAATTGAAGAAGCGTGTAGCTCGTCAGTTCAATCTTCCTCAGCATGAGGTATTGGAAAGCTGGATGCGTAGCGTAACTGTCTTGAGAAACTGTTGCGCTCACCACTCACGCCTCTGGAACCGTTATCTTTCTACAGCTCCTCAAATGAGCGCTTCTTTACGTGGTGCATGGGTGAACATAGAAGGTGTAGATGCAAACAAAGTATATGCTATAGCCTGTTGTATTGCATATTGGCTTGATTCCATGGGATACGGATTGGACTTCAAGAACAAGCTCAAATCCTTACTCGCTTCTTATTCACAGGTAGATCCGACCGCTATGGGTTTTCCTGAAAATTGGATTTCCGAGCCCCTATGGAGATAACTTTACAGACTCAAAAACAAGTTAGTCTGTCGGCAGTGAACTTTTCACTATCGACTGCTTTTTAATTAACGGCCCTACACCTTATTATATATAGGAGCTTCATACAATTCGGAGGTTGGGTGCTTAAGAATAGGAAAGAAGTATAATATTTCAAAGAGGGTGTGTCATAAATTCATGGCACACCCTCTATAAGGTCTGTACCTTAATATATATAGGGGCATATCGGTGAGAGTGTAGAAGCATCTACCAGGAATGTTGTTTTCTGCAGATTACCGAAAAAAATCCGTTTTTCTTTGGTATTATTCCCAAATAGTTGTATCTTTGCACAAAATTACAAGTAATACTGGAGATATGAAGCAAGATACTAAAAAAATACCTTATGGACGCAATGACTTCGTACAAATCATAGAGCAAAACAATTACTATGTGGACAAGACGATGTATTTGCCAGCATTGGAAGATGAGGCGGTAAACCTCTTCTTTATCCGTCCTCGCCGTTTTGGCAAGAGCGTATTCATCAGTATGCTCCAAGCTTATTATGATTGTAACATGAAGGATAAGTTCAAGGATCTGTTCGGCAATCTGTGGATTGGCATGAATCCTACTCCCCTTCAAGGCAAATATCTGGTTCTCTATCTTGATTTTTCGCAAGTAGGCGGACGTATCGACCAGCTGGAAGACAAGTTTAACCGTTATTGCAAAGTGAAGCTGGATAGTTTTGTGGATGTCTACCGTCAATACTATTCGGAGGATTTTGTAAAGAAGGTCTTCGAGGCGGAAGACGCCGTAGACAAGTTGATACTTATCAACGACGAATCGAAGAAGCTGAATCTTCGTACCTATCTCATCATTGACGAATATGACAACTTCACCAATACGGTGCTCAACGAGCAGGGTGAAGGAGTATATCGTGCCATTACCCATGCTGAGGGTTTCTATCGTGATATCTTCAAGAAATTCAAAGGTTCGTTTGAACGTATCTTCATGACGGGTGTGAGTCCTGTGACGCTCGATGACGTGACCAGCGGTTTCAACATCGGATGGCATATATCCACCAAGAAGCAATTCAACCAGATGTTAGGCTTTTCTACAGAAGATGTCTATCAGATGTTCAACTATTATAAGGAAAAGGGCGAAATTGCAGCCAATGCCAACATTGATGACATTGTTAACGAGATGAAACCCTGGTATGATAACTATTGCTTCTCGAAGAGTGCCTTGACATCTCAAAGTAAGATCTTCAACTGCGATATGGTGTTTTATTATCTGCGCAACTATCTGAGCTCTGGCAAGGGCCCTGAAGAGATGATAGACCCTAACACCAAGACCGACTATAACAAGATGAAAAAGCTCATCCAGCTCGACAAGCTAGATGGCGACCGAAAGGGCGTGATTCGCACGATTGCCGAGAAAGGAGAGATTGTGACTACACTCTATGACACCTTCCCTGCAAGAATGATAACAGACCCGCAGGTATTTCCAAGCCTGCTGTTTTATTATGGCATGCTTACCATCAAGGCTACGAGAGGAGCAAAGCTTATACTCGGAATTCCGAACAACAATGTGCGCAAGCAATATTATGAATATCTGATAGAACTCATGGATGCAAAAGCCTATGTCAATGTAAACAAGCTTACTGACTATTACTACGACATGGCATATGAAGGCAAGTGGCATGAAGCCTTGCAATACATGGCAGATTCTTATGCCAAGATTTCTTCCGTGCGTGACGGAATAGAGGCTGAACGTAACATGCAGGGATTCTTTATGGCATATCTCAGTCTGAACGATTACTATTATACTGCGCCAGAACTGGAGTTAAGTCATGGGTATTGTGATTTCTTCTTATTGCCAGACCTTACGCATTATGAGGCTAAGCATAGCTATATCATAGAACTGAAGATGCTGCCGAAGAAAGATTTCAATGTAATTTCCAAAGGGGAAAGCAAGACGAAAGCCGAACTGCAATGGGACGAGGCTGTGGAGCAAATCAACCGATATGCTGCAGCCCCAAGAGTAGAAGTTCTAAGGCAGGGGACTCAACTGCATAAAATCATCATGCAATTTGAGGGTTGGGAACTAAAGAACATGAAGGAGGTATAAATATCCAGAGAAGAGGGTGCGTCATCAGTCCATGACGCACCTTCTTTTACTTTTAATAAAGGCTGGGCAGCAAGCCCCGAACGCCTAACAGACTAGCGAACCGTATTACACCAAGCCGCCTCATTCTGACAACTCAAGTACTTCATGCAGCTAACAGAGCTACTTCGTTCAGCCAACGCAGCCATATTATTCAGCCAACGAATTTGACTCTTCCGCCCAGCGCAGTCGTATCTTTAACCCAACGAAGTCGAATCTTCCGCCCAGCGCAGTCGTATCTTGAACCCAACGCAGTCATATCTATCGACCCAATGAAGCATATAAACCTGTTAAATGACGTACATGATTTCATCTACTTACTTAAACTGGCTGCCCATTACACCTTATCATATATACTGGCATTGATGTGAATATCGGAAAAAACTTTGGGTAATCCAGAGATTAATCGTAACTTTGTTGGCTGTTTACTAAATTGTTATACAACAAAGCACTTCATTCAACATAATATTCACATAAAAATGATACTAAGAATAGAAATTCCAAAAGAACTTATTCGGCAAGATGCAGAAATCGTCATCAAAGTAAGCAACAGAAACAACGCATTGGGATATGTCATAGAGAATGGTAGCGAACATGATGCGCAGCAAATAGCCAAAGAAGACATGAATGCCTGTCCGACGCTGGGCGAATATGTCAGGGAACTCACCCAGCGACTCTACAAGAATGGCAAATACCGGTCTGCCGATATATATATGGGCACCTTGCGCAGTTTCATGAGATTCCGGAAAGAGAAAGACCTGCTGATTAGCCAACTCGACAGCCTCATCATGGAAGATTACGAGAGTTATCTGAGAAAGAACGGTCTCACGCTGAACACCATCTCTTTTTACATGAAGCGTCTACGAGCTATCTACAACAAAGCCCTGGAGCAATATGGGCTGGAAGACCGCAAACCCTTCGCCCACTCTTTCACCAAGAACCTTCCGACTGCCAAAAGAGCACTTACAGCGGAAAACATCCATCAGATAGTCGCTGCAACAACCGTCACCGAGGAGGAAGCACTGGCGAGAGATCTCTTCCTCTTCAGTTTCTACACCCGAGGCATGTCGTTCGTAGATATCGCCTTTCTTGAAAAAGGAAGCCTTAAGGACGGGCAGCTCATATACAAGAGGAAGAAAACGGGTAAAGAACTGAGAGTAGCATGGCGCCCCTGCATGCAAGAGATTGCAGACCGCCACCCTTCCCTCGACGGCAAGCATCTGCTGGGCATTGTTAACCAGAATATAGTCACCGATGTCAGGAAACAGTATCACTACCGCCAATGTAGGGTGAACAAGGCTTTGCAGAAGTTCACCCGGCGTATCGGCATGCCTATGAAAGTAACGATGTACTGCGCCCGTCACTCCTGGGCTACCATCGCCAAGGAGAAGAACATCCCCATCAGCGTAATAAGTGACAGCATGGGGCACAACTCAGAGAAAATCACGCGCATCTATCTGAAAAGTATCAATGACGATGTGATAGACAGATACAACGATATGCTTATCGAAGCTATCAGTATATGAGAGGGAGGTAGAGTTATTCCGCCAACGATGCAGGAGAAATTACGTCACGACGTAGCAGTAGCTACGTCGTGACGCAGTTTCAGAAGCATCCTACCCATTATCAAGTAAGGCTCTTTTGAAGTTCGAAAGAGCCTTTTTTGAATCTAAAGTAAGCCTCACTTCCATTTTTGGTGATAAAAAGACGAAAAAGGGGCTATATTGAACGCAAAAAACCTTGTTTTGTTCAGTCGTTGCACCAAGCGTTCCAATGAATAGAAAAACAAAAAAGTAAGCAAGAAGCACTTGAATATCAGCTAATTATGCCAGTTTTGGCATGTCTGGGGCGTGGCAATAGGTGGCAATAAGGTGACAATAGAAATAGGGACTACTGTCACCATTAAACCATTGTATACCAGTGAGTTAATATGCGTGTGGCAAATGTGGCAATAAAATCGAGAAAAAATTTTCTCATGCAGATATTTAGGGGTACCTTTCCATTCCATAGTATATCTCCCGGCTGGAGATATTTCAAAGACGATAAGAACTGAGTGGTCATAAAAAGCCACAATATTTAAGAACGATAAAAAATAACTTTTCTAAGAGGACCTTTGAAAGAGAACGAAGAACTTTTCTAAGAGTGCAGACTCTTTTCATCAAACGGGACTCTTGATTGGATATAGAGAATTAATTAATAACTTCCTGCCGAAAGGCTAGGAAAAACGTATAACTTTATAAATATTTACCGTATGAAAAGAAAGTATTTAAGCGCGCTGCTTATGGGTGCATTAACAGTTGCATCTGTAAGTACCTTTACTTCTTGTAAGGATTACGATGACGACATTAGCAATTTGCAAAAGCAAATTGATGCTAATGCTACTGCTATCAAGCAGATCGAGGATCTGATCAAGGGTGGTGGTGTCATCAAGACTGTTTCAGAAGCTACTGACGGTGTTACTGTAACATTGAGCAACGGTCAGTCTTTCAACATTAAGAATGGTACTAATGGTGTTGATGGTACTCCTGGTACTGCTTGGACTATCAGTGACGATGGCTTCTGGATGAAGGATGGCGAAAAGACGGATTACAAGGCTATTGGCGAAAAGGGCGACACTGGTGCTCAGGGTCCTCAGGGTCCTCAGGGTCCTCAGGGTCCTCAGGGTCCAGCTGGAGCTGCTGGTTCTGATGCAACTGCTGCTTCTTATGAGTACTACGTTCCTAACGCTGAGACAGGTTACTTCGACATTTATAAAAATGGCGAGAAGGTAAAGCAGAGCAATGTTAAGTTCGTTCAGGAAACTCCAAACTCTATCACCGCTTCTCTGGATAAGCAAAACTTGATCCTCACAGGTGTTAAGGGTATTTCTGGTGAAAAGGTCGTTATTTCACTTACTGGTGATTTGACAGGCTTGGTATTCATGCCAAATCTCTACTTGGATGGTATTGAGACTTTGACTTATGACTACTTGCATGGTGAATACTTAGAGCATAAGGAAAATTTGACTGGTGTTAGCCGTTTGACTACTACAGATGGTACCACCCATAAGACAATCACAGGTCTTGATAACTATTTGCCAGACAGATTGAACAATTCATTAGCCGTTGCTCCTGCTGCTGAAACTTTGTACAATTATGGTCCTGCTTGGGGTGTTAAGTATCACATGAATCCATCAAATGCTGATATGGCATACGAGGATATTACGGGCTTCAATCTCCTTGAGCCAACAATCTTGAATTATCATACTCGTGCTACAGCTTCAGTGCTTGGAAATATTACTTCTCCAGAGTTGAACGATGCAGGTAAGGCTCTCTTCAATACTTCTAATGGTATTGTTACAGCAGGTTTGAAGATTCAGCATCCTGAAAAGTTGGAACCATTCCCAACTGTTAAAGATAAGAATGAAACAGCTAATACGATTGCTTTGCAGGCTAAGACTGCTGCAAGTTCAGTAGCTGAAGGCAAGGTTACTTCTGATTATGCTTTGATTCAGCCACAGAAGGCTTACCTCGAGGCATTGTACTGGAGATTGAAACCTCATTATGCTGGAGCAGGTTTGCCTAATACCCGTATGGGTGATGAAACAGGTGTTCCTGTAGATAAGTACTTCGGCACAACTGCTGATGATGTTACCAAGAAGGTTCACGTTTATGACTCACCTCAGGAGGCTTTGGCAGATCCAGATGGTGCAGCTCTTGAACTTTACTATAACAGCGCTGAGGGTATTGATATTGCAAGCTACCTCGGACTCCATATGATGGTAGAGGATGTTAAGCAGTTTACTCCTGGTACTCCTAATAAGCTTGGTGTTAACCTGAAGGAGATGTCATTAGAAGAAGGTAAGGAATGGGGCTTGACATATCAGTTCAACCTCGTTGAATACAAGGTAGACGGTAACGCTACAATTGATAGCCGTTATGCTAAGTGGGTTAACAAAGACGCTGGTATTCTCCGTGCATGGAATGTTGATGCAGAGGGTAATCCAACTTCTGAGTCTGCTACTTCTATCGACCGTGAGCCATTGGTTCAGGTACTCGTTAAGCGTGGTGATAAGGTGGTTTTGGATGGTTACATCTTGATTCACATTACACGTCAGAACCCTGAGGTTGCTCCTAATAAGGCAATTGATTTGTTGACAAAGGATGCTAAGTTCGATCTCTGCAATGGTATTGATGATTTGAACACTACATGGGCTCAGTTCTCTGCAACTGTATTGACAGAGGGTCTTGAGAATATGACAAAGAAGGACTTCGATGAGCAGTATACTATTGATAAGAAGGGTAATTTCGGTAATGATGCTGCTGGTAATACTACTTTGGATCTGAAGATGTTCAAGGCTGCTCCTGAGAAGGGCGGTACATACACAGCTGCTGATGATCTTGGCCATATCGAGTACTTCGGTAATACAGAGGGTACAACTAACCATACGTTCAAGTGGCATTTGTCTGCTGAAGATCTTGAGAAGTTGACTCATGATCAGGCAAATCCTGTTACTGTAACTCGCTATGTACGTTACATAGGTGGAGCAAAGGCTAAGTATCCTTACATCTATGTTAAGTTGACTTACAACTTGTCACGTGCCAATAAGAACCAGACATTCGGTGAGTTGATTCCTGAGTACTGGAAGGGACTTGATGGTTCTGTAAATGGTAAGGAAGCTGTTATCTTCGATGTTAAGGAGCCTACAAATGGTGGCGATATCAAAGCTATTAGCCGCAAGGTTACTTCTACTTTGAAGGGTAATGTTGCTAAGTTAGTAGGTCCTCACAAGTATTACTTCGTTCCTGAGCCTGTTGTAGTTGGTGGTTATACAATCACTCCACAGAGCAGTGCTGCTGATACCAAGTGGAACAAGTTGTTCTGCAAGTATATCACTGGCGACTCTCACGTATTCAGTAAGGCTAAGTTGCAGGAAACTCTTGAGGGTTGTGCTATTGACTACGAAGATGGTGCATTCAATAATGTTAATCTCTATGCAGTAAAGGGTACTTCTTATGTTAAAATTGCTACATTGAATGCTACTACTAGTGAGATTACATTGGAAAAGAATGCAACAACAAAGGCTGTATTGAATGCGATTGGTTATGAGCCTGCGAATGCTAATATCCAGAAGGAGCTCCGCTCTTGGGTAGGTGTTGTAACTGAGAACACTTGTGGTGTAGCTGAGTTTGTTAAGGATGGTATCTTCCTGACATCTTGGGAGCGTCCAATCAACTTGATTGATGTTGCTACAGAACCACGTATCGATGCTAACACCAATGGTAACGTTATCTACGCTCTTGATCTCTTCAAGTTGTACGACTGGCGTGGTTGGAATACTGCTACAGTTTCTGAGGCAGGTTGTGTAGCTAACCAGAGTAATATGTGGGGTGACCACCTCTGGTTCTGGGGTTACTACAATGTGAAGTCTATCACTATCGATACTACACCTGCTAAGGTTAAGACAACTCTTGGCGGTGGTAGCTGGACTACAATGGATCAGATTAGTAACCAGGTTGAACTCAAAAGCGGTAATGCAAGTGGTAATGCTGCAGATCCTAAGACTAAGGGTAAGGTAACTTACGCCAACGATTTGACTTCTTACAACTCTGCAAGTCAGAATGCAGCTTTGACAACCTACATGGAGGCTAATAAGGCTAAGTTCGGTACAATTTGGTACTACAACAATGGTGGTAACGTAGAGACCTTCAAGGTAAGAGTTCCTATCACTATCGCTTACGAGTGGGGTGAGTTTACTACTGAGGTTGAGTTCACAATCAACGGTACAATCGGTGATTAAGACATTTATTGAAAAGGAAATTAATAATTAAGCTCTAATTAGAGGGTGCGCCTAAAAGAGCGGCGCACCCTCTTTTTATTTAAAAATGTGACGGGTATGAAAAAAACTATATTATATTCTCTCTTGGCTATATTGGTCTTCTCATTATGCTCATGCGGTGATAAAAAGAAAAGTCGCGAACAGCAGGTTGATGAATTCAGAAGCGAATTGACAGAAGAAGATACGGCTGCTATGTTGAAACTTTGTGATGATGCCATGGCGCAACTCAAGGCAAAGGATTATAACGCAGTGCTTGCCAATTTGCATGAATATACCGATTCTACGCAAGAAGTGAAACCTCTCACAGAAGAAACAAGACAAAGATATCTTAACAAGTTTAAGATGTTCCCTGTATTGGATTATACACGCGTATATTACTCATTCCAGTTGCAAGGCTGCAATGATGTGAAATATGATGTTACCTTTGCAACGGCAAAACAGGCTGGAACCGCTGAACCGGCAAAGACAGCTTATATGTTCAATCCGGTGAAAGTAGACGGCACTTGGAAACTGTGTGTAAAGACGGCTACTGACGAAATAGATTTGAACATGCGCTAATAAAACATTTAAACTTACCTATTATGAAAAAATCATTGTTTGTCATATTACTGGCTTGTATGTCTGCACCCTGTTGGGCTCAGATACAGCGCACTGCTGTATTTGATTTCAGTCAGCCACTCAGTCTTACTCCTTCCATAACTCCACCTGAAGGTAATAGTAATGAAGTTCCCGTTACTGATAATGTTTTCTCTAATGGCGACATTACTATTGATTTTGAGTGGGGTAATCAGGGATTGGGTACATCCATCTTGAATTTTACTAATCCCTACACTCATGAAGTCACCTATTATCTCAAAGTCAGTCAGCAGGCTTTGATGAAAGTGCATGCACCTGTTATCGGACGTCTTGACAGAGTATCTTTCTCTGATGATAGTAGTGTAGGTGATCTCCGAGTGACAGACGATGAATTAGGAAGTCAGGAAGATGGATACAAGACATGGATTAATGATAAAAAGCAGGATATCCATGACTTAATATACAAAAACAGTTTTTCGAATGCTCAATTGAAAAAGATTACGGTACTCTATACCATGCCGTCTACCATTCTGATAGCTACAGGTGATTTGGAGAATGGCAGTGTTTTAGAGTACTTTGAAAACATGCATCTTACATTCGACCGCAACATGCTGGTTAAAGATGCATCCAAAATCACACTCTCTGATGGAACGAGCAGCGAAACGCTTTCTGCTACTGTAAAAGACAATGTGGTGACCTTATCTGCTGCTAGCCAGATAGCAAAGAATGGTACATATACACTTACGGTTCCTGCAAAGAGTTTTGTTGATAAGGAAGGCTTTGAGAACAAGGAAATGAAATTCTCTTTTGTCATCAAGGCTCCTTTTAGTCCTGTTTCGATTACTCCTGCAGCGGGAACCGTTGAAACTTTACCTCTTACTATTGCCGTAGACTTCGGAGAGAAGGTTGGATATGTAGATGAGGCTGCCAGCGTGAAATTACTGAAAGATGGTAACGACTATCTGATAGCAAAGGCTGTCAAGGCATCTGATACGAAAGTTAATTTTGAAATACAGGGCGCTGCAGGTGCTATCTCAAAGAAGGGTACTTATAAACTTATTGTTCCTGCTAATGTAGTTTGCAACGACAAGAAGGGCGATGCCGAATGGGAACGCTACAATAAGGCTTTTGATGTAGAATATGTTGTTGTCGGTTCTGCGGCTTACCTGAAAGCCCAAGAACTGTTGCAAAACAAATCGGTGGGTTATCCTAAGGTCACAAGCGCGGCTTACGTAGCATTGGACAATGTTGTAAAGAATGAAGCATCAACAGATGCAGAATTCAAGGTTGCTATTGATGCTTATTATAATGAAACGGATGTTCTTCTTCCTGAGAACAAGAAGTGGTATAAGATAGCTAGTGTAAATAAGGATGGTAAATCATTGTATCTTGCTGTAAAAGAAAAGCAGGTTCTATTGGTAGACAATATTGATGAAGCTTCAGCTTTTGAGGCGTTAGACCATAGTGGAGTGTTCACCTTGGGTGATGCTGATGACAATATGCTGAATGTCAATGGAGTGACAGCTGATGCAGGTGCAGAAGCAAGCAAACTTAGAATTGCCAAACTGGATGGCTCTGCTGTACAACTCGAATCGGGTGATGTCTTTGATGCAGATAAAGCATTGGGTACTTTCTCATTCAAGGGATCTTATCCATCTGTAACGGGAAACTCTAGCGTTGCTTATGCTTTGTGCAATCATGCAGACAAGAAATATCAGACAGAAGCAGATGTTGCTGCTCCATATTGGCAAAGCAGTCTGACCAGTGCCTTCGCATTCGTTGAGGTTGAAAAACCGGCTGCTGCTATCAAGACCGTAGAGACAGCTTACAAGTTGACACCTGCAATAGTAGGAAGCAATGCCGATCTCCTGACTCTTTCTTTCGATGGGTTGACTCATGTTACTGTAATGAGTGATGCTGATGCCTATATTGCTAATGAGAAGGGGGAGCGCGTGAAAGATGTTACCTTTACTCCGGTAACAGGAAAAGACAATCAGTTTACTTTTGCGTTGACTGACCTGGCAAAGGCTAGCTATCAGCTGGTAATACCAGAAGGAACCTTCCATTATGAAAAGAATAATAAGGAAGTAAAGACACAAGCTATCAAGGAAAGCTTTACGATAGGAAAGGGCGGCTCTCCTGAAGATCCAAATCTTAAATCAGATTATTCAATATACCAGATGTTGCCTGATATATCAGGTTTTGTCAAGGATGTTGCATTGAATGGATTTATGATTAAAAACATTGGATACTTTGATGGCTTGGTTGCTAATCCTGATAGAGAAGTGAGACTTGCAGTTTACGACAACAACAAGACGATTCGTACAGGACACTTTGAAAGCTATGTAGATCCAGAAGATCCGGCAACGCCGACATTGCTGTTAGTTTTTGATACTCCTATTAGAGAAGGTGAATTGAAAGCCAATAGTTACGCTATCGTAATTTTGCAGGGAACCTTCGGAGATACAAACTTTGGAAAGTTCCTTGAGGACAAGACCACAACCCAAGCCAGTGACTGTCATACAAACCCAAGAATGACGATTACAATTGAAGTAGACAATGATAAGGCTACTGGTATCGGACATGTTGTGAATTCTACTGAGAAGAACAATGTAATCTATGATGTCCAGGGACGTAAGGTAAAGCAGATGAATCGTTCTGGTATCTACATTGTGAATGGAAAGAAATTCGTAAAGAAATAAAATTTAATGTAGAAAGTTATGAAACCAATGAAATTATTTATGGCAACGGCCATGTTAGCCATCGGCTCTACAGCCGCTATGGCGCAAGCATCCTACACAGACAAGGATGGAAACGAATATCAGTTTAAGCGTCACTGGTTTCTGGATGTTCAGGCTGGTGGGCAATATACTGTAGGTGAGGCAAGCTTCTCAGACTTGCTTTCTCCTAACTTTCAGGGTGCCATCGGCTACCAGTTCTCTCCTGTTTTCGGACTCCGTGGTCAGATTAACGGTATCTGGAGCAAGGGCGGATGGAACGGATACAAGGCTACCAAGGACGGTACTCCGTATACCGCCAGCTACAAATGGAAATATGTAGCTCCGGGTGTGGACTTTATGTTCAACCTCTCTAACCTCTTCTTTGGCTGGAACCCGAATCGCGTGTTCAACGCTACTGCCTTCGTAGGTGGTGGTATCAACTGGGCAGGAGCTAACCAGGAGGTAAACGACCTGGCTGCCAACATCAAGAATCAGAGCAATTATTTGTTGGAATATCTCTGGCAGGGAAAGAAGGTTCGCCCATACGGCAGAGCCGGTATCGATCTGGAATTCAAGGTAAGCAAGGCTGTGAGCATCATGCTCGAAGGCAATGCCAACA
>ERZ834769.2565-NODE-2565-length-13263-cov-3.523622_pt1 | contig 13263 bp, 18 predicted proteins | sample MGYA00519690_ERZ834769 | MGnify/ENA primary metagenome ERZ834769 (study PRJEB31850, sample SAMEA3708760) | human gut metagenome | biome: human gut; feature: human-associated habitat; material: faeces | place: China | collected 2014 ... | reverse complement strand
TCCTGTTGCTGCATTAATCTCATTGTTGATAATCTCCGCTGCTTTGTCTACATTTTGATTAATTTCATCTGTCGCTTCCTCATGTTGTCTTAAAAATTCTTTTACTAAGTCATTAGTATATATAGTATTATTTTTTATTTCCACTTCTCATCACCATTATTAGTATATCACAAAATCTATATAAAAAAAAGCCCAGACGGACCGACTCTGTAAGATAAAACCCGCGGCGTAAGTCACAGGTGGGTCAGCACAATAGTCTAATTAGGATCCCTATCGGTGATAGGTATTCAACACATAAACTATATTAGCTCCCCGTTTAATATCTTTAGTCGGTTTTATACTAAAGATGTCGTATCCTCTAGGTATCTTAATTATATCATAGGTATATTTTATATTCAATAGATATATTATTATTTGACAATAATTGTACATTATACTATAACTATTATATATAAGCAAAATATTTAATACTGAGATAAAGATGATAATAAATATTTTCATAAGTGAGACCTTAGGCTCACTTATACCCCTTAAGACTACAGGCTTAAGGGGAAATAAAAAGATAACTTTAAGCACACCAGTTATCTTCTTTCTTTAATTTATTAATTATATTATTATGTTCAGTACTATTTTTAGTTAAATATACTTTACCATTACAATCTGCAACAAAGTAATAATATTCATGTTTATCTGGATTAATTGTAGCTTCAATAGACTCAATACCAGGATTACATATAGGTCCTACTGGAAGTCCAGTATTACTACTACATCTAGTATTATATTTATTCTTACAATCATTAAGTTCTTTATAAGTAAGGCTATAACTCCAGTCATCTATCTTTGATGCATAATAAGTAGTAGCGTCACTACCCAAAGTAGGATAAGCACTGCTAGCAAGTCTGTTATAAAAGACGCCTGCTACTCCTTTTCGATCAGTAGCTTTAGCTCCTTCTAACTCAACAACGGAAGCCAAAGTAATTATTTCATGAACACTTAAATCACTTTTATTAATTTCATCTTTATATTTAGATAATTTTTTATCCATTTCATCTAACATCTTAGTAAATATTTCTTCAGTAGTTACTTCTCTATTATTAAATCTATAAGTATCAGGAAATAAATATCCCTCTAGACTATAATAGATATTTTTATTTTTAATATCCTCAGTTAAAAACCAATACTTATTTATTAGTGTATTTATAAATGTTTCATCAGAAGCTTTCTTTATAACATCATCATAATTATTATTAGTATTTTCACTAATTAATGTAGCAATCTTTCTTATATTAATGCCCTCTTTAAAAGTAATAGATATCTCATTAGGATTATATTTAGTACCTTTTTCAAGTATTTTTACAATCTTTTCAACACCCATATTCTCAGACAACTCATAAGTACCTGCTTTTAGACTAGTCTTATTGGTTAGTTTTATATATACTTTAAATATAGATACATTTTTAATTAGATTATTATCTTTTAAAGTTTTTGCTATATCATTTATGGTACCTTCTTCAATATTTACTATCTTCTTAGTATCAGAATTAGATGTACCAGCCATATTTACTTTATAATATACCCCCAAAGCAAGTATCACAGTAGTAAATACTACGAGTAATATTATTGCCATATTTCTAAAATTCTTCATAATACCTCCAAGAAAAAAAGTAATTAGTTACTTTCTTCGCTATTCTTTTTGTTTTCTTCTTGAATGGAGTCTAATATTGTTTCAATTATTTTCCATTCTCTTTCTGTTTCTACTGGTAATAGTTCTAGTGGTTCAGCATCAGGTTTAAATACACTAGCATATACTCTAACATTACCTTCTTCATCAGTACTATTATCGGTATAAACCATATAATTCTTCTTGGTTTCGTCTGATTCAAAAGTAAATAGTACTTCGAACTCTATTTCTTTTCCATCTTTATCTATTACTTTAAATTTATTTTCTTTATCCATTGTTTTTCTCCTTATTTAAATAGTCTTGTAATATTATTTGTGCGGCAATACTATCTACTTTTTTCTTTCTTTTTTTACGGGATATATCAGCTTCAATTAAAATTGAATTTGATATTACTGAGGTTAATCTTTCATCAAACATTATAACAGGAAGGTCAGTAGATTTCTCAAGTAATTCTTTATACTTTAATGTTATCTCTGCGCGTTCTCCTAGAGTATTGTTCATATTCTTGGGAAGGCCTAATATTATTTTGGTAATATTATACTCTTTAATAATATCTTTTATTTCATTAATAGTACTATTATAGTCTTCATCTTTAAAGAATATAGTTTTGTAAGTAGATGCAATTGTTAAGGTTGTATCAGACATAGCAAGACCTACTGTCTTACTACCTAAATCTATTCCTAAATATCTCATTTTAAATAATTCTTAAGTAGGACTTCTACTAGTACTGTACGATCTATTTTGGCTATTTTGTTTCTTGCTTCTTTATATGAAGAAATATAGCCTAAATCTCCTGATATTATATATCCTACTATTTGATTAATAGGATTATATCCTTTTTGGCGGAGGGCATCATAAACGATTGTAAGCCCTGCTTTTATCTGGTCATCTTTTTCCTCACCAAGAGAAAAAATCATTGTTTTATCCAACATACTGAAACACCTCCTATTCTGCTACTATACCATATTTCAAAGTAAATTTCAAGCACTTTTTAATAAATATGCCTAATTTATGTTATTTCAATGTCAAAAACATTGCTTTGTGTGATAAAACAGCAGTAATATTTTTTAATTTTATCTTATGCTTGTCAGATTATGTCACAAAAAGGGGACGGAAAAACCGCCCCCATAATTTTTAGCCTCTGAGCTTTACTCCGTTTTCAGAAAGATTTGAAATTATCTTGTCCATAATCTTCTGAACCTCGGCTGATGAAAGTGTTCTTTCATTTGATGAGAACTCAAAGCGGATTGTTACGCTGTGAACTGTATCTGTGTCATATGTGTCAACAATCTTTGTGCTTTTGAGAATCTCTCCGCCTTCGTTTTTCCAACACTCTGCAAGGTGTGAGAAGAACATTCCCTGAGGAACTTCAACGCTGATGTCGTAGTCCATCGGCGGGAACTTTGACGGTTCGTCATAAACAATCGGAGCGGCCTCTGTGTTTGCATAAGCGTTCACATCAATTTCTGCAAATACGATTGCGGCTTTTTTGTCAATCTTCTTGCTTACTGTCGGATGAACAATGCCGATTGTACCGATTTCATTACCGTCACAAATAACGGTATTAAGATTTCTTGGATGTTCATATGAATGCATTTGCTTTGCAGGTTCAAAATCAAGTGATTTATGCTTAATATTATCTGCCAAAGTTGCAAGCATATCACGAAGTTCAAAGTAAAGCTTTTCAACGCTCTTGGTTTTGCTGAAGAGTGTAACAGCAAGCATTTTATGCTCATCAACAAGTCCGTCATCCTTAAGACCGTTTGCAACTCTGCCGATTTCAAACACACCGAAATCAGTGCTGTATGAAGTATTATATTTAACTTGGCAAAGTTGTGTAGGAATTACCGAATTACGAATAGTTTCAATATTAGGATTTGTAGCATTAACGAGTTTAATATTATCTTCAACTTCAATACCCAATGCTTTATATTCATCATAATAAGCCCAAACATATGAATGAAGCTCGTGAAGATTAAAATGATTTACGAGAATATCCTTAATCTTATCCTCATCTGTTTTTTCAACAGCAGGGCGCACAGGATAAAGCGGTGCAACCGCTGTATGAACAGCGAAGTTATCATATCCGTAAATTCTAGTGATTTCTTCAATAATATCAGCTTTGATTGTAACATCCTTTGTAGCTCTCCAGCTTGGTACAACTACGCTGAAATTATCATTTTCAACTTTTGCGTCAAATCCAAGTGAAGTGAGTGTTGAAATTATGGTATCATTACCGATTTCAATACCGGTATATTTATCAACAAAAGCTTTATCAAAATCAAGTTCAACGGTATCATAATGGAAAGCATATTCATCTGTAAGTGATGATACAACTTTTACACCGCCGTCAATATCAGTCATAAGCTTGACAAAACGGGCAATGGCAGGTACTGTCATTTCAGGGTCAAGGCATTTTTCATATCTCATAGAAGCGTCTGTTCTGTGAGCAAGGCGAACAGTTGACTTACGAATTGAAACAGCATTAAAAGTGGCAGATTCAAGGGTTAATGTGTGAGTATCATCAATAATCTCACTATCAAGTCCGCCCATAATACCCGCAATTGCAACAGGGGTATTATCGTTACAAATCATAAGTGTATTTTCGTCAATATTTCTTTCTACACCGTCAAGAGTTTTGAAAGTAAATGGTGTATCAAAACGCTTAATTCTGATTTTTTCAACCTTGCGCGAATCAAATGCGTGCATTGGCTGACCCATTTCAAGCATAAGATAGTTAGTAAGGTCTGCAAGGAAATTGATAGCTCTCATTCCGCAATAGAAAAGGCGTATACGCATATTAACAGGCGAAATATTTGTGTTGATATTTTCAACCTGCAAGCAAGAATACCTTTGGCAAAGAGGGTCTTCAATCTTCATGTCAATCTTTGGTAAATTGTTATACTGTGATAAATCAACAGTTTCAAGAGGCTTAAGTTCTCTGCCGGCAAGGGCTGCAAATTCACGGGCAATGCCATAATGGCCCCAAAGATCAGGACGGTTTGTGAGTGATTTATTATCAACTTCAAAAATAATATCATCAACCTGATATGCATCTTTAATATCGGTACCATTTGGCAAATCGTCTGTTATTTCCATAATGCCGCTGTTATCATCAGAAATACCGATTTCCTTTTCACTGCAACACATACCGTTTGATGTGTAGCCAGCAAGCTTCCTCGGTGCAATTTCAATTTCACCTATCTTTGCACCAATTTTTGCAAAAGCTGTTTTAAGGCCGACTCTTACATTAGGAGCGCCGCATACAACATCTGTAAGCTGACCGTCACCTGCGTCAACCTTAAGAAGATGAAGTTTTTTAGAATCAGGATGATTTTCAACAGATTTAATTTCTGCTACAACAATACCGCTAATATCTGAACCTTTGAAGAAAATTTCGTTTTCAACTTCGGCAGTAGAAAGAGAGAAGCGATGAATAAGCTCAACCTTATCAAGACCTGTAAAATCAACAAAATCTGAAATCCAATTCATTGATAAAAACATATTTAATTCCTCCCCTCTTAATTTTCATCGTCTGTAAACTGTGATAATGTTTTAAGATTACCGCTGTTTAAATCACGAATATCTTTAATGCCATATTTCATCATAACAAGTCTTGTAAGGCCTAAACCAAATGCAAAACCCGTATATTCATCAGGGTCAATTCCGCCTGCTTTAAGAACTTCAGGGTGAATCATACCGCAAGGGCAAAGTTCCAGCCAACCGCTGTGCTTACAGCTTGGGCAGCCCTCACCGCCGCAAATAAGGCAACTGATGTCAAGTTCAAAACCGGGTTCAACGAATGGGAAAAAGCCCGGGCGAAGCCTAACCTTAATATCCTTTTGGAATACTTCGGAAAGCATTGTTTTCATAAAATAAATAAGGTTTGAAATAGAGATATTCTTATCAACCATAACACCTTCCATTTGGAAGAAAGTATTTTCGTGGCAAGCGTCTGTTGCTTCGTTTCTAAAGCATCTGCCAGGGAAAATAGCTTTAATCGGAACACCGTCATTTACAAGCGCATCTCTATATTTTTTATAGATAGCATTTTGAGCAGCTGAAGTTTGGCTTTTTAAAAGCTGACCGTTTGTAAGATAATAAGTATCTTGCATATCACGGGCAGGGTGATGCTTAGGAATATTAAGTGATTCAAAACATTCATAGTCGGTTACAATCTCGCTGTAATCTTCAACGGTAAAGCCCATTGATTTGAATATTCTCTCACATTCCCTTTGCACAAGTGTAATAGGATGATATGAACCCCTATCCATAACCGGCGGCATTGATAAATCAAATTCCGGCATAAGTTCAATTTCTTTTTGAATTTCCTTTTCTTTGAGTTCATTTGTTTTTTCTGTGATTTTTTCGTTTACAAGACCTTTGAGTTCATTAACCTTTTGGCCGAAAGCCTTTCTTTCATCATTTGAAAGTTCTTTCATACCTTTAAGAAGGTCTGTAACACTGCCCTTTTTGCCAAGATATGATACCCTGATACTTTCAATATCAGCAAGATTATCAATCTTATCAAGTTCGGACACAAATTTTTCTTTCAAACTTAAAATTTTGTTATCCATAATTCCCTCCAATTAAACAATAAAAAAATCGCCTCATAAAAATGAGACGAATTATATCCGTGGTACCACTCAAATTGCACATAAATATGTGCCACTCAAAATCCTTAACGCAGAAATACGCCCTGCTTTTCACAGGAAGCTCGTGAGTCGAAATTCATTGATAAAAGCAATACTGTGATTTCAGCAAATACACAGCTCTCTAAAATGCAAAAATATCAACTACTGCGGCAAACGCCCTCAGTCATAGCATTTAATTTATACAAAGATTTTAAACCAAAACACCTATTAAGTCAAGCGTTTTTGAAATGAAATTTAAAAAAGGTATTGTAATTTTGAATAATTATGTATATAATTAAGATATAATGCTTTACAGGGAGGTGACTTTACCATGACTGATAAAACTATGACTTTTAGAATTGGTGACGATCACGAGGATGTTATGAAAGAAACCTTGACTGAGGTTTTTGACGCTTTGCAGGAAAAAGGTTACAATCCTATTAACCAAATAGTAGGTTATATTTTGACCGAAGACCCGACATATATAACCACTCACAACAATGCAAGAAGTTTGATAAGGCGACTTGACCGTGATGAGCTTTTGGCTGCAATGGTAAAGTCCTATCTCGATTAAAATTAAAGGAGGGTTATCTTTGGCAGAAAGCAAAAAGGAAAAAATCCTAGAATACAAAGGTAAGCCTTTGGTAAGATGTGGCAAAACTATCTATTACGGAAGTATGAGTGAGGCATATGTAGTTTGCCTTAATATTCTCAGCGATGAAGATATTAAAGGATTAAAAGTGTCAGGTAAAGTTGCAATACAGCTTATTGATACCGACCCTTCAGTTACATCACCAAAGGAAAAGATTATTAAGAAGAGTGAAAAGCAAGGCCTTTTCAATGCGCTTGATTTAGGTGCAGTATGGCTTGAAAGAGCTTTAAAAAAACAATAATCTGATTTTAATCACCGGTTGGTAAACCTAATCGGTGATTTTTATTTAAGGGGAATTTATGTCAAATATAATTGTAAGTATTTATAATTTTCTTTGGGGAGATTTAATAACACTTAATTTCAAAGGGACAAGCATAGGCATACCTTTACTTGTCATTTTGCTTATTCCGACAGGAATATTTTTTACGATAAGAACTAAATTTATGCCGATAAGAAAGCTGCCCACAATGATTAGGGCGCTTGGCGAAAAAAATGATGATAAAAAAAGCTTATCAACTTTTCAAACGCTGATAGTTTCCACCGCCACAAGAGTAGGTATGGGAAATTTAGTAGGTGTAGTAGCCGCCATATCCGTAGGCGGTGCAGGCGCTGTGTTTTGGATGTGGGTATCGGCATTTTTAGGTGCGTCAACAGCATATGCGGAAGGCACGCTTGCCCAGATTCATAAAAAGAAAGACCCGCTTTACGGCGGATACCACGGCGGACCTGCTTATTACATTCACGATTATGTTGAAAAAAAGAGAAAGAAGAAAATTAAGAAATCATTTATCGCTATTCTCTTTGCAATATTTGGACTTATTTGCTGGTGCGGCATAAGCCAAGTTATCAGCAATTCCGTAACATCCGCTTTTAAAAATGCATTTTCAATACCGCCGATTTATACAACGGTAATTCTTGTAATAATATCAAGCTTAATTGTTTTAAGAAAAGATGCAACGGTTAAAGTGCTTGATGTTATTGTTCCCATAATGGCGGTTATATATTTTGTTGTTACAATATTTATAATAATTAAAAATATCAGCTTGATGCCCGGTGTATTTGAAAGAATATTTGAAGAAGCGTTTGGTATAAAACAAGTTGCCGGCGGCGGATTCGGTGCTGTTTTAATGAACGGAATTAAAAGAGGCTTATTTTCAAACGAAGCAGGTTCAGGCTCTGCGCCTTGTGCTGCTGCCGCTGCCGATGGCAAAAGGCCTGAAACAGTAGGAATGGTTCAATCCCTCGGTGTTTTGATTGACACTATTGTTATTTGCACCTGCACAGCTATGATTATGCTGCTGGCTCCGGAAAGCGTCACAAAAGGTAAGCAAGGTATGGATTTGCTTCAAAGTGCTATGAATTATCACCTTGGCAGTTTCGGCACGATATTTGTTGCTGTAATTCTGTTTCTTTTCAGTTTTTCTACTTTTATCGGAATTCTGTTTTATGCAAGATCAAATGTGGCATACCTGTGCGGTAACAATTGGTGGAGTCAAACACTTTATAAAATTATCGCTCTTATTATGCTGTTTATCGGTGGGCTTCAGGCATATACAATTGTATGGGATTTAGGAGATGTAGGAATAGGCTTAATGACAATTATAAACTTAATAATTCTTATTCCTATGTCAAAAGAAGCAATTAGCTTGCTTGATAAAAAGGAATAATAAAAGGCGTCATCAAAGGATTTTTCCAATGATGACGCCTTTTTTATGTAATGATTTCTAATCTTCTAAAATCTAATCAAAGCAAATTTCTTCTTTTGAGCTCTTTAAAAAGGTATGGCTGAATGGTAGGATAAGTCCAATTTTGCGTGAGTGTATCTGTTATAACAATCTTTTCAATCTCGCTGTCAAACGGTTCAAACGATGTTATATCCGCAACACAAAGCATACCGTAGGTTTCTTCACCATCACCCTCTTTAACACCGTAAATGCAAACAGGTTCAAGCGTAAAATCCTTTGCACCCGTTTCCTCCTTTAGCTCCCTTTTTGCAGTATCAACAATAAATTCATTCGGTTCTCTGTGTCCGCCGGGGAATTCAAGAGTATCTCTCATTTTATGCTTGCAAAGCACAAATTTGCCGTCGCTTTTAGCAAAAATAACCGCAAATTTTAATTTTTCATCCTCAATACAGCTGTAAAATTTAACCATAATATCCCCTACTCTGTATCGTCATCATAAATATCAATTTTAAAAATAGGCTCGTTCTTTAAAATTGAATATTCCTTAGACGAAAGCACCTTTTGCTTAAATTCATCAACATTTTCCATCCAGTCGGCGCGTGAAAGGTCACTGATTCGATTTGTAGGCGGGTAAATAACATCAATATGAATTTGGTTGCGTCCATCATTCTCTGCCTCATACTGCCTTACAAGCGAAAAATAATATTGCTCATCACAAGTGAATGAAAACACGCCTGTTTCAAAAAGTAATTGTGATTCGGGCAGTTCAATTTCACACATTTTGCAAAATACATCTAAAATTTCGCTAAGCGGAGTTTTAGTTGTGATGTTTTCATTTAAAAAAGTTAAAATATCCATATTGTTTTAAGAATTGCTCCTTAATTTCCTTACAACGCTTTCTGCGTTTAAAATTTCATTAGCCATTTTAATTTTTGTGTAATAGTAATCGTCATTTCTGTTTATAATGTATCACAATGTAGCGATAAAAATAATATTATAATCAACGATTTAAATTTATAATCTAATATTTTAGCCACGCCATTGATATTTTTCTAAATTAACTCTGCCGTCAATTACTTCGATACCCTCGCTTATAAGCAAATCCGACTGCACCTTCAAACCGCCAAAGGCGAAATTTTCTGTCAGCTTGCCTTTACTGTTTACAACACGATAGCAAGGTATTTTTTGAGGGTTTGGATTTTTATGCAGCGCATTACCGACTGCCCTTGCATAATAAGGATTACCGCAAATCGTTGCAATTTGCCCGTAAGTTGCAACCTTGCCATACGGTATTTTCATAACAGTTTTGTATATTTCTTCATTTAATGTCATAATTTTAATCATATTTGAAATTACCTGTCCACTTGCCACAATAACTACAAGACCAACATTCGTAGCCATACGGAGATTTCTTGCAATATGTTTCCCAAGTTATTTCTCCATTTTCATATTGCTTAGAGTATGTCTGAACAACCTCTTCCCAATAATCATCTATATCACTCTTACTTGTGAACCATTTTCCCATATTGCCACAGCTCATACTATGATTGTTATTGTTTTTGCAATGTGCTTGAGTTGTTGTAGCAGCTGTGCTAATAGGTGTTGACTATTTTGTGGTAACACATTTCTTTTTAGACCAATTTGAATAGTATGTTTTCTTCGCTCACAAAAACACAAGAAATCCACGGATATATTTTAGGCAAAGGATAATAATAAGATTTCATAATAGAAGTCATACCAACTATTTTCCCATCACAAATTGCCACAAACATTCTTTCCCAATCTGTAAAATCCCAATTTTGTATCATATCTGCAATATGGTCTTTACATTCTTCCCAAGAACAATTCTTTACAAATTCCAAAAATTGATTAGTTAATTCAGTTCCGTCTTTTAATTCTTTTATTTCTGTCATAGCTTTAACCGTTTATTATATATTTATTTAACTCTTCAAATAGCTTAACTTTCATATCTTCAAGCTCTTGTTCGTTAGGAATATTATCATTATTCCACATTATTTCTTTCGGCAGCCACCAAACAGGGCCTTTACCGTCATTTCCGTAATCCCCTAAATCACCAAATACTCTCGGAAACAAATGCCAATGCAAATGGCAATCTCCGTTACCAAGGCATTCATAATTCATTTTATCGCAATCAAATGCAGTAGATACAGCTTTTGCAACGATAATCATTTCTTCCATAAACTTTGCGCGAAAACTTTTATCAAGTTCGTATAATTCAGTAGCGTGCTTTTTGCAAATAAATAATGTATATCCATAAAAATGCTGATTCCAACCAAGTATTACAATTCCCGTTTCAAGTTCTTTAACAAAAAACGGATTTTCACCGGCTAATGATTTTTCAATAGTTTCACATAAATTACACATATAGTTGCTCCTTTTTTATCAAAATCTTCAGGTTTGCAGTTATAATCAATAGCAAGTTGACTATATACAATTTTCATCATTTCTTGTTTTATCATTTTATAACCCACCTGTTTATTATCATTAAATCTCATAATGCTCAATAATTTCTAAAATGGAATTATTATAAATATTTTCTTTAAGCACTTCACCGTTTGCAGAAAAGCTAATTGTTTTCATATCCCTTGGATTTTCAATATATGGGTTGATTTGTTCAGCGTTGTCATTAAAATAACTTCCTAAATACTTTAAAGCGTTACCGCTTGAAAAAATAATATTACCATCCGACTGTTCAATACCAAGACTATTGAACTTTTTGAGTATTTCCTTTGTTTTTGCATTATAGGCATTATCATCACTTTTACTTACAAGCCACACAGGATGAGTATAAATAGGAACATTTGATATATGACTGCCTTGTGAGCAATGCTTACACTTACCAGTACAAGAATTTGTAATTACAAATTTTATTCTGTTTAAGTTTTTCAAATACTTATTTATTATATACCTCATTCTAATTACTTCAACGCTATTATTTTTGGTTAAACCTGTTATTATGTTACATCTTAAATTTCTATTTCCAGGGCAATTTTTGCACTTGGTATTCCCTGATATTTATTTTCATTTGAATATTCTGTTTTGCTGATAATACACTTAATTATATTGATTACTCCGCCGTGTGTAACAAGCAAAATATTCTGATTGAAAGATGAAGCTTCCTTTATAAATTTTGCCCAAGTGTTACATACTCGTTCATAAAATTCCTTCGGGCTTTCGCCGTTTGGATAATGTTCGTTCCAGTCCAATTTACGCCAATAGAAATGCGGATATTTTTCATCAGCAAGTAAATTATCCATTCCCGCAAGGTCGCCGTTATTAACCTCTCGAAAACCAGAAATATATTCAACACCAACAGATAGTTTATCACTGATTATTTCAGCAGTTTGTCTTGCTCTTAATAAATCACTTGAATATATTTTTCCAATATTATACGAACTTTGATTTTTCAATAATTCATCTGCAAGACTATTAGACTCTAAAACTCCTAAATCAGTTAATGAATTTTCACTCCACCCACCGCGAACAGAATCGTCATCCTGCGCGTGCCTTGTTATGTATATTTTCATAATTTAATCCATTTAAAATAAATCTTTCTATTAACTTGGTTATTGTTTAATTTAACTATACCATAAGTACAAATGTTTGTCTATAAATAAAATAAAAACCACCTACATAAGTAAGTGGTTTATAAGTGTCGGCATTACCTATTTTTCCGAGGTTCGTTTGCGACTGCTGCCGGTGGCAGATAAAAGGAGCAAAAAGAACTTAGTAGTGGTCAAAATATCAGAGCGTATTTATATGCGAATGATATTTTGGGTACCACCCTGCGGTCCGACCGGAAATAAAAAAATTATAAAAAGAAAACCACCTACATAAAGTAAGTGGTTTATAAGTGTCGGCATTACCTATTTTTCCGGGAGGCTGCCCTCCGAGTATTTTCGGCACGTTTGAGCTTAACTACCGTGTTCGGGATGGGAACGGGTGGACCCTCAAAGTAATCAACACCGACTATGCAGTAATGGATATGCACTACTGATTTTTAAAAAATGAACCTATAGGTCAATGTGGTGACCCGTAGGAGAATCGAACTCCTGTTTTCGCCGTGAGAGGGCGATGTCTTAACCGCTTGACCAACGGGCCATTGATGGTACACCATCACGGGCTCGAACCGTGGACACCCTGATTAAGAGTCAGGTGCTCTACCAACTGAGCTAATGGTGCATAGCTCGTAGGATATTAAATATATACCCTGAAAACTAAATACAGATATTGATTTATGGAAGAATTAACATACTTGACACATAATACTTACTTATCAAGGTCAAGCCCTCGACCTATTAGTATTGGCTAGCTAAATACATCGCTGTACTTACACATCCAACCTATCAACCTCGTAGTCTACAAGGGGTCTTAACTGTAAACAGTGGGATATCTTATCTTGGAGACGGCTTCACGCTTAGATGCTTTCAGCGTTTATCCGATCCGCACATAGCTGCTCGGCCGTGCCATTGGCATGACAACCGATACACCAGCGGTGCGTCCATTCCGGTCCTCTCGTACTAGGAACAGCGCTCCTCAAATATCCTACGCCCACGACAGATAGGGACCGAACTGTCTCACGACGTTCTG
>ERZ834769.2547-NODE-2547-length-13394-cov-4.729065_pt1 | contig 13394 bp, 17 predicted proteins | sample MGYA00519690_ERZ834769 | MGnify/ENA primary metagenome ERZ834769 (study PRJEB31850, sample SAMEA3708760) | human gut metagenome | biome: human gut; feature: human-associated habitat; material: faeces | place: China | collected 2014 ... | reverse complement strand
TGTCGCATTGTCAATATTTTTGTTTTGTTTTTTAATTTTTAAAATATGTGGTATATTATTAGTAGAGGAGGGATTATATGTTTACAAGTTTATATGTTAAAACCAATTATTCCCTTTTATCTAGCTTAGTCTCAATTGATAATTTAATTCTTTATGCTGTAGAACATAAATTATCTGCACTTGCAATATGCGATGATAATATGACTTCTACTAAAATATTCTATGATAAATGTATTAAAAATAATATAAAACCTATTATTGGACTTGATATAAAATATTTATCCTCTAATATTCTTTTATATGCTAAAAATATAAATGGTTATCATAATTTAATAAAACTTGAAGGAATTAGTCAAGAAAAAAATATAAGTTTTGATGCTTTAAATAAATATAATAATTATTAAATATATCATAAATATTGATTATTCAGAAAATATAAGAATAAAAATTGAAATGGAAAAAGAGAAAAAGGATATTTTTTTGAAAAACATCGAAGAACAAAAAATCAATAAAATAAGAATTGTCGAATTGTGTCGAAAAATAGTAAATATAGTAGTAAATAAGTGATTGAAATGTCAAAAACTTCCAAAAATATATTGTAATCTTAAATTCAATATAATATAATCCAAAATGTAAGTTTTTTACAATTGAAAAATAGGAGGAAAAAACATGAGAGAAAAAATCACAGTTTTAATAGCAGATGATAATCAAGAATTTAGTACAACATTAGCAACATATTTAAAAAATCAAGAAGATATGGTAGTTGTAGGAAGAGCAAAAGATGGAAATGAAGCTTTAGATATGGTATCTAGTCTAATGCCAGACGTATTATTATTAGATGTAATAATGCCACATTTAGATGGAATAGGGGTTTTAGAACAAATGAACATGATAAAATTAAACAAAAAGCCTATTTGCATAATGCTATCAGCAGTTGGACAAGACAAAGTAACCCAAAGAGCAATTGAACTTGGAGCTGAATATTATGTTGTAAAACCATTTGATATAGATTTGCTTATAACAAGAATAAGAGAACTAAAAAATTACAAACCATCATCACAAAACAATAATTTTATTTCAAGAGAAATAGGAATAAGTAAACCACAATATATTGATATTCCAAACAACTCGGCCAATAAAGAAGAAAATATTGAAGCATTAGTTACAAATGTTATACATGAAGTTGGAGTGCCAGCACATATAAAAGGTTATCAATATTTAAGAGAAGCAATTATTATGGTTATAAATGATATTGATGTTATAAATCAAATTACAAAATGTTTATATCCACAAATAGCCAATAAATTTCACACAACTCCATCACGAGTAGAAAGAGCAATACGTCACGCAATAGAAGTAGCATGGGGAAGAGGAGAACAAAAGACAGTAGAAAACATATTTGGATACACAATTTCAGCAGCCAAAGGAAAGCCTACAAATTCAGAATTTATAGCAATGATTAGTGATAAATTAAGGCTTGAACTTAAGAGTGCGTAAAATTTAAAAACCTTAAGGGAAGCCACATACAGAAATTTGTAATATCGATAAATCAAGAGCCTCTAGTATTCATGAAAAAGAATATGGAGGTTTTTATTATGGAAAAAATTGATTTTTTTAAGTCTGCCATACTTAACTGCATCTCATTGGTTTATATTATGAAAAATGTAGAAAAAGGTTATAAAATTTATTACTAATTAATAAGTTGATAATATTTTTTTGGTATGATATAATATATATATCGCTTAAAGCAATTTTAAGTAGTTATAAGGAGATGCAAAGATAATGAAAGAGGCACTGAAAAAACAAATTGAAGAAGTACTCCCTGAATTAGAAAATGCATTAGTCAAAGCAGGAGACATTGTTGTAGTTAATGGAGTGAGCATTGAACGGTTTGAAGCAGAAAAAATTTGTGTAGAGCTTAAAGAAGAATTGAAATCTAAAATCAAAAAATGCAAAATTGATTGGGATTTAATTCCACTCGAATTAGTAGTTTCTGATGAAAGATGGAGAGCTTTGCAAAAATCTCTGAATCAAATTAAGTAAGATTTGATTCAAACTAACTAAAAAGAGTATGCTTGTTAATAAGCATACTCTTTACAAAATAAATAGATGGAGAAAAAAGAAAGGAGTTTGTATAATGTTTTGTATTCATTATACAATATTAAATATATGAAAATACCTGAATTAATTGATCTAATAAATGAATTTGTTTTTGGAAAAGATTTAGCAACAGAAGAAAAATTAAATGAAAAACAAAAAAAATCAAAAGCATCAAACATAAAAAGACAATATAATATGTTAATTCAAAATAAAAAAGCAAGTGGTAAAAAAATTCAATTAAGAGATTTAAAAAAGCTAATGGCACCATTATTAGAAAATTATCAAGAAGTTTCAAAATATGAACCAATAAATGAAACCTTGCAATTAATGGCAGAAGATATAAGAGAAAGTAATATGACAACACAAAAAGATAAAGACAATATGGAAAATGAAATTGCAACAATATATGCTTCAATTTTAGGAAATCCAGGAACTTCAACAAAAGGAATGACAAGTGAATATATATCTAAAATTATAGCAAAGAAAGTTGCTGATGCGGATGATATAAATAGAGATGATATAATGAATTTATTAATTATGCAATCTCAAAATATGTATTTAGACATTGAGCAATATCAAAATTTAATTAATGCATCTGTTATACGCTTTTTAGCAACAAATAAAGGTAGTATAAAATTTACAAATCCTAAAGTATTTAAAGTATTTGAAAGTTTAGCAGCAAGTTATAAAGTACAAGGTGATTTTGAAAAAGTAAAAGAAGTATATGAAAAAGCTTTAAGATTAAAATCACTTGAAAATACAATTGAATATCAAGAAATAAAAGAAAAGTATGAAGATTTTATTAAATATATGGATTTAAAGAAGAATTTTGATGATAAAAGGTTTGATAGTTTTGAAGATTTGATGGATTCTTTAAATGTTAAGTTTTCTGATGATGGAATATTTAGACCTGAAAAAGAAAAAAAGGATTTTTTTGATGATAATCCACAAAATTTAAAACAAAGTCGTAGCAATTATGTGATGCCAGTAAGTAAAAAAATGGAAGGCTTTAAAAGACTTGTTAGATCATTAAAAAGAGATAATCCTGATTATGATATATTAGAATGTGAGATTGGTAAGGATTTATATGCAGGATATGTTATATTTAAAATAGAGAATGCAAATGTATCAATTTTAGAAAATTTTAATGCAGTAAATGCAAGAATATTTATTGTAAAAAATGAACAGATTGATCAAGTAAGAAAATTAGCAAGAAATGAGGCTATTGGTTTAGATGGAGTTGAAGCAGCTAATCACATAGAGAATTTTGAGAATTATTGTAGAAACTTAATAAGAAAAACCAAAACATTAATAAGACAAACACAGGTAGGTATTGCTCCTCCAACTGAGGAGGAACTTGCTTTTGATGATGATTCATTTATTGATTCTTATGCTGATATTAGTAGTGAACGAGTGCAAGTTCCAAATAAAAAAGATGGTGAAGAACAAGAAGGAGAGAATAAAGAAGAAACTGGAGAACAAGAAGAAATAGATGATAAAGGTGATGTTGAAGACAAAGAAGAATTACATGATGAAATATCTCAAGATATGATAGAAGAAGAAAGAAGAAAAGCACACAAAAAGAGAGAATATGTAAAAGAACTTAAGGCTAGAATTGAAAGAATCCAGAAAGAAAAAGAAGAAAAAATAGCAAAGGTAAAAAACGGAAAAAGTGAAGAAAAATAAGTATGTATATAAAGCAAAAAGGAGAAGACATGAAAATAATTGATAAAATAATAGATTTTGTAAAATCAATTTTCATTCATCCAGAACTTTTAGTTGAAGGACAAGAAACAAAAGTTAGTGAACAGAAGATAAATAATTTTATGGAGTCTTTACAAAAAGATACTCAAAATCATTTGTATAAAAATGAAATTTTAGATGAAATTGAAAGAAATCCAGAATTAATTGATAAGTTATCTTATGAAAGATTAGTTAAACTAAACCAATTATATGATGAAAAGATAACAGAATTGGAAAGACTTAGTTTGAACGTTGACATAAATAAGAAATGATGGTATAATATATTATAGTTGACATTTGGTCTAATTTTGATTTTTACCTTTTTTCAACTAGTCCGACACAACACAGTAAAAAAATATTTGAGGTGAAAAAACATTATGGCTATTTTTAATCAGCATGGCAAGGCTGTCGCTAATGGTGTACTGGTATCTGATATTATTCGTGATCATTTATCTTCGCAGGAATTGTTTGTGAAGAGGAAGCTTAGCTTTTCTACCCGGGAAGAATTTTTGGAACAACTGCAAAAAGTGTTTAGTCCAAACACAAAGATTTATAGTGAACTCAAAAATGCATTAAAAGAAAATGATATGGAGGCTGAAAAAAAGATGAGAAGAAAAGCAAAAGCATCTAAGAAGGCTGTGATTCAGCATGTGGTAGAACCAGTTAAGGTTGCACAGGTTGATTCTCTTGTTGAAGAAAAGGGGTATTCTTTGGAAGAACTGAAGGGAGAAAGAAATACTATTGTTTCTGGACTCTCCAGTGAGCAGCAGGAATTGGCAGAAGCAACTTCGATTTTGGAGATCAGGAAGGAAACTCTCAAAGAAGTTCAGAAGGTTTTCGATGATGCCAAAAAGGCACTCGAGGATGCAAATTCCGAAGTAAGCTCTGCAGAAAAAGCAGTTGAGGCATCTAATGCCAAGTTGAAGGACTTCCAAAGTCGACTGGCAGAGGTTGACAGAAAGATTGAAATGGAGGAAAACAAGAGTATCTATTTGGTTGCTCCTGGTTATACCGGGGAAGTGCCTGAACATGGTACATTCATTTCTTCTGTTGATGTCAAAGGCATTGCCAATCTCAAAGTTGAGACTCTGGGAACTGAGATTGAGCCTAATTTCCTGGACATGATCAATGCAGGTTTCGATTCGGCTCAGGAGTACGCAAGAGCTCTTAAGTTTGTTACCCTGATTGAGTACTACCTTTGCAATGATATGCAGTATAACGTACTGGTATCTGACAGCAAGATTCAGAAGCTCATTTCTGAACATATTGGTGGCTAAAATCAACATTCTAACATTATGTTGGACGAGATGGATACTGTCTAGGCAGTATCCTTTCTCGTTTTTTTATTTCTTGGAGTAGAAAAAGTGCATGAATATTTGGACACTAAGAGCATACAGTATTAGTATTGGAGAAGAAAATATGAATGTTTTAATAATAATATCTTGTATATGTTTTCTTTTTATTTGTATGAGAATATTTGTAGTACCAATAAAATTAATGGTGAAATTGGGGATTAATTCTATTTTAGGAATAATATTTATTTTAATAGTAAATTTTATAGGGATATATTTTAATTTTCATATAGGAATAAATTGGATAACAATATTAATAGTACGGAATTTTAGGAGTACCAGGAGAAATATTTATTATATTGTTAAAAAATTTTATATAAAAAACAGAGGAGAATGGTTTTCACCATCTCCTCTGGCTAGGGTATAACAGAGCTTAAGAATCAACTCTGTTGAAGTTCACCAATCTGGTGACAGCTTCAAATGCAGGGGCAGAATAAACTACCCGTCTTTTATGGGGGAACGCATTTTTCAACTTATAGTTGAAAGAACTGGGCATTTTGAAAACAGTACCGAGAAAATCAGATGCTTTCATTTTTTTCTTTTCACCAGTGAGCATGTCGTGAACAACGAAATACTCAATTTTGTCGATTGCTTCAAAAGTGACCCAAACAGTAGCGTTCATCATATTGAACACCCTCCTTAAAATTAATATCTATATTATAACTCATAAACTAAAAATAATCAATAGTTTTACATAAAATTAAATAATAAAAATATATAGACAATATTAAATTTGTGAGGTATAATACTTTATATAACTTGCAGGTGTAGTTTAGTGGTAGAATCCCATGCTTCCGACCTGGTGGCCCGAGTTCGATTCTCGGTACCTGCTCCATAATGCATTTTCGTCGAACCACTTAAAAACATTGATATAAGTAAGTTTGAAGAAAATTAAAGTTAAGTATCAATCACATTTATATAAGTCGATTTAATCGGCTTATTTTTTTACTTTTTTTACCAAAAGCATATAAAAATAGCCTCAAATCATTGAAAAACGGAGGTTTTTGTGATATGATACGCATAGTTAAAAGAAAATTGGCAGTAGAAAAAGAATTACTTTCTAAAATTGAATGGGCTTGCACTTTTAGTAATTGTGAACCAAAGATAAAGAATGGTAATTTGAGAATGGTCGAAAAAACTAATATCGCTTATGTAGAACCACATAGTGTAGTTATTAAAGAAAAGCTATATTTATTCTTTAATCAGCACGAATATTTCTATATAGGTAATTTAGCAAATAAAATACCACTCTCAAGATTAAGAGATTTTATCAGTGGCAACTAATACTAGAAGTTTTCTTTTTATCAGCAAGTAAAAATTAAGATAAATTTTAAGTGTTAGTTAGCTATAAGCTTTCTAGCACTTTTTTTCTTAGCTTTAGGAAGCGAAGCAACGTAGAGATAAGTTATGCGAAATTTAAAGTTTCTTAGTGACGAAAGGAACTTTAGAAACTTTTGATTTCGTTATGTTTTTAAGGAGGTTTCTAAAATGTCAGATTTATGGAGTCAACCATCAGAAGAAAAGAAAATTGCAGGTATTTATATTAGAGTAAGTACCTAAGATCAAGCACGAGAAGGTTTTAGTTTAGGAGAACAAGAAGAAAAACTAAGACAATTATGCAAATATAAAGGATTTGAAGTATTTAAGGTTTATAAAGATGCAGGAATATCTGCAAAAGATATGAAAAGCAGACCTCAATTCCAACAAATGATTGAAGATATGAAAAATGGTTTGATTAACTATATTGTAGCTTATAAATTAGATAGAGTTACTCGCAGCGTTCGTGATTTAGAGGTTTTAATCAGTACTCTTGAGAAATATCATTGCTATTTAATTTGTGATAGAGATGATGTAAATACTTCTACTGCAAATGGTCGTTTCTTTGTTAGAATGTTAACTGTTTTATCTCAATTAGAAATTGAAATAGTTAGTGAAAGAACAAAGTTTGGTTTAAATGGTGCTATTAAAGCAGGTCATATATCAGGTAAATGCCCTCTTGGCTATTATAGAGCTCCAGATAAAACTTTAAAAATAGATAATGCAACTAAAGATATTGTTTTAATAATATTTGAATTGTATTTAGAGGGTAAAAGCTATCAAACTATTGCCAATATTCTAAATCAAGAAAAAGTTTTATATCCACAAATTAAAAAATGGATTGACTCTTCTGTTAATAGAATTATAAATAACAAAATATATATGGGAGATTATGAAAGATATAGAAATGATAATGATAAAGAAATTGAAATTTATATGGATGTTGTCCCACCTATTATAACAAGAGCAATGTGGGAAGAAGTCCAAAATCAAAAAGAAACAAATCAAAGAGCTTATTGTAGAAATAGAGTTTATATATTCTTTCAAAAGCTAGTATGCCCTATTTGTGGTCAAATAATGACCTGCAAAGGAACTGGTGGAAAGAAATCCAAATATATGTATTACTATTGTGATACTTGCAAGTTGTACTATAACGAAGATGAAATTGAAAACTGCTTAATTGATTATATATTAGACTTAGTAGAATACGATTATCATGTTAAAAAATATTTCTACCCTACACTTGCTGAAAAGAAAGATGATGAAAACAAGAAGATTGATGAAGAAATAAGGAAACTTTTGCAACAGAAAGACAGACTAAAAAAAGCATATATGAATGGCATTTTAGAAATGGAAGATTTCTCTGAAGATTACAAACTAATAGAAGAAAAGTTATCTGTATTAGAGAATAAAAGAATTGATGCACTTGATTTTGATAAAGAAAATTATAATCCTCAACATTTAATGGCTCAAAGAGATATTGAAAGAGAAAAACTAACAGAACATGAAATGTATAAAGATGTTTTATTAAAACTTTGGACTATGAAAAGTAAAGATGAAAAGCAATCTTTTATTTCAAAATTTATTGATACTGCTACTTTAAAGAAAAATAAAGACGGAAGTTTTGAAATAGAAAAAGTGAATTTTAGAAGTAGCTTTATTGAACAGATAGACAAGCTATATGACAAAGGAATTGTTGATGTTCCTACTATGATAGAACGAGATGGAAAACTTGAAGATTCCAAAGTTAGTGTAAATATGAATAAAGAACAATTAGAGGATTATATCGGAACATTGAAAAAAGAATTAGATATTAACTATATGGATTTAGGAGAATATTAGTTTCACGATGATAAGATTGACGAAAATTATGATACTAAAACAGAAGTTGCAAAGATTAGAAACAGAGCTGTAGAATTTAAGATTAAGAAAAATCAGAAGATTATAAGATTTGTAGCAATAAAACAATTTAAAAACTTCTTAGCAAAACCAGAAGGAAAATTACGCTTGGGTGTTGTCACCCATATTACTTCGAAGAAAAAGCATAAATAATTGTTGCAAGAATACTCTTTAAATTTTCTCTGCAACAATTAAATTAACGTGGCACGTTTTGTTTTTATGAAATAAAAATGAAAGTGGCGATAGTTAATTTATGCCTCGCAGAGCCCCCGAGTTATGATAGTATGTCATAACTCATAGAGGGTTAGGACTTATGACAAGTCAAAGTCCTATGCTACGAAGAAATTTCAAAGGAGGTGCTTTTATGGAACAACAATTAGCTTATTCATTTCATTTAGGAAATGATAAAAACAAAAGTAAATTAGCAAAAAAAGTTTCTAAAGGAAATGTATCTAGTACTACTTCTCTTTCTAATAATGCTATTCAAAATGCAAATGCTTTATCTAAAGTTAATAAGCATAACTTAAGAGATTATGATAATGAAAAAGATTTAATTAGAGTAATTCGTGGTACAAATGATATTGTAAATGATGTAAAAGATTTATACTTAGAAGAATTTGAAGAAGCCCGTATAGAATACAATAATAGGCAAACTAGAAATGATAGAAAAATAGATAACTATTTTATGAAGATAAATGAATCTCAAAATGACCTTGCTTGTGAGATTATAGTTGAAGTTGGAGATATGGAGTTTTGGAAAGATAAAGACAAAGAATACAGACTAAAAATGATTGATGTATATAATGAGCAAGTAAATGACTTAGCTAAAATATTACCAACTTTTAAAATAGCAAATGCAACAATTCATTTTGATGAAACATCTCCTCATATGCACATAGTAGGTGTACCTATAATAGAGAATTGCACTAGGGGAATGAAAAAACAAGTTGGTAAATCACAACTATTTACAAAGGAATCATTAACTAAAATTCAAGATAAAATGAGAAATGCTTGTATTAAGTCTTTTAATAAATTTTATAGTATGAATATTAAATTAAAAGAAAAACAAAAAGGCAGAAATCAAGATATAAATGTTAAAGATATGAGTAATTATACAAATATAAAAAAACAACTTGCTGAAAAAGAGAAAAAACTTGATAAAGCTAATAAACAGACTAACAAACTTGATAATACAACAAAAGATATAAATCATATATTAGATAATTTAAAACCAGTTAAGTTTAATAAAAATAATATGGTTATTTCGAACGAGGATATAGAGAAAATTAAAAACTTTACCAAAGATGTAAAAGATACCACTAAAACTGTTAGAAATGTTAATGACTTAAATATAGCTATTAGAGATTTTGAACATAGTGCTTTTGAAATAGAAAAAGAAAATCGTTCTCTTAAATATCAGATAGAAGAAAAAGATAAAGAAATTTATAATTTAAAAGGTGAATTATCTACTAAAGATAAAATTATTAACAAACTAAAAGAAGAAAAAGAAAGCATAAAAGCTCAATTACACAAATTCAAAGAATTTTGGCATAGTATTATGTGGCATTTTCACAAAAGAATTTGCTACGACAAAGATAATAATTATAAAATTGTTAGTGATGACTTATATAAAAGTGGAATATTTACTGATGATGAAAATGAAATTGCAAACAATATAGCTAGAAAAGTAAAGCCAAAAGAAGAAATGAATAAAGATAAAAATAATAGAAAGAAATATGATACTAGATTTTAATATGGAGGTAATTAGAATATGGAAAATGAAAAAGTGGAATATTTAATAAATATGATAAATGATATGGATATAAAAGATAAATTAAGATTAGCAATATGTATAAGTCAAAGCAAATGGTCTGGACTTATATATAATACTAAAGAAAACTATGAAAAATTTGATGCTATGTTAAAAGAAGTTGATGAAGAATATAGAACTACTTTAATAAATTTTGCAAAATATAAACTTGTAATGTTTGCAATGGCTAAACTTATGGAAATGGAAACAACAGAACAAAATAAAGTTGCATTATATTTGTTTAATAGCATAAATTAGTTTAATTTGTTGAAAAATTATGTAAATTGTGGTAAAATAACATTTGTAATCATTCGTAGCTATGCGAACTATAATAAGAATAGCAGGTTATACATTCTCGTAAAACAATTATTAGGAGGAATTGATATGAAATTTCAGAAAGTTAACATTGCAACCGCTCGGATTAAAGGCTTAAAAAAGTCACCGTACTACTTTGACCATCATTGTTATTATGCTTGGGACATTATGTTCGAAGACACTTCTACTTTGTTTTTTTACAATCTTCCATTTATTAAGGTTGGAAACACTGAAGAAGAAGGAGAAGTTTTCTGCAATCAGCTTAAAGAAAATTTCAATGAAGCACATATTTATGATGGCGATAAAGTTGCTGTTATTTTCGGAGATGACGGTCGTGTTCTGGCAATCGGCAACACAGGAGAAGATGCGTGGATTGATACAACTGACAAATTTGTCAAGAAAACTTTTGCAGAACTCAACATTGTTATCACATCTTTAAAAGTGTATTGATTTGCAATCATTCAAACCCCTGCTACTTTTAGTAGTAGGGGTTTAAATTTTTTATTAAAATATAGAAATTTATTGAATAAACAAAAAATTTGTGATATATTATACTCAAATAAATCGAATTATATAAAAAGAGAGCGTTTCGGTGCATATATATTTTTTCGCATACCTGCTCCGTAATCGCTCCATTTGAAGACAACTTACGGACTAATTAAAGTTCGTAAGTTTTTATTTTATATAAAACTTTAAAAGTTCTCTTTCTAGAAAGGAGGACTTTTTTCATGCTTGAATTTAAAGTAATTGAAAATCTAAAACCTAATAAAGATTTAAACGACATTTTAAAAGACTTTAAATATAAGGTTATATTAGGACAAATAAAAACTATATTGCACACCAATCTACAAGTAATAATACCTACTGAATACCAAATTACATATCCTACTACTCTTACAATACTTGAATACAAAGTTAATGAAATATCAAATAAGCCATTTTATATTAAAGAGCATAATCAAAAGTACAATATTAAAGAAATTACACAATTTTTAAAAAAGTTTTAATTTTAGACTATACATTTTGCTTATTTGTGAGGAAACATATGAGAAGTATTTTAATATTTCTCGAATTTTAATGAAAGGAGGAAAACTATGAGACGTGGTGTTTATGTAAGAGTATCTACTGACGACCAAAGAGATAATGGTTATTCTATTGATTCACAACTTAGAATGATTAAAGAATATTGTGAAAAGAATGAATATGATATTGTTGATGTCTATAATGATGCTGGACATTCTGGAAAAGATTTGATGAGACCCGAAATGCAAAGATTATTAAAAGATATTAAATCTAAAAAGATTGATAAATTAGTTGCAATTAAAGTTGATAGACTTACTCGTAATAATTATGATGACTTTTGGCTACTTAATTATTGTGAGGAACATGATGTAAAAATAGAACTAATACTCGAACCTTATGATGTATCTACTGCTAATGGTGAAATGATTTTTGGAATGAATTTAGTATTTGGTCAAAGAGAAAGAAAAGAGATTGGTGCAAGAACTAAACGTGCTATGGAAGAAATGGCATTAGAACGTATTCATCCTAGTAAAGCACCTTATGGTTATATTAGAAATAAGGAAACTGGTCATTTAGAAGTAGAACCTATTGAGGCTGAAGTTGTAAAAGAAATATTTGAATTATGCAAACAAGGTAATTCTACAAGAGGTATTGCTACTATTATGAAAGTTACTTATACAAGAAAAGTAGATTATTTATTACCAGATTTGTATTTAGAAAAAGACAAAAATTATGGAAGACTTGGAAGATATGGAATATTAAGATTACACTTTATTGCACAAAACAAGAAGGCACTTTATGAGACATTATTGATGACAAATAAATTAACTCATCATCTTCTTTTAGTCAGTGATTCTTGCGAAAGTTTATATAAAATACTAATGGATGATTATATTAAAAATGATGAAAGATTGTCTGAAAAAAATAAAGAATTAAATCCATTAGAATGGACAAAGTTAATGAATAATTACAAGAATATGGCTGAAGAAATTGTCTTAAATGAATATGTTTTTGTGTAAATAATCTTTAAAAAAGAGGAAAAAATTATCAAAATAATTTAATCCTCTTTTTATATTTTTTAGACTGTGGGAGTAAAAGTAGTGTCTAGCCAGCACTGAATTTATACTCCCGCATAAATTCTACTATGGGAATTCCCATACCCTTATTTAAGATAATTATTTAAATATTCAATCCATTCAGGAGCATTTTCTTCATTAAACAAATGATATAAAAAATCTACAACTATTTGATGCCTATTTTTAGATTCTTCTTTACCAGAATCAGTTAGCATTAAATCTTTAAGTTTTAATATTTTTTCAAAAATATGGCATACACTACTATCTGCACATTTTCTTGTATATTTTTCTGCATTCATATCTTCAATCGGGAAAATATTTCTATCAAAAAATGGTTTTCCATTTTTCATACTATAAGTATAGACTCTTAAAATACCATTTGCTCCTAATGCATCACACATATCTACATCTGATACAATTTTCCCTTCAAGAGTTGTTGGACTATGTCCTTTTAATCTTTTGCTATATCCAATATTATTAATAGCATCACATACTTGTTCTTGGATATCTTTATCAACATTGCAATCATCCATAATTATTTTGGTGTTTGTAAGTTTCTCTGCATTTTCAATACCAAATAACTTATAATCATCTGCATCATGAAGTAATGCTATTAATGATACTATATATTTATTTGCATTTTCTTTTTCAGCAAATTTTAAAGATAAATCTAAAACCCTATTAATATGTTCAAGTCCATGTCCAGAGTTGTCTCCCTCTAATAGTTTTGCTACTTCATTTTTTACTTTTTCTATATGA
>ERZ834769.2546-NODE-2546-length-13396-cov-3.257327_pt1 | contig 13396 bp, 5 predicted proteins | sample MGYA00519690_ERZ834769 | MGnify/ENA primary metagenome ERZ834769 (study PRJEB31850, sample SAMEA3708760) | human gut metagenome | biome: human gut; feature: human-associated habitat; material: faeces | place: China | collected 2014 ... | reverse complement strand
TGAAATCGATAAGTTGAAGAAAGGTGAGTTTGACGAAGGTCTGCTGGAAGCTGCGATCAACAACTATAAACTGATGCAAATGTACCGGATGGACCGTAACGACGGCCGTGCCGATATGTTCGTCTCTTCTTTTATCGACGGTGTCGATTGGAAAGACGAAGTCGCTTCGTTGGACCGCATGAGCAAAGTGACAAAACAGCAGATCGTTGATTTTGCCAACAAGTACTTCGGTGACAACTATGCGCTCATCTATAAGAAACAAGGTAAAGATCCGAATGAAAAGAAGATCGAAAAACCTAAAATCACTCCGATCGTGATGAACCGCGACAGCTCAAGTATGTTCCTGAAAGAAATCCAGGTTTCAAAAGTCGCACCGATCGAACCGGTATTCCTGGACTATAGTAAGGATTTGCAAAAACTGACTGCCAAGTCCAATATTCCGGTATTGTATAAAGAGAATACCTCCAACGATCTCTTCTCTCTGATGTATGTATTCGATATGGGTACGAATAACGATAAGGCAATGGGGACTGCTTTCGAATATATGAAGTATTTGGGCACATCCAAAAAGAGCTTGAAGGAAATCAATGAAGAATTCTACAAGTTGGCTTGTTACTTCAACGTATTCCCCGGTTCAGACCGTACATATGTGATGCTGGAAGGTTTGAAAGAGAATATGCCGAAAGCAATGGCTCTGTTTGAAGAAATCCTGGCCGACGCACAGGTTAATAAGGAGGCTTATGGAAACCTTGCCGGCGATATCTTGAAAAAACGGGCTGATGCTAAATTGAACCAGGGACAGAATTTCAACAAACTGATCCAGTATGCTATCTGGGGACCGAAGTCTCCTGCAACAAATGTACTGACAACTGCCGAGTTGCAGCAGATGGACCCGCAGGAACTTGTCGATCGCATTCATAAGATCAATTCATTCGATCATAAGATATTATATTATGGTCCGGAAAAACCGCAGGCTGTTCTGGATATTATCAAACAATATCATAATGTTCCTGACCAGTTGCAACCGGTTCCGGCAGCTATCGAGTTCAGCCAGCAGGAAACTCCGGAAAATAAAGTTCTGCTTGCACAATACGATGCTAAACAGATTTATTTCTCTGCAGTCTCTAACCGGGGTGAAAAGTTCGATCCGGCTATCCAGCCTACATTGGATATGTATAATGAATACTTCGGTGGCGGTATGAACGCGATCGTATTCCAGGAAATGCGTGAATCGCGTGGTCTGGCTTATTCCGCAGGAGCTTTCCTGATTACTCCGTCCAAACTGAAATATCCGTATGTATACCGTACGTTTATTGCGACCCAGAATGATAAGATGATCGATGCGATGAAGGCATTCGATGAAATTATTAATAATATGCCGGAATCAGAAAAAGCATTCAATTTGGCAAAAGACGCTCTTATCACTCGTTTGCGTACGGAGCGTATTACCAAATCAGACGTTCTCTGGTCTTATCTGAATGCTCAGGATTTAGGTCTGAACACGGATAGCCGTAAAGAACTGTTCGATAAAGCTCCAACAATGACATTGCCTGAAATCAAAGCATTCCAGGAAAAATGGGTAAAAGGACGTACTTATATCTATTGTGTATTAGGTGATGAAAAGGATCTCGATCTGAAAGGCTTGTCACAGTATGGCCCGATCCAGAAACTGACACAGGAAGAGTTGTTCGGATATTGATTGTCATAATTTCTTGTGGAGGAAATAGATAGTCTCCTCTAAATAATATTACCCAAGTATATCGTTTATTGTATATACTTGGGTAAATTTGTCTAATGCAAATTTATAAAAAACGACATAAGATGAGAGTCAATGAAGATTTACTGAAACGTTTGAAAGCTGGTGAAGAAAAAGCTTTTGAGGATTTGTATTGGATTTACAGCCCTCAGGTTTATAACTTCATCAACTCTTTATTGTTTGATAAATCTCTCGCAGAAGATTTGACACAGAATGTCTTTCTGAAAATTTGGGAAAAGCACGAGCAGATAGAGCCGGAGTTAGGGATAACGGCTTACTTGTTTACGATTGCCCGGCATTTTGTTTTTAAGGAGACGGAATTCCGTCTGTCTCAACATGCAACGTTGCATGTTGAGAATATTGATCTAAGTGATAATTCAAGGGAAGAACAACAACATGAAACAAATTCCCTTCTTGAATATATTGACCATTTAATTGAAAACCTGCCTCCCGCCCGAAGAGAAATATTCCGTTTAAGCCGCCTTGAACAACTGTCTAATAAAGAAATTGCCCGTAAATTATCCATCTCGGAAAAAACGGTAGAGACACAGCTTTATCGCTCTTTTCAATATTTACGTTCCAAACTGCCTTCAGATAAGAGGTGGATACTCCTTTTTTGCTATTTGGTTAATCAGTGTTAAATATAAATACCTTCGTAAGTGATTTTTCTTTATGAAGGATATACAATATAGAAGATGGAAAGAAAAGATATATACATCGAGTTGCTGGATCGTTTTATGCGTGGTGAACTTCCGGCTGAGCAGGAACATGAGTTGTGGACGTGGTTCAAACAACCTGGAGTCCGTGAGTTATTGTTTCAACATTATCGTCAATCTTGGACGGAGGCGGAGGGTAAGGAACTTCCGGTCGAAATTCAGAATCGGATGTTCCGGAATATTCAGAGCCGGATACATACAGAAACAGAGAAGAAGGAACAAAAATCAGTTCGAAAGCTAAAGTTTCACCAGTGGTTGCCATATGCTGCGGCTGTTGTGTTTCTTTTAGGTTTTACGACTTTTGTTCATCTTTATATGAATTTGGCTGATAAAACGGAAAATTATTCGTTGCAGACCTATAAGGTTTTAGTCGATAAAGGACAGCGGGCAAGTGTCATATTGCCGGATGGAACAAAAGTCTGGCTGAATTCTCATACGGAATTGACCTATAATGGTGATTATGGGAAAGGGAATCGTCAGGTTGTTTTGTCAGGAGAAGGATATTTTGAAGTGGCAAAAGATTCCACTTCGCGATTTATAGTGAAGGCAGGAGAAATGGAGGTCGAGGCGTTAGGCACTACTTTCAATGTGAAAGCCTATCAGGAAGATAGAGAGTTGACAACAACTCTTTTTGAGGGGAAAGTCCGTACATCGATAGGAAAAGATGAAGTCATTTTGAAACCTGATGAGAGTTTGAGTTTTGATAAGTCTTCGCGCAGAATAATGGTCTCTGATGAACTTGCAACCTACGCTCGGATGTGGAAGGACAATGAGCTTGTTTTTAAAGGAGAAACGATGGAAGAAGTTGCCGTAATGTTGGATCGTTTATACAATGTGAAAGTACGGTTTGCTTCTGAAAAGGTAAAGCGTTATCGTTTTTCCGGAGTTATCAAAAATAATAGTCTGGAAAACGTGATTGAATTAATCAGTCTTACGGCACCGATTGTATATAAAAAAGTTGGTGGCGAGATTATTATAGAGGAGAGAAAATAATAAAATAGAGTATTAACGATAAACAGAATGCCTATGGGAAAGGGAATGTAAAAAACACAGGTGTATCTAATAAGAATAGACACACCTGAGATCTACGCAATGTAATTTTGCTAATTTGAAATCATCGCTTCTCACCACTTGATTTCAGATACAAAGTTACCTGATTAATTTATTACTAATTAATGGAGAAATCTAAAAAAAATGAATACCTTAAAGAATTTATTACGGAAAGGAATCACAATTGGAAGTTTTTGCCTTGTTTCGGGTACAATACTTTCTGCACAGATATCCTTATCCATGCAAAACAAATCCACTCGCGAGGTGATTCGCGAAATTGAAAAAGTAAGTGATTATCGATTTTTCTATAATGACAATCTATCCGGTCTGAATACAAAGATTTCGGTTTCTGCCCAGGGAGAAAATATCCGAAATTTGCTGGAGCAGATCAAGCAACAGGCTCAAATCACTTATATTATTAAAGAAAATAATCAAATCGTACTTTCTGCACCTGGTTATGTTTCTTCGTCTACTCAACAAAATATCCGAAAAATAACCGGTATTATTAAGGATCAGAACGGTGAACCGATAATTGGTGCAAATATCGTTGAAAAAGGAACAATGAATGGAACGATTACGGATATGAATGGACAATATTCACTTGAGGTAGGAGCTAATAGCATTCTGGTTGTTTCTTATATCGGATATGTAACACAGGAAAAGCCTGTTGGAAATACTAATACGTTGGATGTGTTATTAAAGGAAGATACGGAAACGTTGGATGAAGTAATCGTTATCGGCTATGGGACGACAAAGAGAAAAGACTTTACCGGTTCCGTCAGTTCCGTTAAATTGGAGAATTCTCCGATCGCCTTATCCCCGAATTTGAATGCATTGGAATCTTTGAAAGGCAATGTCTCAGGTTTGGATATCGGTGCTACCAATTCTGCCGGTGGAGAGCCGAGTATGCAGATGCGCGGGCAAAAGTCCATCTCCGGTTCGAATGATCCACTGATTGTGGTGGACGGAGTGATTTTTATGGGGAGTATCAATGATATAAATCCGAACGATATTGCTTCGTATGACATATTGAAGGATGCGACATCTGCTGCCGCTTACGGTTCTCGTTCGGCAAACGGCGTTATTATTATTACGACTAAAAAAGGTAAAACGGGAAAGCCGGTCATCACATTTAACGCAACGGGTAGTATGCAAACCTGGCAGAATAAACCTGAGTTGATGAAAGGAAAACAATGGCTTGAATCTGTTATGGCTCGAAATAACAGTACGGATTTAAGTTGGTTGAAGCCTCAGGAAGTTGCCAATATGGAAGCGGGGCGGGAAACCAATTGGCTGGATGCGTCGACCCGTACCGGTTGGGTACAGGATTACCAGGTGTCTGTTTCCGGAGCTGGTGAAAAAATGAACTACTATTTGTCTGCTGCTTATTCAGATAACCAAGGTGTAGTTATAGGTGATGATTACAACCGAATTACAGCTTTGGCAAAAATCAATACGGATATAACGAGTTGGTTGCAAATCGGTGTAGATGCTGCATTTACGAAGTCGGACTATTCCGGTGTAGGTGCTAACATCGGTGAGGCTACTCAAACATCTCCTTATGGTGTGATGTATAGAAATGAATCGGAAAAATTATTGGAGAAATTCCCATATACGCAGTCAAGTGTGAATGCTTTGTGGGATACCGACAGAAGCGTTCGGGATAATAAGGATATCCGGAATAATTTCCGTGCGAATGCTTATGCCGTTGTTAAGCTTCCTTGGGTTGAAGGATTGAGTTATCGTTTTAATTATGCCGGTAACTTAAGTAAAAATCAGTCCGGAGATTTCTATTATGAAGGATATTTTGTCAAAGAAGGCGCTTATGATGATGAAAGTCGTTATTCTCCAGCCACACTCCAAAGTTTATTGACCAGTGCAAATGGAAAAATCAATAATAATACAACCGATAGTTGGGTGATCGATAATATCCTGAATTATAAAAATACATTCGGAAAACATACAATTGACCTGACTGCTGTTGCAACGCGCGATAGAAAAAAATATGAGAAGATAGAAACTACCGGCTCAAACTTTGCAGCGAATGGTAATACGACTTTGGGTATAAATGGTTTGCATAAAGCGACGGTCCAGAAAGTAAATATGGATAATAATCAGCGTTCTAATATCGGATATTTGGGACGTGCATCTTATTCATACGCTGACCGTTATTTCTTTACCGGCTCTTATCGCCGTGATGGAGCTTCTGTTTTTGGAGCTAATCAGAAATGGGGAGATTTCTTTGCTTTTGGTGGAGCTTGGAGGCTGAGCGGTGAAAAATTCATGGAACCGATCTCTTACTTGGATGATTTGAAATTGAAGTTGTCTTGGGGTAAGAACGGTAACCAGGGATTGGATCCTTACGGAACATTGTCAACTATTAATAATGGGGCTTCAGGAGGCGTTCGTTATGAATTTGGAGGAAGCGATATTATTTATGGATTGAATCAGAAAGCTCTTGGTAATGCCAATTTAGGTTGGGAAACGACAGAATCCTGGAATACCGGTTTTGAATCTGCTTGGTTGGGTAATCGTTTGTTTGTGGATCTGGATCTTTATTTTTCTAAGACAACGGATCAGATCTTCACGAGAGATATTCCTGTTATGACCGGCTTTAAGAATATGAAGTCTTCTATGGGGCAGGTAAATAACAGAGGTGTGGAACTGACGATTCGTTCCGTGAATATCGATACGAAAGATTGGCATTGGATGACGAACTTAACATTCTGGTTGAACCGCAATAAATTAACTCATCTGTATGGCGATGATTTGGATGGGGATGGTAAAGAAGATGATGATATATCGAACTCTCGTTTTATCGGTAAACCTTTAGGGGCTATCTACGGATATCAACAAGATGGCATAGTCCAGGAATCAGATGTCGAATATATGGAAGCGAATGGAGCAACTCCGGGTATTCCTAAATATAAAGATATGGACGGTGATGGTGTGATCACATCATCCGATCGTGTTATTTTGGGTTATTCTACTCCCAACTTTAAGTTGAATATGAGCAACACGATTACGTATAAGAATTGGGATTTGTATTTCATGTTAACCGGAACATTCGGTGGTGGCGGATATTATCAAAAATCCAATAGCGGAGCTTATTTGACCAATGGTTCGGGAAGATTCAATACCAATGGCATTTATATCCCTTGGTGGACTCCGGAAAATAAGAGCAACGAATATCCTTCTGCAACCTTTAATGGTGATGGCGGGCGTTTTTTAGGATTGCAGAATCGGGCGTTCGTACGTTTACAGGATGTGACTTTGTCATATACGTTCCGCGAGCCTTGGGTGCAGAAAGTGAATATCCAGAACCTGAAAGTATTCTTTACGGCGAAGAATTTATTTACGATAACTAATTGGCAGGGTGGAGATCCTGAAGTAGGCGTTACCGTTAGTGAAAACACCTATCCGGTATTGACTTCTTTCTCTTTGGGTGCTAATATCAGTTTCTAATGGATAAAATAATACAGAAATGAAAAACTTATTAAAATATAGTGTTTATGGCCTGCTGAGTGTTAGTTTACTCAGTAGTTGTGATGATTCCGGTTTTTTGGAAGAAGACCCTGAGACATTTTATACGATAGATAATGTCTTCTCTACCTCTGAACAGGTAGACCAGGTTCTGGTTGGTTGCTATTCTCATATACGTGTCATGATGTGTATGGTTGAAGAGAGCAATACCGCCTTTGTCTTCCGTGGAGGAAACGGAACGGATATGTTTGACGTGGCTACTATCCGTCGTAGTAACCGTTTCAATGATTATAGTATATTGAATTCAACTACGGAAGTTTTTTATATTAATTATTCACATTGGTATCAATTGATATCGAAAGCGAATCTTGCTTTGTATGCGGCAGAACTTCCCCAGATATCCTGGAGTTCGGATGCTGAAAAATCATATGTGATCGCCCAGGCACGTTTTTTCAGAGCTTTTGCTTTTCGGAATTTAGGGGAATTGTATGGAGGTGTTCCCCTTGTGACGGAAATTACAACGACACCGCGTTATGATTTTAAGCGTAGCAGCCGTGTTGAAACTTATCAGTTTGCAATAGATGAGTTGGAAGCGGCCTTGAATGATTTGCCGGAGACGACTGGAACTCCGGGACGCCTGGTCAGGGGTGCTGCTCTGCATAATCTTTGCCAGCTGTATCTCGATAAAGCTCTCGCTTTGGAAGAGGAAGGCAAGAGCGGTGAGGCTCCTGTTGCTTATCAGAAAGCGATTGCTTATGGTAATGATGTGATTGACGGTTCGGTTTATAGTTTAATGACGGAACGTTTCGGTTCCAGAGCGAATGAAGATCCGGTTTATTATTATGCAACGGCGGAAGACATGCAAACTCCTGATCATTTATATTCAGCTGCCGGTTATCCGGTAGAAGGGAATGTTTATTGGGATTTGTTCCAGGAAGGTAACCAGAATTACCAGGAAGGTAACAAAGAGGCTATTTGGGTAGCCCAGATTGATTATGATGCTTATAAGGCAGAAGATGGACAGTCTAAATTGCAGTATTCCCGTTCTTTTGGCCCTGTTTACAGAGATCCTATGTCTGCCCATTTGAACTCAACAATGGAGGATGTCGGAGGTCGTGGCATCGTACAAGTAACCCCGACGGAATATACGAGAGATCTTGTTTATGATGGCAAATGGGAAAAAGATCTTCGTAATTCGGAAGCCGTGCTCAGACGTACTTTGTTGGGAAATATGCCTTCATCTCCTTATTATGGTGTGCCTGTCCCTTGGAGCGTTATTTATAAAGAAGGAGAAAGTCAGGACGCGAGAGATGGCGCTTGGACACAATGTTTCCCGATTTCCTGCAAAATATCCACGGATAGATATAGAGGGCTGAATGCCGGAGAGAACAGAAGTAACCTGTTCCGTGACGAATACCTGATACGTCTTCCGGAAACTATCTTGTTACGTGCGGAAGCCAAGATGCGTTCCGGTGATAATGCCGGTGCGGCAGATGATATTAATTTATTACGTAAGCGTGCGCAGTGTGACTATCTGGTAAAGGCATCGGATGTGAATGTCGACTTGATACTGGATGAACGTGCCCGTGAACTGGTGTATGAAGAATGTCGTTGGAATACTCTGTTGCGTATGGGTGGAACCGTTGCTGTAGACCGGATTAAGAAATACGCTTACTGGGATGATCCGAGAGCGACATTGACCAAGAATTTCAATTTATGGCCGATTCCCCAGGTTGTAATCGATACGAATAAGGATATTGTGATGGAACAAAATCCGGGTTGGAATTAATCGGTTAGCATAGTGATTTTTACTAAGACCCGCTAAAATTTTATGAATCAGATCATGAATAAAATTTTAGCGGGTTTGATTATTAAGATAGATAATAGATGTGAGTGATGAGTTGGAAAACGATATGTTGGGAAGCTGTGTTACTTGGCTTTCTCTTTAGCTGTACGGGGTCGGATAAGGATCTTGCAGATAGGAAATTACAAATTGACTATGACTATTTGAAAAGCAATTTTCAGCAACCGGATAGAACCTATGGTGTCAATTGCTGGTGGTGGTGGTTGAATGGAAACGTGACAAAAGAAGCTATCACGAAAGATTTGGAAGCGATGAAATCCCAGAATTTCCAGGGAGCGATGATCTTTGATGCCGGTGGACATAATCAGCGGGGGAATAAGGATATTCCTGCCGGACCGCTTTTCGGAAGTGAGGAATGGACGGATCTTTTTGTCTTTGCTTTGGATGAGGCCAAGCGTTTAGGATTGGAAATCGGTTTCAATATCCAGAGTGGATGGAACCTGGGTGGGCCGTGTGTCACTCCGCAGTATGCAGCCAAGCAACTGACTTATTCCGAGCAAAAGGCGGCAGGAGGAAAAACGCTCCGTTTGCAATTGGCGGAACCTGAAGTCCATAAAGGATTTTACAAGGATATTGTCGTCCTTGCTTTTCCATCGAATAAAGAAAACAAAACAGACGAACCGGTCGGTAATCTGGATCTGAAGTTAGGTTTTCACGAACTGGGAGGCTCTGCTCCCGACTGCCGTTTTTTATTGGAGAACAATTCGCGTGGCAGAGAAAAGAAATTAGATAAAACGATATATCTTGTTGATATGGCCCGGATAGTCGACCTTACAGGGCAGATGGATGAAAAAGGCTTGCTTAGCTGGGACGCTCCTGAAGGCGACTGGAATATTATGCGTATCGGTTATACTTGTACCCGGTCCGAAGTTTCGACCTCCAGCAGGGATTGGCAAGGCAATGTCTTGGATTACATGGATCGGAAAGCATTCGATTATTATTGGAATACGATCGTAGACCCGATCCTTCAGGCTGCGGGTGAAAAGCATGTAGGCTCGACATTGAAGTTTATGGAGACGGATAGCTGGGAATGCGGAGGAATGAACTGGACAGATGCTTTTGCCGATGAGTTCCGTTCATATTGCGGATACGACTTGAAACTATATTTGCCTCTTATTGCCGGGCATGTCGTGGATAATATCGACACTTCAAATGCTTTTCTGGCTGACTTCCGCAAGACGATAGCACATCTGGTCGCCACGAATCATTACGCTCGTTTTGCCGAACATGCCCATCAGCATAACATGGGAATTCAACCGGAGTCGGCAGGACCCCATGCCGGACCGTTGGATGGCATTAAGAATTATGGCTTCAGTGATATTGTGATGAGCGAGTTCTGGTCGCCATCCCCGCACCGTCCGCGACCGCAAGACCGTTTCTTTATCAAGCAGGCCTCTTCCGCTGCTCATATTTATGGAAAGAAGATTGTGGGAGCCGAGTCTTTCACGACGATCGGCCCGCATTGGAACGATGAACTGTGGCACGACCAGAAATCGGCATTCGACCATGAAATATGTGCTGGTCTGAATCGGGTGTATTTCCATACTTTTACTTGTTCCCCTGCGGAACAGGGAATACCGGGACAGGAATATTTTGCCGGTACACATGTGAACCCGCGTGTTACCTGGTGGAGTAAATCGGCTCCTTTCATCGATTACATGCACCGTGTACAGATGTTGGCGCAAGAAGGAACATTCGTTGCTGATATCCTTTATTATTATGGCGATCACGTCCCGAATGTCTATCCGTTTAAACATTCGGATATGCCCGGCGCGATGTTCGGTTTTGATTATGATGTGACGGATGAAAACATTTTGATGAAATTAAATGTCGAAAATGGTGATATCGTTGTTCCGGGTGGCAGGAAATATAAAGTGCTGGTTTTACCGGATCATCGGATCTTGTCGTTACCTGTATTGAAGAAGCTGGAAATGTTGGTAAAAGAAGGAGCTTCTGTTCTCGGCCCGAAACCACAGAAAGCCGTATCACTGTCCGGAGGAGAGAAGGGTGTTGCTGAATTCAAACAATTGGCAGACATGCTTTGGGGAACGGCAACCGGGACAACTGGACAGAATAAATATGGCAAGGGGTTTGTCTCTTGGGGGATAAGTGCCAGGGAATACCTTCTTTCCCGAAACCAACCGGTTGATTTCGCTGTCGAAGGAAACGATAGTAAGACGGATTTTGATTACATCCATTATGTGATCGATAATACTCATGTTTATTTTGTTAGTAATCAGACTGCGGAACGCCAAAAGATCAACGCATGTTTCCGGGTATCGGGACTACAGCCGGAATTATGGGATGCCCTTGCCGGAGAGATACGTGAGGCCGGAGCTTTCACCCAGAAAGATGAAAAGACGATCGTCCCCTTGACGTTGGAACCTTACGGTTCTATGTTCGTGGTGTTCCATAAGGAGATTAATCGAAGCAAACAAGGTGCGAAAACCAGCAATGATCCTGATTATGAGATTTTGCAAACGTTGGATGGCGCCTGGACTGTCAATTTCGATCCGAAATGGGGAGGTCCGTCATCTGTTGTCTTCCCGGAATTAATAGATTGGACGACACATCCGGATAAAGGAATCAAATATTATTCGGGAACAGCAGTCTATAATAAAAAATTTACTGCTAATTTTGAAAAGAATCCTGCAAATCGGTATTACCTGCAACTCGAAAATGTAAAGGATGTCGGGATTGCCTCTGTCCGTATCAACGGGAAAGACAAGGGAGTTGTCTGGACAAAGCCTTTCCGTGTGGATATAACAGACGGTTTGAAGGAAGGAGAAAACGATGTGATTGTGGAAGTGACCAATTCCTGGTTTAACCGGGTTGCAGGTGATGAGATGGCGGTGGCTCCAACTAAGTATACGCAGACGAATATCGTTTTGGGAAATGACTTTAGGGGAAACGCCGTATCCGAGATTACGTTGGAACCTTCCGGTTTATTGGGGCCAGTGACGATACAGGTTGCGGTGGAACAGAAGTAGGAAGATTGAATACCAATGATATAATACCTTCAAAAATGAAGCGGAATATGAATATAAAAAGACTGATTATGATTACTTTCCTGTTTGCCTGCTATGGTGCGGGAATGGCAGGAAGTAACAAGATAGACCGGAAAGCGCTTGTCATGCGCCATAATGTGACACAGACGCATATTGACAAATTTTCCCCTCTTTCCGTCGGGAACGGACGCTTCTGCTATACAGCCGACGTAACGGGGATGCAAACCTTCCCGGAATTGTACAGGGAAGGGATTCCTTTATCGACAATGTCGGAATGGGGCTGGCATCGTTTTCCGAATACGGAAAACTATCAGTTGTCTGATGTCTTCAAATATGTGGATGCTTACGGCAAGAAAGTCCCTTATCCGATCGGCTCTTCTCCCGGTCATGAATATCTTCGCGCCAATCCCCATCAAACGGGATTGGCTTTGATCGGTTTGCAGAAGACGGAAGGAAAGACGCTTTCGGAGAGGGAACTGAGTGAATCTTGTCAGCAGTTGAATGTTTGGGAAGGAACGTTGGAAAGCCGTTTTAAGCTGTCCGGCTCTCCTGTAGAAGTCACGACACTTTGTCATCCGGATAAGGATGAGTTGGCCTATCGTTTGAAATCTCCTCTCTTTTCCGAAAAGAGGCTGGGAGTACGGATATGTTTCCCTTTTCCCAGTGTTGCATTTGGCAAGGAACCGGCTGTCTGGGATATAGAAGACGGCCATCGGTCCTGGATTGTCCGAAGTGGTGACAACGATTGGCTCATTAAACATCAGACGGATGATTTTGTCTATTATTGCCGTATACGGACATCCGTGAAGGCTGCATTGAGAGAAACATCCTGTCATAACTATTTCCTGGAATTACTTTCCGGTAAAGATGAGTTTACGCTGTTAGTCGATTTTTCTACAGATGAAAACACGTTGAATACTTCCGATGATTATGCCTCTGCTGTCCGGGCAAACGGACAGGCATGGGAAACTTTCTGGATGAGCGGCGGTGCTGTCGATCTGTCGGGCAGTAAAGACCGTCGTTGGAAGGAACTGGAACGCCGGATCGTTCTGTCGCAGTATTTGACCGCTATCCAGTCCCGGCAACAGTATCCGCCTCAGGAGACGGGTTTGACCTGCAATAGCTGGTATGGGAAATTCCATCTGGAGATGCATTGGTGGCATTCTGTTCATTTCGCTCTGTGGAACCGGTCCGACTACTTGTCGAATACCTTAGGCTGGTATGATGAGATTTTTGAAGTGGCAAAATCGTATGCTGCCACGCAAGGATATAAAGGAGTCCGTTGGCCGAAGATGATCGGTCCGGACGGTATGGAGGCTCCTTCCGGTGTCGGCCCCTTATTGGTCTGGCAGCAGCCGCATCCGATTTTTTATGCGGAATTGCTTTATCGGGAAAATCCGACACAGGAGACATTGAACCGGTTCGGCGACCTGATAGATGCGACAGCAGAGTTTATGTTCGATTATGCTCATTGGGATGCCTCCCGGAAATGCTATGTTCTGGGACCTCCGATAATCTC
>ERZ834769.2543-NODE-2543-length-13430-cov-2.612486_pt1 | contig 13430 bp, 11 predicted proteins | sample MGYA00519690_ERZ834769 | MGnify/ENA primary metagenome ERZ834769 (study PRJEB31850, sample SAMEA3708760) | human gut metagenome | biome: human gut; feature: human-associated habitat; material: faeces | place: China | collected 2014 ... | reverse complement strand
GGACCTACCGCGTCAAGACCGGGACCCACGTTATTAAAGCAGGAAACCGCGGCGGAAAAATTGGTTAAAAAGCTGAACGGCTCGCCGCAGAGCAATAAAACAATTACCGCAAGGCAAACAAAATATATTAAAAAATAATTGCTTAAATTTCTTGAGGTTGCTCCGTCTAACGTTTTGCCCTCGAAGCGAAGTGAGGTTACGGCGCGCGGGTGAATAAGCCGTTGCGTTTCGTTACGTATAAGCTTGAAAAGCATCATAATGCGTGACATTTTCATACCACCCGCCGTTGAACCCGCACAGCCGCCGAAAAACATAAGCAGTAAAATAAGATACCTTGAAAATTGCGGCCATGTGTTGAAATCCGCCGTGGCATAGCCGGTTGTTGAAATAATAGAAGCAACCTGAAAAAATGCCGTTCGCAGTGTTTCTGAAAAATTGCCGAACAAATACCTGATATTAAATGTTATAAGCAGTGTTGAAATGCCGATAACCGCAAAAAAGAACCAAAGCTCACGGCTTTTAACCGCGGTTTTAAGCTTTTTGATTATTATAAGGTAATAAAGGTTAAAGTTTACGCCGAACAGGACCATAAATATGCCTATGATCCACTGAATATACGGCGAATAGCCGGCTATGCTGTTTCCCTTTAAGCCGAAACCACCCGTACCTGCCGTACCGAACGAATGAAGCAGGCTTTCAAAAAACGGCATACCGCCTATGCACAGCAAAACCGTTTCGATAACCGTCATAACCATATAAATAAGGTACAGTATAACGGCGGTATCCTTAATTCGCGGCACAAGCTTACCCATTGTAGGGCCGGGCATTTCCGCTCGAAGAATGTGTATCGGTCTTTCGGATACGTTTGGTATAATTGCCGTTACAAAAACTATTATGCCCATACCGCCTATCCAGTGCGTAAAGCTGCGCCAAAACAAAACGCCGTGGCTGTGCGCTTCAACGTCCGTTAAAATTGAGGCGCCCGTTGTTGTAAAGCCGCTTACGGTTTCAAAAAACGCGTCGGCAAGCCTTGGTATTTCGCCGCTTATAATAAACGGCAGCGAGCCTATAAGCGACAGCATTATCCAAGAAAACGCAACTATGATAAAGCCTTCTTTCGCATAAATAACATGCGTTTTAGGCTTATAAAACAGCTTTGGCAAAATGCCAATGGCATACCCCAAAACAGCCGCCGAAAGAAAAGCAAAAGCCTCGCTTTCGCGGTAAATTGCGCTTGTTATTGCAGGGAGCAGCAAAAGCGCCGCCTCAACCCGCAGCATCATGCCTACGGCATTAAAAATCATTCTGCGGTTCATAAGCTCACCTCTGCTTATCCACTATATCGGAAAGATCGTTAAGTCTGCCGCCGCCCGAAATTACAACAACGCGGTCGCCCGGCATTATCATATCGTCGCCCGAAGGAATAATGGTCTTTCTGCCGCGTATTATTCCTGCTATCAGTATATTGGATTTTGTGGGCAGCTCCTTAAACGGTATTTTAATTATCTTGCTTTCGCCGTTTACGGCAAATTCAAGCGCCTCGGCGTTTCCGTTCATAAGCTTGTAAAGCGTTTCAACCTTACTGCCCATAGAGTTTTCAAGCGCGCGCGCATATCTTACGGTAACGTCCCCTACCGTTCTTATCTGAGACGCAACCGAATCTATACCCAGTCTTTCCGCAGTAGGCAAAAACTCATTTCGGTTTACCTTTGCAATAACCTTAGGCACATTCTGCATTGCCGCAAAGTAAGAAAGAAGTATATTCTCCTCGTCCATACCCGTAAGCGCCACTACCGCGTCTACGTTGCCTATGCCCTCTTCAAGCAGTAATTCCTGCCTTGCGGGATCACCGTTTATTATAACGGCGCCGGGGAGCGAATCGCTGAATTCTTTGCAGCGCTCTCTGTCTGCATCTATAATCTTGACCGAGTTACCCGCCGCCAAAAGCAGCTTTGAAAGATAGTACGAAGTACGCGTAGCGCCTAAAATCATAACGTCGCGCGCCTGCTTTTGAAGAATACCGAGCTTTCTTAACAAACGCTGAATTTCAACTGAAGAAGACGTAATGCCTATCTTATCGCCGCTTTTAAGGACAAAATTACCATCCGGTATATAAAGCTTATCGCCGCGCTGTACCGCGCAAACAAGAAAATTATCGGGGTGTTTTTTCTTAAGGTCTATAAGGCTTACGCCGTCAAGCGGTGAATTTTCTTTTAAAATAAGCTCAACCATTTCAAAGTTGCCGCGCGAAAATTCCTCAACCTTTATGGCGCTCGGCAGCTTTAAAATATTAAACATTTCGCGTGAAACAAGCCTTTCGGGGTTAATTGCCATAGACAGCCCCAATTCCTTTTTAAGAAAAGAAAGGCTTTTATCGTTATATTCGGGTTTTCTTATCCGCGCTATTGTATGCTTAATGCCAAGCCGCTTTGCAATAAAGCAGGTAAGCATATTAAACTCGTCCGATCCCGTAACGGCTATAAGCAGATTCGCGTTCCCAGCCTCAAGCAGTACGTCCGAATCCGTTCCGCTGCCGCACACCGTCATAACATCGTAAATATTGGTTATATCGGATATTACGTCGGGATCGTTATCAATAGCCACTATCTCGTGTCCCTCGGACAGCAGCGCGTTAATAACCGTGCAGCCTATTTTTCCACAGCCCACTACTGTAATTTTCATTCAAGCATTACTCCCGTACAGTCTTCATTCTAAAAAGCGCGCCCTTTTTAACAGGACGTGAAAAAGGTATTTTAATAATCATCATCGGGTGCGGCGCCTCATTTATCGGCTCGCCCGCCTCGTTAAAAAGCTCGTTTGCCGTTACGGTAAAGGGGGCGCTTTTAGGCTCAAGGCAATCAAAGACCTGCCCCTTTGAAAATTTATTTTTAAGCGTGGCGGTAATACAGCCGTTTTCGTATCCCTCTGCCACGGCGGCAACCGAATAATCCCTTATATAGCCTGCATCCCTATACGTTTGCGCATTTTGCGGCTTGCCGAAGTAAAAGCCCGTAGAATAAGTGCGGTGGCTTATTTTATTAAGCTCCTCGGTTACCCAAGACGGGCATTTCCATTTGCCCTGCTGTGCTTTAAGGCTGTCGAGCGCGCCGCGGTAGGCATTGGCGGTAACCGCCACATAATAGTGCGATTTCGCCCTGCCCTCAATTTTAATACTGTCAATGCCGCTGTTTGCCATTTTATCAAGATTTTCAGCCATACAAAGGTCGTTAGCGTTTAAAATGTAGGTTCCTTTATCGGTTTCGGTAATATCAAAATACTGACCAGGCCGTTTTTCTTCAATTAAAGAATAGCTCCAGCGGCAGGGCTGAGCGCAGTCTCCGCGGTTTGCGTCGCGCCCCGTCATATAGCTTGAAAGCAGGCACCTTGCCGAAAAGGAAATGCACATAGCGCCGTGCGCAAACGCTTCAAGCTCTAATCCCGCCGGCGTTTTGGCTCTTATTTCGGCGATTTCGTCAAGCGATAGCTCGCGCGCCAAAACAACGCGCTTAGCGCCCATATTGTAAAATGCGTTTGCGGTTTCATAATTGCATATGCCCGACTGAACCGAGGCGTGCAGCTGCACGTGCGGCGCATATTTTTTAACAAGCCCCATAGTGCCTATATCCGCGGCTATAACCGCGTCCGCACCCAAACTGTCCAGCATTTCAAGAAACGCAGGTAAGCGCGGTATTTCCTCGTTATGGGGTATCGTATTGCAGGCAATGTGCACCTTTACACCGTTTTTATGCGCATATTCTATACCCTTTTTAAGGTCTTCTTCGCCGAAGTTCGCCGCCGCGGTACGCATACCGAATTCCTCGCCTGCAAGATATACCGCGTCTGCGCCGTAATCTACCGCCGCATAAAGCCTTGCTATATCGCCTGCCGGGCAAAGCAATTCGGGGATATTATCTGTCGCCAATCCAGTTGTTCTCCTTTTTAAGTCTTGCTATTGTGGCGTTGTGTTCGCCGAGCGTTTTATTGTAATAAAACTTCATTTTAGCGTCGGTTACAAAGTAATAATAGCCTTCGTAATCGGTTGAGGGCTCAATTGCCGCCTTTATTGAATTAAAGCTCGGCGAGCAGAGGGGTCCCGGAGGCAGTCCGTCCGATTTATAGGTATCATATTTACCTGAACCGTAAGGATATTTCTGCGTAGGCGAGGACTGAAGCTTCGGATATTCGCCTTATTGTTAAGACGGTTGCAAAATACCGCCGCAACATTTGCCATTTCTTCGGGCGCTCCGCCCGCTTCAAGCTCTACAAGAGAAGAAAGCGTCATAATCTCATTAAATGTATATCCGCTTTTTGATATTTTTTCACGCAGTGAAGAGCTAAGCTTATCATTAAGCGTTTTAAGCATTTTATCAACCGCTAAGTGAGCGCACTCTTTTGATTCGTAAGAATAAAAATCATAGGTTTCGGGGAATAAATACCCTTCAAGCCTGTAATAAACCTTTTCCTGCGGTATAGCCTTTACAAAATCGTAATCAAACTTGCCGTGCTGTACCTCTTCAATAAAGTCTGATTTTGTGCAAACGCCCTTTTCTTCAAGAATTTTTGCAATATCATCTACCGTAGACATTTCGGGTATAGTTACTCTTACACTTTCGGCGGAAGAGCCCTCTTCTATAAGCATTTTTGAAAGAGCCTCGTACCCCGCCTCGTTATTAAAGGTGTAAACGCCGTATTTAAACTGACTGTCATAGTGTTTAAGCTTTGCATAAACTCTGAACAGCACGGGTATCTTTACCGCGCCGCATTCCTTTAGCTGGCTTGCGATTTTAACGGCGGGCGTTCCCTTTTCTATTTCAAGAACGCAATCCTCCCCCCTGCCGAAGCCTATACCCATATAATCCGCCCCTGCGTATATAACGCCGAAAGCAAGTCCTACGGATACCACTATTATACATATGATCCATATAAGCGTTTTAATAACGCTTTTTCCGCCGGAATGTTTATGCTTTGAGTGTTTTTCTTCGGCTGCGGGCACAGGCTCTTCGCTTATTTCAAAGCCCTTGCCTATTATAAAATCCTCATCTCCGTAGCCGCTGTTTCCTGTAATGTTTTTATCGTCCATATTTTTTCTCCGCAAAATATTATTTTGTGTATCTCATAGCCGCGGCAAGCTGTTCCGCCGCGCTTTTTCCGAGCAAAGCCTCAGCCAGGCAAAAGCCAAATTCAAACGCCGCGCCCGCGCCGTAAGCGGTTATAATATTGCCGTCCCTTACAACGGGCGTATCGGTAACGCTTGCGCCCGTAAGCTCTTTTTCAAAGCCCGTAAAGCACGTGGCTTTTTTATTCTTCAAAAGCCCTTTAGCCCCAAGTATTGAAGGAGCGGCGCATATAGCCCCTATAATAAGCCCTTTTTCCGCCGCAAAATCTATAAACTCCTGCACGGCGCGGCTTTTCTTAAGATTAAGCGTTCCGGGCATACCGCCCGGCAATATAACCGCGCTTAAATCCTCTTTAACAGCCTCGTCGGCGGTAATATCGCAGATAACTGGTATTCCGTGCGCGCCCGTTACGGTCTTACCCGTAACGCCTACGGTTTTAAGGTCGATTCCGCCGCGCCGTAAAATATCCGCCGGCGCTAACGCCTCGCATTCCTCAAAGCCGTCAGCCAAAAATACGTAAACCATACATTTTACTCCTTATAAAGCTTTAAAACCGACTTTAATATATCGTCGGATATATCCTTAACGGTTCTCGCCTCGCCGTTTTCGGCGCAGGAAATGGTTTCCCAGCCAGAATATTCAGCCGTAAACTCAGCCGCCGCACGGCATTTGCTTAAATAAGCGGTATCGCTTTCGTGAATATCCCTTTTTCCGCCTGCCGAATAGCGTTTATCAAGCAGCTTTTGCGAAACCTCAACCGGCATATCAAGAAAGATCACCTTATCGGGGCGAGGTATACCTATTTTGTTATACTCAAAATCATAAAGCCAGTCAAGAAACGGCACCCAATCCTTACTGTCAAGCTTCGAAGCCTGATGAACGGCGTTAGACGTGGTGTATCTTCCAGAAACGACCGTGCCGCCGCCGTTATAAAATTTACCCCACGCCGTTTTGTAAGAGGCAAATCGGTCTACCGTGTAAAACGCCGAGGCGGCATACGGATTAACGTCAGACGGGTGCGTACCGAAATCGCCGTTTAAATACATTTTAACAAGCGCGCTTGAATCACTATCATAATCGGGAAAAGAAACGGTTTTACATTCTATTCCGTGTTCCTTAAGCCTTTTCGGCAGCAGCTCTAACTGTGTGGACTTTCCGCTGCCGTCAAGCCCTTCTATTACTATCAGCTTACCCATTGTTCTTAAGTTCCTTAAAGTGTTCTCTTACCTGCGCCGCTTTTCCGCAGGACATTTTACCCTCGCTGCACGCGCCGTTAAGGCAAGCGGGACCCGCGTTTTTAAAAAGCTCCGGCGCAGCCTTGGATACAAGCGCCAGCATTTGGTCGGCAACGTCCCTTATTTCCCACTGCGCCCTGTTGCAGCAGCGGATTCTAAAGAAATTTTTAAGCGAGCGGGCATTCATTGTCATTATCATCTGCGTTTCGCAGGAATTGGGCAGAACAAAGCGCGCGTCTTCAATAGCCTTCTTCTCGGCAAGGCGGTTTGCGGTTTTTTCGTCCTTGCCCTCAGCCAAAAACGTCTTAATGTGCTTTTCTTTAAGAATTGCGGCAATTCGGTCGTATTTTTTCTGATCCTCCGCCATAATTTCATCGTAAAGCTTTTTTGCCTCAGGCTCTGCCGCTATTTCGGGCGGAGTTACATAGCCGAAGCTGCCCTCGCGCACATAGCGCTGGCTTTTAACCGAAAAAGACGCCATTCTGTGCCTTGTTATCTGCGCTAAAAGCGAACGTGAAACGCCTTCTATACCGAAGGTAAAGCTTGCGTGCTCAATAGGGCTTTCGTGACCTATTTCCGAAAGCATTTCAACAAAAGCCGCCGCCTTTTCATCGGTAAGGCTGTCGTTCAGACCCTCAATATCCGAGCTGCTGTAACACAGCTTTGCCGCCGCCGCAACCGTTTTTTCGGGACTTGGCGTGTGTGCAAGTAAAAAAACCTTTGCCATATACTTTTCTCCTTATTTTTATCTTATTGATTATAGCAAAAAATTCCGATTTTTTCAATCAGAATTTTCGTATTTCAAGGCTTGCGTCGTCGTTGCCCTTTACAATTTCGCGAATAACTATATAATAGCCGTACTCGTCGCTTACCTTAACGCATACCCTATCGCCCTTTTTAGCGCCCATAAGCGCCTTACCCATAGGCGATTCACGGCTTATAAGACGCTCAAGCGAATTTTGACGCAGCGAGGTTACAATTCGCACCTTTTCTACCGCGTCGTCCTCTTCAACATAGTATTCAACCGTATCGAAAAGTCCCACCTCGTCCTCACGGCTTTCGGGTTCTATTATTCTTGCGGTCTTAATCATATTGCGGAGGTAGCGTATGCGGCTTTCGTTCTTGCCGCGCTCGCGCTTGGCGGCGTGGTACTCCGCATTTTCGCTTAAATCGCCGAAGCTGCGGGTAAATTTTACCTCTTCAAGTATTTTCGGGCGAACCGTGCCTATACGGTATTCAAGCTCGTCCTTCATTTTTTTAATATCAACCTTAGTAAGCTCATCGTACATAACTCTCACCTGATTATGTATTATACTACTTACCCTGCCTTAAAACAAGTAATACTTTAAATTATTGCGCTTTTATGTTAAAATAAATTTAATGGAGTGATAATATGGCAGATATTTTTATTGTAGAGGACGATCCCGTAATAGCAAGAGAGATAGATAATTTTCTTACCTCTTGGGGACATAACGTAAAATGCGCGCAGGATTTTAAAAATGTAACAGCGGAATTTGCCGATTTTAACCCACAGCTTGTTCTGCTTGATATTTCCCTGCCGTTTTTTAACGGCTACTGCCGTTGCAGAGAAATAAGGAAGCTTTCCGACGTGCCGATAATTTTCATTTCCTCGGCGGCGGATAATATGAACATAGTTACCGCCGTTAATATGGGCGGGGACGACTTTTTGGCAAAGCCGTTTGATCTTTCCGTGCTTAATGCAAAGGTTCAGGCTATCCTTCGCCGAACGTACGAGCTTTCGGGCGCGGGGAATTTAAAGGAACACCGCGGCGCGGTATTAAATAAACAGTCCGCTGCGGTAAGCTATCACGGAAAAAGTGCGGAACTTACAAAAAACGAGTACCGTATTTTACTTACGCTGATGGAAAAAAGCGGGAAAATAGTAACGCGCGAGTCAATTATGGAACAGCTTTGGCAGGACGAAAGCTTTGTGGACGAAAATACGCTTACCGTAAACGTTACAAGGCTCAGGAAAAAGCTTGAAAGCATTGGTCTGGCGGATTTTATAACCACGAAAAAAGGTATAGGATATATTATAAAATGATTAAATACATTAAATCAAAATCGGCTTACATTTTAGTTTGCGCCGCGGCGCTTGCGGTGTTTTTTTCGGTTATTGCATTATACAGACTTAATATATACGCCGTGCTTTACGCGGCACTGCTTTCCTCGCTTTTAATAATACCGTTTGCGGCAGTACGCATTATAAAATCGGTTAACGCGCAAAAGCAATTGCTTAAAATTTTAAAAAGCGGGGAAATAATGATTGAAAGCAATTCGTTCCCCGAAACCCGCGACCCTGAAAAACAGTATTACACCGAAATTATTAAAAGGCTTGCCGCCGAAAAACAGACCTTAATTTCAGACCTTGCTATAAAGCTTCGCGACACGGACGATTATTACACCCTTTGGGCGCATCAGATCAAAACGCCGATTGCGGCAATGCACCTGCTTTTACAGTCGGGCAGCGGCACGCTTTCGCGCGAATGCGAGGCAGAGCTTTTTAAAATCGAGCAGTATACGGAAATGGCGCTCGGCTACATACGGCTTGAAAGCGGCACGAACGATTTTGTTATTACCGCCTGCGATACTGACCGTATAATAAAATCCGTTCTTAAAAAATTTTCAAAGCAGTTTATTTTAAAAAAGCTTACGCTTGATTATAAGGAAACAGGGCTTACCGCCGTAACGGACGAAAAACAGTTGAGCTTTATTATTGAGCAGATAATATCAAATTCGCTTAAATACACCAAAAAAGGTACGATTTCCGTTTATTCAAAAGGCAATTCGATTTTTATAAGCGATACCGGCATTGGAATATCCGGGGAGGATCTGCCGCGTATTTTCGAAAAGGGCTATAACGGCAGAACAGACAAAAAGTCTACAGGCTTAGGGCTTTACCTGTGCCGCCGCACCGCAGACAAATTGGGGCATACTCTAAGGGTAAGTTCCGAAATCGGGAAAGGGACTCTCGCGGAAATTGATTTAACGCCCGAAAGCATAGAAATTGAATAATCTTACAAAAATGTAAGGTTAAACCGCGTATTGTAAGCCTAAGCTATGGATTTGCGGTAATGCGGGGCGGTATAATAACGGCATAGGAGGAATCGATATGCCGATACTTGAAGTAAACAATTTAAGAAAAATTTACACCACACGCCTTGGTGCAAACCGCGTTGAAGCGCTGAAAAACGTAAGCTTTTCCGTGGAAGAGGGCGAATATGTCGCCGTTATGGGCGAATCGGGTTCGGGCAAAACCACCCTGCTTAATATTTTGGCGGCGCTTGATAAGCCTACTTCGGGCGAAGTAAAGCTCGGCGGCAGAAACATAGCCGAGGTAAAGGAAGCGGATATAACAAGGTTTCGCCGCGAAAATTTAGGCTTTGTTTTTCAGGATTTTAATTTGCTTGATACATTTAACATAAGGGACAATATTTTTCTGCCTCTCGTGCTTTCGGGCAAGGGCTTTGCAGAAATGCAAAGAAGGCTTGTTCCGATTGCAAAAAAGCTTAACATAACCGATATTCTTAATAAATATCCCTACGAGGTGTCGGGCGGTCAAATGCAGCGCGCCGCGGTGGCAAGGGCTGTTATAACAAATCCGCAGCTTATTTTGGCGGACGAACCTACGGGCGCGCTTGACTCTAAAGCGGCGGATAACCTGTTAGAGCTGTTTTCTGCGCTTAATAACGAGGGTCAAACAATACTCATGGTAACCCATTCGGTAAAGGCGGCAAGCCACGCAAAGCGCGTTCTGTTTATTAAGGACGGAGCGGTCTTCCACCAGATATACCGCGCAAATATGAGCGGCGAGCAGCTTTACCAAAAAATTTCGGATACGCTTACATTGCTGATTGCGGGCGGTGAAGAAAATGCGTAATTCACTTTATTTAAAGCTCGCGTTAAGCGCCGTTACAAAAAACAGAAGATTTTATCTTCCCTATCTTATTACCTGCATTTTTTCGGTTGCAATGTTTTACGATCTCAGCTTTATCGCGGATAATAAGGGACTGCCCGAAATGAGCGGCGGCGATATTTTAAAGTTATATATGAGCTTCGGCGTAATTATTATAGGTATTTTTGCCTGTATTTTTCTGTTTTACACAAACAGCTTTTTAATTAAAAACCGCAAAAAGGAGCTCGGCGTTTACAATATTTTAGGCTTAACCAAGGGCAATATTGCCTGCGTTCTGTCATATGAAACGATAATTTCAGCCGTTATTACGCTTTTTGTCGGTCTTATTATCGGAATAATTTTCAGCAAGCTTATGCTTTTATTGCTTTGCGCAATATTAAAAATGCCTTCGGGTATTGTGTTTTCCGTATCGCCTAAGTCCGTAGCAATAACCGCGGTATTTTTTGCCGTGATTTATCTTTTCACGCTTATTTACAACCTGATTTCGGTTAAAATTTCAAAGCCTATTGAGCTTTTAAACAGCGGCAAATCGGGCGAACGCGAGCCGAAAGCAAATTGGCTTATTGCCGTTTTGGGGCTTATAAGCCTTTGCGGCGGTTATTATATTGCGCTTAAGGTAAACGATCCTATGTCAGCCGTGCTATTATTCTTTCTGGCGGTACTGCTTGTTATTTTCGGAACATATGCGCTTTTTATTTCGGGCAGTATAGCAGTGTTAAAGCTTTTGCGCAAAAACAAAGGCTATTACTATAAGCCGCGGCACTTCACGGCAATATCGGGTATGCTTTACCGTATGAAGCAAAACGCTGCCGGGCTTGCGGGTATCTGCATACTTTCAACAATGGTTTTGGTTACCGTTTCAAGCACCGTATGCCTTTACGCAGGCGTTAAGGATATGGTAAACGACCGCCAGCAAAAAAGCATCGGAATATCATACAAAAGCGATGAAATGTTAACGCAAAGCGACAGTGTTATACAAAGCGTCAGCAATGCCGTCGCAGAAAGCGGCGTTAATATTAAAGACGCGGTTTATTTTAATTATTTAAGCGTAACCGCCGAAAGGCACGGCACCGTTTATAGCTTTGTTAATAAAAACACAACCTCTGCCGCCGATCTTGCCGTAACCGTAGCAATGCCCGAAAGCGATTATGCGCGCATTACGGGAAAACAGCCGCATTTAAAGGATAACGAAGCCCTTTATACCTTAGGAAAAGCAACCGCCGATTATAAAGAGCTTACGGTTTTTGAAGAAAAATACAGTGTAAAAAGCGCCGATGATATCCCCATGGCGGATATTTTTAAAGCATACACCACTCCGGTAATTTTTTTTGTTGTAAGCGACAGCCGTTTAAGTTCAATATATGAAAATCAGGCGGAGTATTTCGGAATCGGCAAAAGCCCGTATGAATGGTATTATACATTTGACCTTGACGGAAGCATAGAGCAGAATACAGCTGCGGCAAATAAAATAAGCTCCGCCCTGTCTTCACTGGGCGAAGGCTTCGGTACAGAATCTCGCGACAGTATGCTTGACGAATTTTACAAGGCATACGGCGGTCTGTTCTTTATAGGAATTTTCTTAGGTCTTATGTTTGTCGGCTTTACAGCTCTTATAATTTACTATAAACAAATTTTCGAGGGCAGCGACGACCGCAAGCGCTATCAGATTATGCAAAAAATAGGAATGTCGCACAAAGAGGTTGAAAAATCCGTTAATTCGCAGGTATTAAAGGTATTTTTTCTGCCGCTTACCGCCGCAGTTATTCACCTTGCTTTTGCATTCAGAATGATAAAACAGATATTATCCGTTTTTAATTGCAATAACGTACCCCTGTTTTTAATATGCGTTGCCGTTACAACAGCTGTGTTTGCGGCGGTATATTTTGCAATTTACTATTTTACCGCAAAAATCTATCAAAAAATAGTAAGGGTATAATTATTCACCCTGCGGCGCAGTGCGGAACTTTTCCCGCCTGCGCCTGTTCATTATTATAAGATATGAAATAAATACCGCGGTAAAGGTGAGCAGCCACGATATCGGGTAAGAAATAAACAATCCCGAAAAGCTGTGATACTGCGGCATAGCGAATACGGTATATATCCAAACCACACGCATTACGCACACGCCGATTATCGTAATAATCATAGGCGTTACCGAAGAGCCTATACCCCGCATTGAGCCGGTGGCGGTATCCATTATACCGCACAGAAAGTACGGTATAAGCATAAATTTAAGCCTTTCCATACCGTAACGCACCGCTTCGGGCGAATCGGTTATGTAAATACCCAGCAGCTGATTACCGAACAGGTAAAAAATATTGCCTACAATAAGCCCAACCGCCGCAACGGTTGCAAGGCAGGTAAAGGTAATGCGGTTAACACGCTTAAGGTCTCCCGCTCCGTAGTTTTGCCCGCAAAAGTTAAGCGCCGTTTGGTGAAACGCGTTCATAGAAACGTAGCAAAAGCCCTCTATGCTTGATGCCGCCGCACTGCCGGACATATGCGCCGCGCCGAATGAATTGACAGAAGACTGTATAAGCACGTTGGAAATTGAAAACAGCGAGCCCTGCAGCCCTGCCGGCAATCCGATTTTAAGCATTTTTAAAAGCGCTCTTTTATGTATGCGCATTTGCTTAAAATCAAGCCTGCACGCGTCCTCGCGCTTAGATAAAGCCCTTAAGACCAAAACGGCGGATACCGCCTGTGAAATCGAGGTTGCAAGCGCCACGCCTGCAACGTCCATTTTAAACGCAGCAACAAAAACTATATTTAAAATAACGTTTAAAACCCCCGCTATTGTAAGAAAAATAAGCGGAGAGCGCGTATCGCCCGCGGCGCGAAGTATTGCCGAGCCGAAGTTATAAAGCATACTGAAGATCATACCGCAAAAGTATATTCGCATATAAACCGATGAAAGTTCAAGCAGCTTTCCTTGCGGTGTGCCCATTGCTTCAAGAAACGTACCCGAAAACGCCACGCCGATAACGGTAAGCAGCAAGCCGCCGGCCGCGGCTATAGGAATTGCAGTATGCACTGCGTTGGAGGTGGCTTTGCCGTCTTCGGCACCTATACCCTGCGCCACCGCAACGCCGGCTCCGACAGAAAGCCCTATAAACAAATTAACTATAAGGTTTGTAAGAG
>ERZ834769.2532-NODE-2532-length-13476-cov-3.320319_pt1 | contig 13476 bp, 14 predicted proteins | sample MGYA00519690_ERZ834769 | MGnify/ENA primary metagenome ERZ834769 (study PRJEB31850, sample SAMEA3708760) | human gut metagenome | biome: human gut; feature: human-associated habitat; material: faeces | place: China | collected 2014 ... | reverse complement strand
CGACATAGAACTCCGGCACGCAACTGTTCTTGATATATTCCTCGCTCATTCCGTTCGGGCCGCTCGAAAGGTATTGCAATTGCCAAAGGGCGGAAGCCGTCAGCTTCACTTTCCCGGCCTTGTACTGGTAACGTATCTGCGGTTCGCGGTTGAACGGCTGGAAAGGGGCGCCGGTAGAGAGATTCAGGATATCCGGGCAGACACTCCCGAACAAAGGATGCCAGGTTTGCCCGATCAGGACCTGGCTCTTTTCCCAATCCAACGCCACATAGGCTTGCCGGATGCGCAACATCGTCGTGCTGGACGAAAAACCTCCGAAGTCGACTTCGATCTTTGCGGAAGAACGGGCCGTGCCGATATTCGGACCGGTCACATCCACTCCGAGGCGCGAAGTAAAGGTATAGAAACTGCCGTTGGGACCGGCATTCAGGTCTTTGCCGTCCGCATCCGGCTTCTTGTCGAGCGGGTACAGGTAGAAATTACCGTCCACGGGCGCCATATTGGCACGCGTATTATAGAAGAGGTCTCCGCGGACAAAGCCGTAGAATTTGTAAGTGAAGTTCTTCTTCTGTGCTGTCGCCTGAAACGTCATGCAGATGCCGGCCAGCAGTAATATCAGCTTTTTCATTCTTATAGTTTGTTATCTGTTTAGCAGAGTTGAGCCGCAAAGATATATATTTTCCTGTATTTCATTTGAAGAACGAAATATTATTTGTTACTTTGCTTCCAAGTTGTAAGCCTTAAAGGCCAAATCGATTAATAATGTAAACTACATAACAACATCATGGAAAGTAAGAAATTTTTATTGCAGGAGAAAGATATTCCTACAGCCTGGTACAATATCGTGGCAGATATGAAGAATAAGCCGCTTCCTCCGCTCAACCCCAAAACAAAGGAACCGCTCAAGCCGGAAGATCTTTACCCCTTGTTCGCCAAAGGATTGGTCGACCAGGAAGTAAACCAGACGGATGCCTGGATCGAGATACCGGAAGAAGTTCGCGAAATGTACAAAATCTGGCGCCCGACACCGCTGGTTCGTGCCTACGGACTTGAAAAGGCGCTCGACACGCCGGCCCACATCTACTTCAAGAACGAAAGCGTCAGCCCGGTCGGCTCGCATAAGCTGAATTCCGCCATCCCGCAGGCTTATTTCTGCAAGAAGGAAGGCATCACCAATATCACGACCGAAACAGGCGCCGGACAATGGGGAGCTTCCATGGCTATGGCTGCCAAGCATTTCGGACTGGAACTGGCTGTCTACATGGTAAAAGTCAGCTACAACCAGAAACCCTATCGCCGCTCTATCATGCAGACATTCGGGGCCGAAGTGATCGCCTCGCCGAGTATGAGTACGCGTGCAGGCCGCGACATCATCACCAAGCATCCGAATTACCAGGGAAGCTTAGGTACAGCTATCTCCGAGGCTGTCGAACTGGCGATGCAGACTCCTAACTGCAAGTATGTATTGGGCAGCGTGCTGAACCATGTGATGCTTCACCAGACGGTGATCGGCCTGGAAGCCGAAAAGCAGATGGAGATGGCCGGAGAATATCCGGACGTGGTGATCGCTTGCTTCGGAGGCGGTTCGAACTTCTCCGGTATCGCATTCCCGTTCCTGCGCCACAAACTGACACAAGGAAAAGACCTCCGCGTCGTTGCGGCAGAACCGGCTTCCTGCCCGAAGCTGACACGCGGACAATTCCAATACGATTTCGGCGATGAAGCCGGCTACACGCCGCTCCTGCCGATGTTCACCTTGGGACATAACTTCGCACCGGCCAATATCCATGCCGGCGGTCTGCGTTACCACGGTGCAGGCTCTATCGTCAGCCAACTGAAAAAGGATGGTTTGATGGATGCCGTAGATATCCAGCAGCTTGAAACATTCAAAGCTGCTACGCTGTTCGCTCAGAGCGAAGGCATCATACCGGCCCCCGAATCCTCCCACGCAATCGCTGCCGCTATCCGCGAAGCAGAACAGGCCAAGATCGAAGGCAAACCGCGCACGATCCTGTTCAACCTCTCCGGCCACGGCCTGATCGACATGGCCGCTTACGACCAGTATCTGGCAGGCGATCTGACAAACTACGAAGTCACGGATGCAGACGTGGAAAAGAATCTTTCGGAGATCGAGAAGATCATCAAGTAAAGACGAGACAAAAGCTGACCATTTTCGTGACCTCACGAAAATGGTCTTCCTGATTGATTCCCTGCGTTTTACAGGAATCGACTGCCCGATTGATTGCGACAATAAAATTCTCCCATCTTGCATATCCCAAAATGGATTGCAAATCGCGGGCGAACCAAATCTCGACTTGTTCACCGTCTTCTTCGTTATTTACAGAGTGAGTAATGCTGTTGAAAGAGGTCAATAATTGTTGTATTCTTACTTTATCCATAGCTATGGTTATTTAATGTTTCAACAAAGATAGAAACATTTACAGATAAACATACATATTTCCGTAAAAAGATGAAAATGGCGCTAATAACAGGGACTCACGTCTTTTGTTATTCGCGCCATTTACGGTTGTGTCTATGAAATATTTTTTAAATAGGTATTATGAGAAAATGTCGTCATAACTTGTTGCCGGGGCAACCATATTCTGGACATTTAAGCTAAAGTTTTTCTTCTTTTTGTCCCACATGCCGTATGTGGTATTGATCTCCCCTGTTTCTGCGTTATATGAATAAGTCGTCAGATAATAGGGAATCCATTCGTCCTTACTCTTATCCCAGCGATATGCCTTCTTTTCTGACACTTTGCCGTTTTCATTGTAAGAAAACTCATATTTAACTTCTTTATTCAAAAGACCATTGTCATTCAAGAAAATGACTTTTGAAATAACTTTACCATTCTCTTCCTTCGTATCATACATGTACTCTCTGGGAGAGGCCGCGCTCATTGCAAGATTACACAAGAACATAACTGCAAGAACAAGAATGCTTTTACTTAAAACTGAAGTCTTCATATAATTATTACTTTAAGATTACTTTCAAATTGCGGTGCAAATGTAGGCAGTCAACCTGAACTATCCAAACTTTAGCTTACATATTGTCAGCAAATACAGCTTAATTAACAATATTCAACCTTTTATTCACTTATAATGCACACGCTACACTTACATATTGTAATACGACACTCAATAATATCCTTAAAGAGACTATTCATCTTCTTTAAATTCAAGAATATCCGCCGGCTGACAATCGAGCTCCTTACAGATTGCCTCAAGAGTAGAAAAGCGTATAGCCTTGGCTTTACCCGTCTTTAAGATCGAAAGATTTGCCGGGGTAATGCCGATACGATCAGCCAAATCGCCCAAAGCGATCTTCCGTTTTGCCATCATCACATCCAAATTCACTATTATAGCCATATCTTACTCCTTTGATTATTCGTTAATTACGACACTACCAGTTTCACCATCCCTGCTTTCCGATATTTGCCAAGCCGGGATCTTCAAACTCCGGTTCAAATAATATATACAGATTGCAGATAATATTACACTCAGAACAGCAAGCCCGGCAAAGGGCACTGTTCCTATTATTTCATACACGGAACGGACATTCGGGTAATAAATTATAAGCAATGCCGAAATACCGTTCACTATCATATTCGAAAGAATACATAAACTCAAGCTGCCGGAACGATAATAAAGATATCCCCAAAGCAATGAGCTTAGTATCGCCCCCTGATATAAAAACTCTTCGGCAACCGGAGAAACAAATAAAAGAACACAAAGCCCAAAAGGATTAAGAGCCAAATCCCTCAGGATACTGAAATTTTCATTCAAATCTTCATACCCCAGGAAATCGGTCAAGCCATCCAGCCCATTCGCAAAAAAGAAAAACAAGACATTCAGTATAATAATCAGAATGATTGCTTTCACTGAATGGAATGACCAGGTCAGCGAGTCGAGACGAACGTATTTCTTTGACAACATATACCATATAAGAAGCAAACTTCCTAAAAACAGTCCCGATACAATCACATGAACTTTAGCAATATCTATCCCCATAATCAGGATACAAGGAATAGCAGCCAGAATAACTCCCAAAAGCATAAATCCTATCTGGGCAATCAGTAATTTTACAATCCTATCCATATCCGTTTCTCCTTAAAACCTCTAAACCGTTAGCTCCTGTTCCTCTTTCAATTTAACCCCTAATGCAAATATTTCGGCAAAAAGGCCGAACAAGAGAGCCAAAAAGAATGTACTATAATCAAACTCGAAGCCGGTAATCCGGTAGCCGGGGAAAGAGACATCGCTATCTTTTAACAACAGGAAGTAGTCCACCCCTGCAAACACGTTTTTCATAATCCCGACAAGCAACAACATCCAGCAGATAACACGGAGCCTCTTGACATTCGAACGAATAAATATCTGTTGTCGTTGCACATCCCGGATAAAACGGAAGAAAGACAATCCCGCCCAAATAATCAGGAGCAGAAAGACCGGTGTGGAAACCAATCCTATAATACCGGAGAAAAGCTCATAGACCTTATCGGTCTTCATTCCCAAAGTAATATTTCCTATCTGATAAGGTATTTTCCGGTTATCCGCCAGTTGCAATGTATCAGGCAAGCTATACGCGACAGCAGGATTCAACGACACATCTACCCGATGTATTTTCTTATCCAAGTCACCGTCTGCACTGCTCCATCCGTCTTTAAATCCCAGAAAGCCGTCGCCCAACATCACTATAGAAAGAAGCAGTATCAAAATGCTCAATATCCTTATACTTTTCGATTTCATTTTCATTCCCTTTATTAGACCGTCAGGTCTTGTTCTTCTTTCATCCTCAAACCAATCGCGAAAATCTCTGCAACCATCAAAACGAATATGGCAGCGATCACTCCTTGATAGTCAAATGGATTTCCTTCAAAAGTCTCCGAAGCCTGCTTTCCCACATAATTAACGGCAGAAGAAACCAAAGCGTGAATCCCCAACAAATATCCGATCCATCTGAACAAGGTGATATTCTGCCAGACAAAGACAAGCCCCTTATTTATTTTTGAGACAACTATAATCAAAAGTATGCCTGCTATCAGCAGTACATTCATATCTACAGCACGAATAATGGTCTCTATCAGAAAATTTTTCTGTGTAGCATCGGTATAAGCCGTACCTTTCCCCATCTCATAGCAAAGCTGCAAAGCATCTATATTATTTGATGAAAGAGCAACAATACAAAGCATCACCAACACAAAACATAGGGTATTCAAATTCCGTTTCATCTCAAAATCTTTAAATTGTCAACTCCTGTTCCTCCTTCATCTGTAAGCCGATTGCAAAAATACGGCCTACCAATAAAGCGATCAGTCCCATTATCAACGTCATCGACTGAAAGTCACACCAGAAATTATGTTCATAGCCTTCCAGTTCGAACAGGCGGGTTGCCGCCCAGTAATTCATTAGCATATAAGCCTGTGTCATCACGAAAGAGATCAGCAGGTTACGTCCGATACGATTCAAACGGCGTACATTCATCCAATCGAATATCACCTCATGGTTAATCGCATTGATCAGCTTGTAGAATTGGATGATCGCTTTTATAATAAAGAACAGGCCGATCAGGACAAGGAAACTTACATATCTCTCAATTCCGGCATCTTTGGATTTCGTCCAAACCAATGTCTTGATATGTGAAGCCGGATACCACTCATGATCCTTCTGATTGAACAGTTTATCAGAAGTGGCAGCCAAAGACTTCGGCCATAAATTAAGAGCCAGCGGACTTAATATTTCCGCACTGATATTCGTTGTTCCCTGCTCATGCGCTTCTTCCGCTTGTGACATTCCTACTTTGAAACCGTCCACAAAAGCATTACCCATCGAATAGATGCTCGGAACTAAAGACAGACCGACAAAGAAAAATATCAATACGCAGATTAAATTCAATTGCTTTTTCATAACCTATAGCTTTCTTGCTTAAGAAGGGCGGGCAAGCCCCGCCCCTGCATTTTATTATAAACCTTTTATATCGAACGGCATACGGGCAATTATACCGGATTCCGTTTCAGCCCGGCGGATAGTCGAGAACAGTTTGAATTGTTCTTCACCCATTACAGATTTGGCGATGGAGACTTTTGCTTCATCCATCTTCTTCTCCATGAACTTGGTAAAGAAGTCTTTCGGGCCGTCAGCAATTGTTACCGAATAATCAGTCAGTTCCGCCAAAACCGCAGCCTCCTTGATTGCATCATCCATACCGCCCAACTGGTCGACCAAGCCTCTTTCCAACGCCTGTTCGCCTGTCCATACACGGCCTTGTCCGATCGAATCGATCTCAGCCTTTGTCATGCCGCGGCCATCTGCGCAACGGGTCAGGAATAAATCGTATGTCTGTTCTACGCCACGCTGGATCAGCGCCTTTTCATCTTCACGCATCGGACGGCTGATGTCTCCCAAGTCAGCGAATGTATTTGTCTTTACGATATCCGTAGTTACACCCACTTTGTCAAAAGTTCCGGTGAAATTGCGGACTACACCGAATACACCGATTGAGCCGGTCAGCGTTGTACGTTCTGCGACAATCTTGTTTGCGGCACAAGAGATATAATAGCCACCGGAAGCAGCATAATTACCCATTGAAACAACAATCGGCTTCTTAGCTTTCAGCTCTACGACTTCTTTCCAGATCTGTTCGGAAATATAGGCGCTACCACCCGGAGAGTTCACACGGAAAACCACGGCTTTTACATCATCGTCGTCTTTCAGCTTACGCAGTTTCTTTGCCATTTCTTCTGAAATCACCTGTTCGTCTGCGCTGAAAGGAGAAGAAGAATCGTCGTCTCTGATCTCGCCCTCAGCATACAGGATGGCGATCTTGTTCTTACTGTCTTTTTCTTTTACTTTGATTGAGGCGACTTTATCAACGCCGGCAGTTTTCAGTTTACCCTTTACATCCTGTCCGGCCATTTCTTTCACACAGTTTTCCACTTCATACCGATAGCGAAGCCCGTCCGCCAATTTATAATCGACAGCATTGGAAGCCTGTCCCATTGCAAGACCTTCGTTCAGGTAACGGTTCAGCTCGTCGGATGAGATATTACGGCTCTTTTCGATAGCAGAAGTAACATTTCCCCAGACGCTACCCAAGAAAGAGTTCAACTGTTCGCGGTTAGCGTCGCTAAATTTCTTCAGGAAAAAAGGTTCTACCGCACTTTTGTATGTTCCTACCTTAAAGATATAGTGCTCAACTCCTAATTTCTCAGCAAGACCGGTAAAGAAAAGTCCCTGTGAAGCAAGTCCGACAAGCGATACACTACCTTGCGGATTCAGGAAAACCGAGTCGGCTACGCTACAGAGATAATAAGTACCATGCGTATAATAATCGCCATAAGAAACGATAAACTTTCCGCTTTCCTTGAAATCCACCAACTCGCGTCGGATAGCTTCCAGACCGGCAAAACCTCCGGAGATAGAACCGGCTTCCATATAAATACCTTTGATGTTGTCATTTGCTTTAGCCCGACGAATCGCCTTCACAACATCGTCAATAGCCGTCTGCCCGCTTTTCTCACCCATCAGTTCGGAAAATGGATTCTTAACAGCCTGATCAACCAAAGCGCCGTCCAAAGAGAGTTTGAACACAGTGTTCTTATCCGGTTTATACTCAGAAGAACCATCTGCACTGGCAGCTACTCCTATGATGAAAAAGATGGAACCCATTGTTACGATTCCCAAAGCAACCAGCACGCCCAGTGTGGATGCAAATACTGTTTTGAAGAATTGTTTCATAATGTTTTATGTATTTGTTGTTATTATATCGTAAACTCTTGCTCTTCTTTCAATTTTAACCCAATCGCAAAAACTTCTGCAGCCAGGAATGCAATTAAGGCATTTATCAGAGACGGGAACTCAATCATTCCCTCACTTGTTATTTCATAACCGGATATTTCGATTGCGGAACGAACAGATACCAGTTCCATATAATTGCCTATCGTATATATGGCAGCTATCAACAACAGACATCCGCCAATCCATCTCAAACGAAGCACATTTGTTTTCGTAAATAGTAAAGCGGATTGTATTGCACCAATCAATTTCAAAAAAAGGACAATCACAGCTATTACGGTCGGAACCAAGAGTAATGCCATTATTGCAATTGACACTTTGTAACCAGCACTTTCATTATCCGGAATACTTATTTGCATCTTTTGTATATCTGTCGGAATATAACTATTCGTTTTTGTATTATAAATCGAATCAATTATCGCCGTACCTCCTGCCTTCTTCCTGATACAAATATCATGTCTGGACAAAAGTTTCTTTTTCTGCTTATTCGGCTGTTCAGGAAATTCCTTCGCATTCTCATACCCTTCTTTGTAAGCTGTAGAAATTTCTTCCCAGGAATAAAATAAAGTATATCCAGTATGAATGGTCAACGCCAGAAGTATTAACAAAGCAAATATGTTCAATCGTCTTTTCATACAAAATCTTTTGTTGTTCGTTTCTCAAATAATATTTATCGTTTTTCGATATGCAAAAGAATATATTATTTTTGACTCCACCAAATATTTTTATCGTTTTTCGATAAAATATTCACGAAACACGAGAAATATATATTGAAATTGGAATAAAGAGGCTGGTAGGGGCGGGTTCCAAACCCGCCCGATAGAGGCAGATAGATCGAATATTGGATCGGGCAGGTTTGGAACCTGCCTCTACGGGGATTGTTTGGTGATTATGAACCGATGGTTCTTGTTAAACTCTTCCTAAATACTCATCTACCGTATAATTCAGGAATTGGTTGAACGGATACAAAAGTTTGAAATCTTCAATGGCTTTGTCCATCCAGTCAGATGCGAAAAAGAATTCGTCCGGTTTGTAGGAGACGACGCTAAAGTCTTTGTGGCGGAGAATTTCGTCATATTTGAAATCGGAAGGATAGCCGGCAGGCATACGTTTCAGGACTTCACCCTCCATTGCCGGATATGTCTTCTTGAAAGCCGGCTTTTCCATGATGGCGACAAAATCTTCTATATTTTCATAAATGTCTTTACGGAGCGCTTTCAACAAGGCCGGCGGCGGACACCAAACGCCACCCGAAAGCAGGCAACCACCCGGTTCAAGATGGATATAGTAGCCGGCACGTTCACTGCCCCGCCCGCCACAGGAAGCCATATAGGCTGCAAAATGAATTTTATACGGAGTCTTATCAGGGGAAAAACGAATATCCCGGTAAATGCGGAACAGGCAATCCTTCGCCTCCAATCCGGCTATTTCCGGATCGAACAGGGCGATCCGGTCAATCAATTGTTGCACTTCGTCGATAAAACCCTTGCGAAGAAGGTCGTAACGGTCTTTATTTGCCTGGAACCATTCCCGGTTATTGTTCTGACGCAGTTTTGTCAGGAATTGTATTATTTCTGCATTCATACCTTATATATATTATATTAAAACATAAATCCCAAATTCATATAAAACTGCAAGTGCGAATTACGGTTGGACATGCCGAACGTTGCACTCAGCGGACCGGCCATACTGTTATAAGCATATCCTAAGCTGCCGCCCCAAAGGCTTCTTCCCTTCAACAAATGGAAAAAGTCATTATCATGAATGCCATAGTTGCCGGTCAGCGTGATATAATTGTTCCCGGCGATGCGTTGCCGGAGCTGGAAACGCGCCACCACGACCGAATTATCCAGAATTTCCACATGGTTGATACCGGCAAAAGGCAATTGTTGAGCCAAATAACGCCCGAACGTCTCTCCCCCGATCGCATTCAGGAACGGATAAGCCGTATTCCCTCCGATCAGGACACGCCCGTAAAGCGCAGGCAGCAAACTCAAACGTGAACTAATAGGACAAACCGTCATAAACTTCAAGCCGATGGCCGAGAAAGGAGAACTGCCGTTATATTTCACAAAGTTATCCGTATATAATGAATAGTCAGCCTCCAAAGAAACTCCCTTATTAGGGAAATACCGCCGGTCCAATGTTTCGAGATGTGCCGATGCGAAATAGCTGAAAAAGCCCTCCGGCTTTACCGTGTACAGTTCGTCGCTTCCGGTATAGAGGAAGGAATTATAATTGAAATACTCGTAACGAAGTCCGGCCTTCACCTTGAAGCTCAACCAGTTCATATCCGAATAAGCAAATTCGGCGAGATGGTGCGTATAGGTCGTGTTGAACCGCTTATCCCCCTTCTCATAAATATCCAGGTTATTATAGCTGAACTTATACGACAAATTGAAATTGCGCAGCGGAGAACGTTCGATCGAGTAATCCAGCATCGCAGAGGATATCTTGCTTCCCACACGCCCGGTAAAAGCAAACCGGGAATGATTCCGTTTTCCCTTATGATAGGTGGCATTCACCAACACCCCGATGATTTCCTCCGAATCGAAACGTATACCTAAGTTCACCGAGCTTTCCGATTTAGGCTGCAAGGTCAGGACCAGATCCTGCTGGTTCTCGCCGGTCAGTTTGTAGTTCACATAGGCATAGGCATTAGTCCCGACCAGGATAGACATGGACTTGCGAAGTTCCTTCAGCGTGATATGGCTGTTCTCCTTCAGCGCACAGATACGATGCAGCCAGTTGAGGTCGCGCGGATCGGCTCCATCGAAACGGATATGACGGACATAGAAAGTATCGGCAGGCAAAACGGGACGATGCGCCAGACGCCGGGCCTGTATGGAAATGGTATCGGCATCCGAAAGGCCGATCTTACGCTTCAAAGCCATGATTTCGTCCCAACGGCGGCGGGCATCGGCTTCTCCCCTGTGCAACATCGTGTCGAGAGCGGCGGGAGCAAAACTGGCGGAACGGTAAGGTTCCATATCCGGACGAAACAGCAGATCGGTCCGGTCGCGGTTCCGCGCATATTTGTCATAGCCGTGCAAAGCGATGATCTGCGTTGCGATATCACCGGGAGAATGCAGGCGGTCGTAGGTCCGCAGATCGCTCGTTGCCAGATCCACGCCGATAATGATATCCGCGCCCATAGCAAGCGCGACATCTACCGGATAATTATTGTTCAACCCGCCATCGACAAGCACCATGCTGTCCAGCCGGACAGGTGTAAACACAGCCGGGATCGCCATACTGGCACGCATGGCAAGCGGAAGGCTACCTTTGTGGAATACATAATCTTTTCCACTAACCATATCGACCGCCACACAAGCAAACGGCATCCGGAAAGAGTTGAAATCGACCGAATCGTGATAACCGATCGTCAAGTCCGAAAAGAGGTTTTGCAGGTTCTGTCCTTTCACAACCCCGTCGATCACCCGGTCTTTCTTCTCCAATCCGAAAGGCAGGGAGACTATATAACGTTCTGCCTTCTCCTTTTCAGGAAAAAGCAAATGGCTACGTTTCACTTTGTCGCTCAGCAACATCTCCCAGTCCTGCGACTCTACCATTTCCTTGATCTCGTCCGGGCTGTAACCGATGGCATACAAACCTCCGACGATCGCTCCCATACTGGTCCCGGTCACGATATCGATCGGTATACCGGCTTCCTCCAACACTTTCAATACCCCGATATGCGCCACACCCTTTGCACCGCCACCGCCCAACACGACAGCGACTTTCTTGCGTTCCCCCGCCATCGCAGGCCAAGCAAGCAAGCATATAAGCAAAAGAGACAGGTATTTCTTCACCATCACAATCCCTTTATTTAGTTGTTACCTACGGATATATTCTTCTACGAGCAAGCACTTATTAATCGTTACTACTTCATAACGAATATCTTATTTGTATCCAATGGCAAAGATATATTTTGTTATCGCCTCACGCAATAAAAGGATTAAAAATTCACGTCACGCCACCTACTTTCCGGTAAACAACAACTCGAACCAGATATATTCTTTCATATCAGCCCGATCAATAGTACTAATCCAATAAAACGCATCATAGCTTATTTCATATAAACGACCATCAGTACCGGATTATCATCTTCAGTCAATCTTTTCAATTGAGGATGATCCAGGACAGCCGGATTCTTTTCTGCTTCTTTCATAAGATCTTCGACTTCCCAGACAGAGACCAGGGTGTTCCGGTTCAAAGAAGTCGCCGGACGCAAAGGCAAAGCACCGGGAAAGTCGTTCTTGATATAACCGCCCGGAATGGAAAAACATTCCTTCGCTCTTTTGTCATAAAGCATTATGTGGCGTTCACGCTGTTTTTCCCCTGCCCAATATTTATATGGCATAAAGAGTAGAGGGTCTGTTTCGATCACCGAATTTTGAATATAAGGAGAAGCGACAGTTGCATATCTTTTCCAGTCTCCATCACATGCTTCCATCCGGCAGTCAATAGGAATGGAATATTTGCCCAGATCAATGATATAACGAGGTTCAAGTTCCTTTTCTGTCACGACAAACAGCGTGTCATTATAATACTCTTTATAACAAACCATATCTTCATAATGGAACAGATACCGATCAGCACCTCCACCCATTAGCCACCGGGTTCCACTCTTGATCTCAAACAAGTCCGAACGATAGAATGTATTCAATGTCTCTCCCTTTCTATTGGAGATATAAATACGTTCTTTTTGCTGCCCGCTGCTATTAGGCATAAAAGTGGCGACAGTCGTATCGTTCAACATGGCAAACTGCCCGGTTTCCCTTTCCGGTATCTTGATGTCATAAAGAAATTTCCCGGTTTCCATGTCATACACATTAATCTTCCGGGTGGTCGTCAGCATAAAAACAAGACCTGTTTCTTCATTCACATCCACCTGTTGGATATAATTAAATTGTCCGGGGCCACCACCTTTAGACCCCAGCTTCCGGACGAACTTTCCATCTGCCGTATACTGGAACAAATCTTCCACCCAGGGTAAAAACCAATATTTACCAGTCTTCAGAACTCCGCCGGGATTAATGGATTTAATCAAACATTTATCATTTGTCTCCAACGGAATATACCGTACCGAATCAGCAATATCACTCAGTTTCATTTCCCGTACTACAGCAACTCCCGCCTCAAACGGAACGGTTATGGGATATTCGGGTTCTGCCGGTTCAATCTCGACAATCTGTTCCGGCTCTGCTTTCTTTCCACCACATGCTGAAAAGAATAATACAATACTGAATAAGAGTAAATGTTTATACATATCAATATTATTTGTTCTTTATTTCAATGTCACGACCTGTATCACCTGGTTATCGTCTTCTAAAAGATTCTCCATCACTTTCTTTAGCGAGCCTTTGGCGTTCGCAGGTTTTGCCTTCTCCTGTAAAACCGGAGCGGGAACGACACCTACCAACTTTCCGTTTCTGAGAAATTCAGGCAGCACCGGACAGCCGCCTTCCAGATCATCCGTGAAGCCATCCATGTCCGCTTGTAAAGCACGAACACGGCAAACCTTTCCGTTTTGCTTGTCATACCAAGCAAAACGCCGTTCGTCCTCCTGGAAATAATAGATTCCCATTTTGTGATCCAGTTCAAATATATCCTGAAAATAGATTTTCTTTTTTGCTATCTCATCTTACTTTTTCTCAGGTGCAGAAACCATCTCAAT
>ERZ834769.2527-NODE-2527-length-13499-cov-2.978727_pt1 | contig 13499 bp, 10 predicted proteins | sample MGYA00519690_ERZ834769 | MGnify/ENA primary metagenome ERZ834769 (study PRJEB31850, sample SAMEA3708760) | human gut metagenome | biome: human gut; feature: human-associated habitat; material: faeces | place: China | collected 2014 ... | reverse complement strand
CCACCCGGTAACATTCATCGATTTGTGATAAAAGTTGGAAGATGTTACCGGGTGGGAGTGGATGAGGAGATAGAAAAGATTGGTCGTCCTAAAGATGAAAAAGGGAATCTTATTCATACTACTCTTTCTTATGGTTTATCGATATCGTATTATAAATATCCGCTGTATGAAGCTTTACAATCGGCTTTGGATTTGCTTTTTGGCAAAGCAAAAAATGTAGCTGGTAAGAATGCGGTAGCTTGGCGTCTTCGTAAGCATAGCGGATCGGGCTTTACAGGGGTATTTACGAAAGATGATTCAGCGGGCAGTGTTTATCAATTGTTCAAATTACTCATGACGTTTACAGTGGATGATGGTTTAGTTTCAGCTATTTCCCATAAACTGCGTGCTAATAAGGATTTACTGAACATACTGCGTGAAGCAAATGATGAAAATCGTATCGCTGCATTTTATGATAAAGTAATGGAAGAAGGCAATAGTGGCTATATTGAATTGACCCGTAGGTTGCTGTGTGTGTTGATGAATGATTGTGCTGGTGACGGCCAGGTGAAGACTGGGGATATATTATCTAAAATGTACGGAATGCTCCGTATTGCAAAATTTATAAATGGGGAAGGAGATAGCGATGAGTGAAACGAAAAACAAATATTTGGTGAAACTTATCCCGTTGGGGAAGTTCTTTTTTGGTGGAGATATGACATTCCAATCGGACAGTCTTAAAGGAAAAGAGGTGACAAACTATGCCAGCTATATTATTCATTCATTTAAGATGCCTCAGCAGACATCCTTATTGGGGATGTTGCGTTTCCTTTTGTTATCAAATAATGACCAGCTGTTTGATAGTAAAGAAAATCATATAAAGAAAGGTGTGGTGAATGAGGTTATGGCATGGATTGGAGAGAAGAGTTTTAATGTAAAATCTGATCATATAGAAGCTAATTTTGGAAAGATTGACCGTTTGGGGCCTTGCTTTCTTTATAATCAAAAAGAGTGTAAAGCTTATTTTAAAGAAGGATATGATGCTGATTTGGATGTGGATTTTAGTAAAAGTATTTGTGCCAACATCAATCAGGTAAAAATGGAGATCCCTCAAATAAGGATGAGAAAAAATAAAAGTCCCAATTATTCAGGTAAAGAACAACTCGGCACATATTATATCACGCCTGATGGGACTGATAGAAAAAAAGAAGAAGACTTGTTCAAAAAAGATTCTCGCATCGGCATTGACAAAGATTATGAGGGAAAAGTAAAGAATGCTGCTTTTTATAAGCAGATTTCTTATCGGTTGGAGCGTGACTTTTGTTTTGCATTCGAGGTTGAAGCAAAAGCCGATTTGACTGTTTATTCTGGGACGTTTGTCAAGCTCGGGGCTGATGATTCCAACTTTTTGTTTAAAGCAGAGTTGTCTGATGGTCAGTGCGGTTTTCTTCCTCACGAGGCGGATAGTTTACGTGTTGTGTTACTGTCAGACTCTTATCTGCCATTGTTTGTTGAGAAAGAGAAGAAAACGATGGAGTATGTTCGTTATGCGATTACTCGGGTTCGGCCTTTTCGTTTCTTGAGTTCATCGAATAGTATAGAAGCACGGGATTATAATGTGAAGTATAAATCGCTACGCAGTTTTGAGCGTTATGATTTATATGAGTCCGGTTCTGTTTTCTATTTTGAAAATTCGACAAAGATGGATGAGTTTTGTAAAGCATTGGATAGTTGCAAAGAATTTGTGCAGGTAGGATATAACAAGTATTGTAAAATCAAACAAAAATAAATGATATGAACAAAAAAGCTACTGTCTGGCTGATTATTCCCCAGACAAATCTACATGTAGGAAATGAAAGTGTTGTTAGCTTTGGGGTGATTGATAAAGCGATCCAGCGTGATGTTACCACCACATTGCCGTGCATTAATTCCAGTTCGTTGAAAGGGGCTGTAAAAGAATTTTTGACAGAAGAACTTCATTTTGATGAGAAAAAAATAGTGGGTTTGTTTGGTTCTGTAAAGAATGGTAAAACATCAGATACCCAAAAAGGAGGGGCGATATTCTTTGATGCAAATCTACTTTATTTGCCAAAGTCAATCACAAACAATACAAATGAGGTTTATCAACTGGTTTACTGTGATGAAGTAATTAATGATTTTGTAGAAAAGACAAAAGTTTTAGGTTTTGATGGCGGGAAAGAGATGATTGAGTCAAAGCTAAATGAACTGTTTTCTGGAACTAAAAAATCTACCTCCGAAGATGATTTTAAAAACCTTTGCAATGATGAATCATTACCGATTATTGCTCGTAACTGCCTGGATAACGGCGAAAGCGTAAATTTGTGGTATGAGCAGGTTCTTCCGTCTAAGTCTGTATTGGCTGTTATTATTGCTACTCCAAATCAGAATGACTTGGATGTGTTAGATGGAAAGATCGTCCAGATTGGAGCAAATGCAACCATCGGTTATGGGTATTGTAAATTTGTTAAACTATAAAAGTATATTGTTATGAATAGGGATACAAATAAAGAATTGATGGAATCGGCCGAACGGATTCTTCAAGAATGGGAACAATGCCCATTATTTAAGGATCGTTCTTCGAAAACTATATATGAAAGTTATAATGGTCAAATATCCGCATTGGGAGTATCTGTCCTAATGATAGGTTTGAAACCAACCATTGCTGTATATTATCAAGATGAGCCGAAGCAGGGAGAAGCGCATCGGAGATGTTTATTGGAGGTGATCGCCAAAATGTTAGGATATGATGATTTGGAATCGTTGGTTAGGAATATATTAGCTTCAACGACAGAGGAAAGGAAAACGGAAATAATCAATTGCTCTGTTGCTTTGAAACAGGTGATAAGAACTTATAAATTGGGATGATATGAAACAGAATATAGGCAAACTCTTTTATCAGGATTATTATAAAAGGGTCAATTTTGATTATGTGATAGGACGGGGAGGAAAGCCGGATGATGATAGCCAAAAATCTATTCAAAAGATGAATAAGGCAATTAAAGAAGCTGAATTGGAGGAAATAAAGAAGTTAGAGATTTGTTCGAACTGTCTGCTGGCGGAAATCGCTTATCCAGGTTTGGTGACAGGTATTGGGTTAGAGCATAGTTCCAAAAAATTGAAGGGGGCATTTAATTTGGGTATGCATTTCGATTATACTACCGGTATGCCTGTTGTTTATGGTTCGTCTGTTAAAGGTATGTTGAAAAGTTATTTTGAAGTTTTTTGTGCTAAAGAGGGAATACCGGAAGAAGAAGGAAAAGTGTTGAAGAAAGAGATCTTTGATGGAGTAAGAAAGGATGGGACTCACATATCTATTTATAAACGTGATGTTTTTTTTGATGCTGTAATAGTAGAACCAAATAAAAAAAAGCATTTTCTTGAAGAAGATGCCATTACTCCCCATACAGAGGGACCTTTAAAAGAGCCTATTCCTATCACAATGTTGAAAATTGCTTCTGGATGTAAGATTGAGTTCAGGTTTAGATTGCATGAATCAGAGTGTAAGGTTAATGGAAAAACGTATAGTTCAGGTAAGAAATTGAATCTATTCAAAGATATTTTGGAAACTGTCGGTATTGGTGCTAAAACGAATGTCGGGTATGGACAGTTTTTGAGCGTATTAGTAAAATAATATCATTATGAAACCAGATCGCATCATCCTCATCCGTCATGGTGAATGCCATGCCAATACTGATGAAAGTAAATTCGCTACAGAGCCGGATTATACTATTGAACTGACTGAAAATGGAATTCGGCAAGCGTTGGAAGCTGGAGAAAAGTTGAAAGAGTTGGTGAAGGACGAATCGATGTATTTTTATGTTTCTCCTTTTTGGAGGACGCGTTCGACTTTTGAAAATATAGCGCGTAGTTTCCCGCGACAACAATTCAGATATAATGAAGAACCGCGGTTGCGTGAACAGGAATGGGGGTATTTACGTACTTATGGAGAGTTACAACAATTGAAACGGGAGCGAAAAGAATATGGGATATTTTATTATCGTTTTCCGGGAGGAGAGGCCGGTACAGATGTATACGATCGTATTAATGATCTGTTAGGCTCTCTCCATCGCGATTTTGTAAGTGACGATTATCCGAGGAATTGTGTGTTAATAACTCATTCTCTTGCTATTCGTTTGTTTATCATGCGTTGGTTTCATCTTACAGTAGAAGAATTCGAACAAATGCTTTCTCCTAAAAATGGAGAGTTGATAATTTTGGAATTGAACAAACAAACAGCTGATTATGAATTGATAACTCCATTGAAACTGGATAAGACTGCTGTTTTAAGAAGCAGGCCTATTCGATTGTAATGTATTTATGCCGTTCCTTTTTAACAGCGCTTCGATTTCAGGCTCCTTTCCCCGGAAACGTCTATACAAGATATCCGGATCTTCAGTGCCGCCTTTTTCCAAAACGTTTTCGCGGAAAGAGCGGGCTGTCTCTTTGTTGAAGATCCCAGTCTCTTTGAAAAGGGAGAAAGCATCGGCATCCAAGACTTCCGCCCATTTATACCCATAATAGCCGGCTGAATATCCTCCGGAGAAGATATGCCCGAAGCTGCTGCTCATCAAAGTTCCGGGAACTTCCGGGACAATAACGGTCTGTTTCCAGGCTTCTTTCTCGAAAGCGATTACATCTCCGTCAAACGGCTCTGTCCGGGTGTGCCAGGCCATATCCAGGAAACCGAAGCTAAGTTGGCGGCAGCAAGCATAACCGGCGTTGAAGTTGGCGGCATCGATTAATTTTTGTACTAATTCCTGCGGGATCTTTTCTCCGGTCTGGTAATGAGTGGCGATCTGGTCCAGGAATTCTTTTTCTGTCAGCCAGTTCTCCATCAGTTGGGAAGGAAGTTCCACAAAGTCTCGATAGACATTTGTTCCGGAAAGGCTTGCATACGATCCTTTGGCAAACATGCCGTGCAGGGCATGTCCGAATTCATGCAATAAGGTGTTGACTTCGTCGAAAGTCAGCAGGGAAGGCTTTGTCTCGGTCGGACGGGTGAAGTTCATCACGATAATGATTTGAGGCCGGCTGTCTTTTCCATCTTCATCCTGGTACTGCTCTTTTATGCTGTTCATCCAGGCTCCTGACTGCTTTCCGTCACGCGGATGGAAGTCTGTATATAATATGGAAAGGAATTTGCCGTCTGCGTCGTAGACTTCGTATGCCTGCACTTCGGGATGATAAACCGGAATCTCTTTATTTTCTTTGAACGTAATACCATATAGTCGGGTAGCCAGGCCGAAAACGCCTTTCTTTACATTGTCCAGTTCAAAATAGGGACGCGTCATTTCATCGTTTACATTGAAACGGATATCTTTCAGCTTTTCGGAATAATAGCTCCAATCCCAGGGCATAACGGTTATGTTTTCTTTTTCCGTTCCTAAAGCAAATCCTTGTACGGCTTCGTATTCGCCCTTGGCAACCGGTTTGTATGCTTCCAGAAGTTCGTTCAGTAATTTATAGACGCGTGCCGGAGTTTTGGCCATTGTCTGTTTCAGCTTATAGTCGGCATAATTGATGTGCCCCATCAGTTGTGCGATTTCCAGGCGGATATTGACGATTTTCCGTATGATCTCTTTGTTATCGTATTCATCGCCTTTACTGGCGACGCTCATATATTCCCGGTACATCTTTTCCCGCAATTCGCGTAAAGCCGAGTAACGCATGAAAGGCACGTAGCTGGGGGCCGAAAGATTGAACAGCCATCCGCTTTTCCCTTTTTCTTTAGCCCTGAGTGCGGCTGCTTCGCGTATGCTTTCCGGCAATCCTTCCAATTCGCTTTCTTCTGTCAGCAACAGTTCGTAACGGTTCTTGTCTTTCAATGCATTCTGATCGAATGTCAGGGAAAGCAAGCTCAATTCAGAACTTAGCTTGCGATATTTTTCTTTGTCTTCAGGGTTGAGGGAGGCGCCGCGCACGGAAAAGGCTTCGAATGTTTTTTCTAACAAGCGTGTGTCTTCCGTGGAGAGAAGTAAATCTTCTTTCCGGTCGTAAACACTTTTTATCCGCGTAAATAGTTTTTCATTCAAATAAATATTGTTGGAACTTTCCGACAGTTTGGGCGATACACGCTGGGAGATTTCCATCATCTCGTCATCTGCTTCCGCATTCAATACATTAAAGAAGGCTGAACTGACTTTCTCCAGTAGTTTACCGCTACGTTCGAGCGCTACGACCGTATTGTCGAATGTAGGAATTTCCGTATTACCGGCTATTGCCCGGACTTCTTCATCCAGTTGACGGATTCCTTCGTCAAAAGCCGGCTCGTAATGCTCTGTCTTGATTCGATCGAACGGAGGAGTTCCGAATGGTGTCTGATAGATCCCGAAAAAGGGATTTTCGTTATTTTGATCCATATTCTTTAGTGTTGATTTATTATATAACAAAGGTACGGAATAATCGGTAAATAAAACTGTCTTGATTTTCGGACGATGCCAAATAAGCGGATTTGGTAGTTTTTAACAGCTCCGCATGTGTTTGACAACACATATACGGACTTCTGCATATTCGTAACAAATTATCAATCAAACTGTTTTTGGATAAGGAAAAATGAAATTTCTAAATAAATATGAAAGCAAATTTGTTTTTTTATTTTTTAAGTGATACTTTTGGTCAGAATATAGAATCAATTTATTTGTTATCACGTTAAAGCGTAAACTTAAAACCAAATATAAAAATATGAGTTATCTTAAATTTGACAAGACAGTAATGATAAACTTGGAGGAGTCTTTGACCCGTGAAGTGCTCCGGACCAACCGAACGGGAGCTTATCATTGTACGACTGTCGTTGATTGTAATACGAGAAAATACCACGGACTGCTGGTGATGCCGGTTCCGGCAATAGATGATGACAACCATGTGTTGCTATCGTCTATGGACGAAACAGTCATACAGCATGGCGCGGAATTTAATCTTGGGTTACATAAGTATCAGGGCAATAACTTTAGCCCGAAGGGACATAAATATATCCGTGAGTATAGTTCTGAGACGGTTCCCCGTACTGTTTATCGTGTGGGCGGCGTTATTTTCTCAAAGGAAAAGGTCTTTTCCCTTTATGAAAATCGTATCATGATCAAATACACGCTGGAAGATGCCCATTCGGCTACTACGCTGCGTTTTCGTCCGTTTTTGGCTTTTCGCAGTGTTAAGGCTTTGACACAGGCAAACGGGAATGTGAATCAGGGCTATACGGAGATAACAAATGGTATCAAGACTTGCATGTATCCGGGTTATCCTGAGCTTTATATGCAATTTAACAAGAAAGTGAAGTTTGTATATGAGCCGAATTGGTATTTTGGAATAGAATATCCGAAAGAACAAGAAAGAGGTTATCCGTATCAGGAAGACTTGTATGTTCCAGGTTATTTCGAAGTACCGATTAAGAAAGGGGAGTCTATTATTTTCAGTGCCGGCGACAGTGCCGTAACGACTACTCGCCTGAAAAGCTTGTATGAAAATGAAGTGAATGCGCGTACACCGCGTACCAGCTTCTTCAACTGTCTGAAAAATTCGGCACAGCAGTTCTATTTCCGTCCGAAGGAGGATGATGCTTATCTGTTGGCGGGTTACCCTTGGTTTAAGGTGCGCGCGAGAGATCTGTTTATTGCGTTGCCGGGTTGTACGTTATCTATTGACGACCCCGTCCGTTTTGAAAAGATCATGCATACGGCTATGCCGGCTGTACGTGCCTTTATGTCACAGAATAAGTTTGATCCTGTGATCCGCGAATTGGAGCATCCGGATGTCATTTTATGGGCTATCTGGGCTATACAGCAGTATGCGAAATCTGTCGGTGTGGAAAAGGCACGCGATTTGTATGCCGATTTTGTGCATGAGATATTGGAATACATATCAGGCCAGAAACATCCTGATATGAAATTGATGGACAATGGTCTGCTTTTTGCAAATGGCCGTGATAAAGCCATAACCTGGATGAACTCTACTATTAATGGAAAACCTGTAGTCCCTCGTTCGGGTTATATTGTGGAATTCAATGCTCTTTGGTATAATGCGTTGTGCTTCTATACGGAGTTGATGGGGGGCGCACCGGTCGAAAAGTTTGATAAGATCATCAAGGCGATGGATAAATCGTTCCCTGAAACGTTTGTAAACGGATACAACTACCTGTTTGATTCGGTTAACGGTTCGACGGTTGATTGGAGTGTCCGGCCGAATATGATTTTTGCGGTCGAAATGACTTATTCTCCGTTGACGAGAATGCAGAAGCGGGCAGTGGTGGATATCGTGACAAAAGAGTTACTGACACCTAAAGGCTTACGTTCACTGAGCCCGAAGAGCGAAGGATATAAGCCCTATTATGTCGGACCGCAGTATGAACGGGATTTGGCTTATCATCAAGGTACGGCTTGGCCGTGGCTGCTGGGAGCCTATCTGGAGGCTTATCTTCGTGTATTTGGAAAGGGCGGCGTGCCTTTTGCCGAACGTATGCTGATAAGTTTGGAGGAAGAGATGTCATTGCATTGTATCGGTACGATTCCTGAATTGTTCGATGGCAATCCGCCGTTTATCGGTAGAGGAGCTATCTCGTTTGCAATGAATGTAGCCGCTATCCTCCGGGTAGTGGATTTGTTGAAGAAGTATAACGCCGAATAAAACAGTACCATTATGAAAGCATTAATGTTTGGATGGGAATTCCCTCCTCATATCCTGGGAGGTCTGGGTACGGCCAGTTTTGGTCTTACACGAGGAATGGCTATGCAGCCGGATATGGATATAACTTTTTGTATACCGAAGCCCTGGGGCGATGAAGACCAGAGTTTCCTGAAAATAATAGGAATGTGTAATGTTCCGATCGTATGGCGTGATGTCCAGATGGACTACGTCAGGGAGCGATTGTCGAAATACATGGATCCGCAGAAATATTATGATCTCCGCGATCATATTTATGCTGATTTCAGTTATCGTCACGTGAATGATCTTGGATGCATGGAATTTTCCGGCCGTTATCCCGATAACCTGCTGGAAGAGATCAATAACTACTCGATCGTTGCAGGCGTGGTGGCCCGTACGGAACAGTATGACATTATCCATGCGCACGACTGGCTGACTTATCCGGCCGGAATACATGCCAAGAATGTGAGTGGCAAACCTCTTGTTATACACGTGCATGCTACTGATTACGACCGTAGTCGCGGAAATGTGAATCCGGATGTATATGCCATAGAAAAGAATGGCATGGATAATGCGGATCATATCATAACCGTAAGTAACCTGACCCGCCAGACGGTGATTGAAAAATATCATCAGGATCCCGCGAAAGTGACAACCGTTCATAACGCAGTCGAACCGTTGAGCCAGGAGATTCTGTCCATTCAGGATAAAAAAGGAGTGAAAGACAAAGTGATCACTTTCCTGGGACGTATCACGATGCAGAAGGGTCCTGAATATTTTGTGGAAGCTGCTGCAAAGGTGTTGGCGAAAGCTCCTTATGCACGTTTCGTAATGGCCGGTAGCGGTGATATGATGGATCAGATGATCCGTTTGGCGGCTGCCCGTAATATTTCAGACCGTTTCCATTTCACCGGATTTATGAAAGGGAAGCAAGTGTATGAAGTGTTGAAAGCCAGTGATGTGTATGTGATGCCGTCTGTATCGGAACCGTTTGGTATCTCTCCGCTCGAAGCGATGCAATGTGGTGTGCCTTCCATTATATCCAAGCAATCCGGTTGTGCCGAGATTTTGGATTATGCAGTAAAGGTGGATTATTGGGATATCGAGGCGTTGGCTGATGCCATGTACGCCATTATCACATATCCGGCCATGCATCAGTTCCTGCAAGAAGAAGGCAAGAAAGAGGTGGATAACATCAAATGGGAATATGCCGGACAGAAAGTTCGCAACATTTATGATCAAGTATTGAATAAATAACGACAAGACAAAAATAAAAAACAATATATTATGAAAACGATCTGCTTTTATTTTCAGATACATCAGCCGTTCCGTCTTAAAAGATACCGTTTCTTCGACATCGGCAACGATCACTATTATTATGATGATTTCCAGAATGAGGAAATTATCCGTCGTATAGCTGAACGCTGTTATTTGCCTGCAAACAAGGCTATCATGGAAATGATTAAGACAAGTGGCGGCAAATTTAAAGTCGCTTTCTCCATTTCGGGAATGGCTTTGGAACAGATGGAGATTTATACTCCTGAAGTGATCGATAGTTTTAAAGAACTGGCTGCAACCGGTAATGTGGAATTCCTGTCGGAAACCTATGCTCACTCTTTGTCTTCATTGGGTGATCCGGCCGAGTTCAAGCACCAGGTAGAGAAGCAGGAAGATAAAATCAAGAGTTTGTTCGGCGTGAAACCGAAAGTGTTCCGTAATACGGAATTGATTTATTCGGATGAGATCTCGGAAATGGTTTACAGCATGGGCTATAAAGGTATGCTGACAGAAGGGGCTAAACATATCTTAGGATGGAAAAGTCCGAACTATGTATATTCTTCCTGCACGGAACCGAAGTTGAAGTTGCTGTTGAAGAATGACCGCTTCAGTGAAGATTTGTCCGATCGCTTCAGTAATTATAGCTGGAACGAATATCCGTTGACTGCTGATAAGTATATGTCATGGATTGCGGCTACTCCTGACTCCGAACAGATCATCAATCTGTTTATGAACTATGAAGTATTGGGTTCTTTGCATCCGGCAGAGACTGGAATTTTTGAATTCTTCAAAGCATTGCCTCGCTTTGCTGCCGAGAAAGGCATCAGCTTCTCTACTCCGTCGGAAGTGCTTGCACTGATGAAACCGGTTGACTGTATTTCTGTTCCTTTTCCAATGTCATGGGTTGATGAAGAAAGAGATTGCAGTTCCTGGTTGGGTAATGTTTTGCAGCAGGAAGCCTTCCGTAAGCTGAATGAGATCGGTGAACGCGTACGTTTGTCACAGACGCGCCGTATCCGTCAAGACTGGTATTATCTGCAGAGCAGTGACCATTTCTATTATATGAGTACTAAGCATATTGGTGCAGGCTTCAGTCCTTACGATAATCCGTATGACGCTTTCAATAACTATATGAATGTGTTGTCTGACTTTATCGTTCGTGTAAATGCCGAATTCCCGGAAACAATAGAAAACGAAGAGTTGAACTCCCTTTTGACAACTATCAAGAACCAGGGAGAAGAGATCGAAGATCTACAGAAAGAGCTTGACAAGTATAAGAAAAAGGCGGCAAAGAAAACTGCTGAATAGATAAGTAGTATGTAATATAAAAAATCGGGACTTCCTAAAAGGGAGCCCCGATTTTTTATATCTGATAATTGTTAATCCGTCTATCTGTATTCAATTGTAACGATACGCATTTCCATTGCGTCTTTATCGATACGCAGTTTTACACCCGAAGGTTTCAAGTAGTTTTCAATAGCGACAGTATATTCGATTTTTTGATAAGAATAATTGTAAGTTTCTCCAACTCTGCGTTCTACTGGTACGACACTGATCACCAAGTCTTCATCAGGTGAATTTTCTATATGGGTTTTGAGCAGTTTCGCTATGTTGCCGAATGAATAAGTCCGGGTTGATGCAGAATAAGTTCCGAGATAAGAAGTCACACTATTTTCCACACTGTTGCTTTTGAAGAATGTATCCACCGAATCTTTCGGAAGTATCAAGACATAATTCGGAGCGGTAAATGCGTATTTCCATTCTTCTTGCGGAAGTGCTTTCAGCGAAAGCGGCACATTGCTGACAATGCGTCCTTTGATGATCGGAGCAATATCCTGTGCAGGGATTGTCAACTCGGTATAGACGCCTGCCGGACTCTTTAAATAAGCAATGCTGTCGTTGGGTTCCAATAAATGACTCATGTCTGTGTTCTTGAATCTATTTAACTGGATGACTTCGGATGTCGCACTGAAAGTCTCGTTCCATTTTCCGATCGAGTCTTGTCCCGTATACCCTTTTGTCATATACTTATAGTAAATAGTCATTTGGGTACTTTCGATGTTCAGGATGTTTCCTGTTCCGTATGTATTTGTAACATAAACACCGGGAAAGAACTCATTGAATGTATTCTGGTCGGTAAATACTTCCGGGGTCTTGACTGTCGCGTCATAGAAGCGTTGTCCTACTTCCTGAGGCATGCGGATGGTGATTCTCGGCTGATAAGTCAGCGCGCCGTTGGTGTTTTTATCATTCCAAAGCGAATCCGAGACACTCAAATCACGTGCCGTGTACGTCTGCATTCCCAACGATTTTTGCATGTTGCAATATTGTGTCGGATCGATGTTCGTATAAAAATCTCTTGTAAGCGGGGTCGTTACTTCATATAACTGTGCCCGCATCGGAGTTAAAGAGTCTCCCGTCCAACTTCGACTGTAATATATTTTAAATTCTACCGAATCGATTTTCTCATTAAGCGGGGTCTTGCTGAACCGGTAATTTTCCGGGCAATAGAACTGGCACATAAAATCAGACTTCAGATTTCCATACAGAGGATCGTATATTTCCCCTAATGAACCGTAAATTGTCCGGGCATAGACAGAATCTGTCAGTAATGTTTTTGCTTTCATGTAGAATGTGTCCGCATATACTAACGGTCTGTCATTCTCCGGTTGAATACCTGTTCCTACCTGCGTCAAATCATCATTACACCCGCTCAGGATAGAGATCCCGAGACTCAGGCCAAGTACAAAAAGCTTGATTTTCATTTCTCTAAATTTATTTTGTGCCTAATACGACATCGTAGAATTCATTGAATTTATCCATATAAACGTCCGGCGACTGGTAAGGCAGGAATGGAGTGTGCTTTTTAGTGGCAATATAATCCAACACTTCCTGATTGATCGTTTCACTACCCTGTATCACACCGTCTGCGAAATCGATAGCGAGTTTGGTCAGCCCGGTGAAGCTTGTATCTGCTTTGATACCTTTCAGGTCGCTGTCTTTGGCTCCATCCATCTTTAACTTGCTTGCAAATTCTTTTCTGAACGGTGTTTTGAAGTCATCGTTATAAATAGAGTATACGATCTTTGCATCCTTGAGGCAAGGATCGTCGGCATACATACGTTTGATGTACAGGGCTGTTAGCGCTGACATCCAACCATGACAGTGAATGACGTCCGGTATCCAACGGAGCTTTTTCACTGTTTCCAATACACCACGAACGTAGAAGATCGAACGGTCGTCGTTATCTTCGTATTCGTTTCCATCATCATCGCTAATAGTATGCTTTCTTTGGAAGAAATCTTCATTGTCAATGAAGTATACCTGCATGCGGGCTGCCTGAATGGATGCTACCTTAATGATCAGCGGGTGATCGGTATCATCAATGATGAGATTCATGCCCGAAAGCCGGATTACTTCGTGCAACTGGTTACGGCGCTCGTTAATGCTGCCGAACTTGGGCATGAAAGTCCTAATTTCACGACCGCGCTCCTGTATGCCTTGCGGCAGGTTTCTGCATATCGTTGCAATCTCTGATTCGGGAAGGTAGGGTGTTATTTCTTGGGCTATAAACAAGATTCTCTTTG
>ERZ834769.2524-NODE-2524-length-13526-cov-2.791181_pt1 | contig 13526 bp, 11 predicted proteins | sample MGYA00519690_ERZ834769 | MGnify/ENA primary metagenome ERZ834769 (study PRJEB31850, sample SAMEA3708760) | human gut metagenome | biome: human gut; feature: human-associated habitat; material: faeces | place: China | collected 2014 ... | reverse complement strand
TTTTTACCGAAATAAACAATAGCAAAAGGGGCTGTCACACTTTTTGGACAGCCCCTTTTTTTATTCTATATCAGTTTTTATTTCAAAATTTCTTCTTTCCTTTGTTGAACTTTATTTTAATACAAATACAATTTTTTGGTGATTATGAAAGCTTTTAGAACTCTGCTTTGTGTTATTTCGTTGGCCTTTTCAGGCGTCATTGCGAATGATATTATGGCCCAAAAGGAATTGGGAGTGTTTAATTCTTTAGCTGTAGGTGTGGGTGTCGGTACTACCGGTATCGATGTGAATGTGGCAACGCCTATTACTTCCCGCTTTGCTTTGCGTGGAGGTTTTTCCATTATGCCAAATTTCAGCATGAGTACGGATGTGGATGTTGAAGTGGATGCTGTTCAAGGGATAAGTGTCCCTTCTTCAATCGATCTGGAAGGAAGTATCAAGCGGGTTTCCGGTGAATTGCTTGTGAATTATTATCCCTTTAACAAGGGCGCCTTCTTTTTGACTGCCGGTGCTTACTTTGGCGGGGGAACTTTATTAAAGATAAACGGACATAGCGATGAATTGAAGGAATTGGTTGCCGAAGCCGGTAAGGCCGGTGTTGTTATCGGCGATTATACGATTCCGGTAGACAAAGACGGTAATGTGTCAGGTGGCTTGAAGGTTTCAAATTTCCGTCCGTATGTGGGATTGGGGTTCGGTCGTGCCGTACCGAAGAAACGGCTTGGCGTGATGTTCGAACTGGGAGTCCAGTTCCATGGCAAACCGGATGTCTATACAGACTATGGCAATGTCGACAAGTTGTTGGATGAAGTCGATCCGGACGATACGTTTTCGAAAGTTATGGATAAGCTGACTGTTTATCCGGTCATGAAGATACGCCTTTGCGGACGGATTTTCTAATTCCTGAAAATGAAAGCCTGGCAGTGAAGTCAGGCTTTCATTTTTACTATAAATAAGACTGGATTGCCTTTGTTTGTCCGGTCAGGAAAAGAGTTGGCGAGTTCTTCGCCGCTTTTATAGTAACAATAGGTGTTGCTCTGAAGGTCTATGGATTGAAGTTCGGGAACTTTGCCTGTCTTGTAAAAATTATCATCCAGTCCCCCTTGTACGTTATAGGCTTTTGTCTTTTGTCGGTCGTAACAAAATGTATAGCTACGTTCCGGCAAGGTCGGATCGTAGTGGGTTGAGACCAGAAAGCGTGCCCCGATCTGCAAAGGAAGAATCTTTGCATAGTCCTCCGTGATAGCCAACTGGTTACAACTGATGAGGTAAAGCGTGTCGTTCAAGATATGGGCCGGCTGTAAGGATGGGGCCTGTACATAAACGTGCCCGTCCTTGACAGCTATTTCGGGATCCGTTTTGTGATTGATATCCATCCGTCCTAAGTCGGCTACATCCAGTTTTCGTTTCCCGACTTCTTTAAAACCGAGATCAAATTTATAGAGCCATTGTTCGAGTGTCGGAGCTTGTTTGTTTTCAGAGTTGATCAAGTCGATTGTTGCCCACAGATGGTTGTCGTAGTAAGCCATATGCCCGAAAGTTTTCCACGAAGCATCTTGAGGCAGAATGCTTTGGAAAAGGAGTTGTCCGTCGTAATCATAATAATATACCTCATGCCCGGTTCCGATTACAATGAGCCGGTCGTGGACGGGATCGACCGCATAATCTGCCAGTTCGACAGGCTGTCCTGTTTCCGGCCGGCATGCTGTTATTTGTCCGAGATACTTGCCGGAACTGTTGAAATGATATAGTTGACGGTTGCTGACGAGGAAGATGTCTTCCCGGTCGCGTTTGATCATCTTGATCTTTTTCAATGAACAAAATTCGTTCGTTTCCAAGGGAATAGCGATCACCTCCTCGGCAACATCGGATAGGCTTCCTTCCGGTTGGCATTGAGGCAAATATTTGTTGTGGATCATTCGATATCCGACCCAGCCATATAGGGCAATCAGGGTTATGAATAGTAGACTAAAAGATTTTCTCATGTTTTATTAACGGGCATATCAGTGGTTTATTATCAGTCTTGCAAGAAAACCCAGTTGTTTTCGGAGGAGATGTCTTCCCTGTACCGGAATCCTTCCCAGGTAAAACCTTTTAAGGCTTCCGGATCGGTAATCCGGTTTTTGATGATGTAACGGGTCATTTGTCCACGCGCCATCTTGGCGTAGATTACGATTGTTTCGGCTTTACCGTTTTTCCAGACTTTAAAATCCGGTGTTATTACACGGACGGATTGTTCTATCTTTTTCCAGTCGAATGATGGCTGCAGGTCCATGCTGCCTAAGTTGACCAGCAGGTTATCGTCGGCTTTCACTTCTTCAATAAGCGGTTCAGTTTGTCGGGTACGCCAGTAAGCATACATATTCCCTTCTCCTAATTCTGGCAGTTTTACATCATATTCCATCCGGTAAGGTTTGATCAGATCCAACGGGCGAAGAAGGCCATAACAAATGGAAACGAAACGCAGGTGATCCTGGGCAAAGCGGAAGTCCTCCTCTGTAAAATCTTTAGGATCGATGTTCTTGAATACGACACCCGTATATGCCAACAAGGCCTGTAGTGGTTTCTCTTCCGCAGAATGGAAATTCTGAAAACGGTTGTAACTTTCCAGCATCAGCTTAGGGCTTAGCTTTAGCATCCTGCCTAATTCTTCGGCGGGATATTGAGCCATGTGCAATGCAATTTCGATCGCTTCCCGGTTGAACCGGGGCGTCGTACCGGCAGGAGCTTTTATTTTGGATGTTCCTGCCATCGTCTTGGCCGGAGATAAGATAATATGCATACTTGTGAATATCTTTGGTTTCTGTCGGTAAAATTAGTTATTTTTTTTCATCGTGAAGGAATAATGCCCTGATTCGACTTTTACAATGCATTCTTTTCCTGTTTCCTCCAAGATTGTAATGCCTTCGGAACTCGCCAAAGGCTTGCCGTTTTCCCGGATCAGGGTACTCCCTTTTGAAGGAAGATAAACGGTTGCTTGTGCATTGACCGGAATCGATATATCCAATTTTAGCAGATTGTCTTTTTTGATCCATTCGCTTTTGATCGTGCCGTAAAGAGATTCGGTTTCTGTCCGGGCAAATTTCAGGCAGTCGACGGGTGACGGCTTGATAATGAACTGTTTGTATCCCGGATGAGCCGGATCGGGACGGATGCCGCCTACGCATTTGATGAACCAGGAAGCTATTCCCGTATAACAAGTATGAATGCGGCTCGGCACATCGACATTCCAGTATTCCGGCCAGGTCGTTTCGCCCCGTTTCAGGAAATAACCGTAGCTGGGCTCGTTCGTATCGGAAAGGCGCTGTGCCATCGTTTCGTTATATGTATGTTCTTCGGTCAGGAATTTCAGCAAGACCGGAAGGCCGGAACTTCCCATATCCAAGTACGGATGGTTGCGGATGAATTCCTCTTCGAAATGGGAAAGTACGGTTGTGTAGAGACTGTCAGGAGTAATTTTTCTCCACAGAGGGAAGGCTGTTTGTACTTGATTCCCTTCCATATATAAGCCGGTTTCTTTGTCGAAAAATTGGGACTGTATCTTTTTTTTCAGTGCGGTCAGCCTTTTTCGGTAGAGAACTGCTTCTTCGGGTTTTTCCAACCGGTCTGCGATTTGTGCGACGGTTTCCAGGTTCATGGCGTAGACACAGTTGTTAAAGAAGAACGACTCCGGTGTCCCCCCGAACTCCTTCCTTTGTTTGGGAGCCGCCCAGTCTCCCAGGAATTTACCACCTCCGGCATAGGCTTCGAGCAATCCCCATGCACTGTGCTGATACAGATATTCGAGCCATTGTTTGGCTGAACTATAAACTGTTTCCAGAATCCGTTTATCTCCGTATGTCAGGTAATATTCCCAACTGATATTCAATCCGGCACTGCTCCACATCGGTCCGCCATAATGTTCGTTTATTTGCGGGGCCGTATGATGTATCCAGCCGGTCCATTCCTGTACATCTGTCCAGTCGCGTACATGTTTGGCCAGATAGGCGGCTGAACGGTAGTTGGGAAGAGCGATCCCCCACGCTGTAGCGAAAGCGACTTCCCCGTATCCCAGCCTTTCGCGGTGCGGGCAGTCGGAGGTGTAACCTTCGGTCGTGCACATGCGATATGTCCATAAATCTGTTTCATATATCCGGTTGAACAAATCGTCGGAGCAGTTGAAATATCCATTTCGTTTCAAGTCGGTTGCAATTACATATCCTTTGATATCCGATGTGTGAGGCTTTTGTTTCAAGCCTTCGATATTGATATAGCGCCCGGCGATAAAATTGAAACGGTTGCGGAAAAATTCGCCCGGTTCTCCCCGGCAGATGTATAGGTTGCGCTGGCCGAAATCCTGCAAGGTTTCCGGATCATCGGCAACCTTGATCACTACGGTATCGCCGGCAGCCATCCCGTTCATCTTTATATCCAGCCATCCGGTAAAATTTTTTCCCATATCGACTTTATAAATTCCGGGAATCGTGTCGATTATCTTTTGTGCCGGGAGTGTTTCGATGATGCGGCTTGGTTCCATCATCTGGGCGGACAGGGTGACATTCAGGGATGTCTCTTCAGCCGTTTGCCATTGGCTGTCGTCAAAAGCAGGTCTGTTCCAATCAGTCTCGTATTTCCGGCCGTCAACACATTCGCCTCCCATATCGGAATATTGATATTTGCCGGTGTTCCGGCTATTGCTGGTACTGCATTTCCAACTGTTGTCCGTACGAATGGAGAGAAGGTTCCCGTCTTTTGTCCGGATATCGGTCTGTGCCCGCAGGGCCGGATGAATGCTGCCGGAAAAATAATTGTAGCGTGCCCAGCCGGGGCCGAACCAGATCGCAATCGTGTTCGAACCGTTTTCCAGAAGCCGGGTAATATCATAAGTGACATATAATACCCGTTTGTCCAGCCGTGTGAGGGCGGGAGCTAAAACACGGTCATCCGCTTTCTTTCCATTGACGTACAGTTCGTGATATCCCATCGAGGCAATGTGAAATAATGCTTTCTCCGCCGGTTGTGCCAGCGAGAAACTTTTCCGGAACCAGATGTGTTGTTCGGCGGGTGCTTCGGGATGCTTTATCCATAGGCTTTTCCAGTCGGAGGATGAAAACAGGCCGGTTGAGAAACTGGCGGTCGGGCTCCAACCGGTCGCTTTGTTGTCTTTGTCGAATGCCCGGACTTTCCAATAATAAGTTTGATCGGAAACGAGCTTTTTGCCTTTATAGGCGATAAGGGTGGATTGATCGGAGGAGATTGTTCCGCTGTCCCATATATCACCTTTATCCTGGTCGAGCAAGGCGGGGCTGCTGGCTATCAATAGCCGGTAGGCAGTTTGCCTTTGCCCGCGGATTTGTGCATTGTCGGACAGTTTCCAACAGAAACGCGGCGTTTCCGTGTCGATGCCTAAAGGGGCGGTTTGATATTCGCATTGCAGGTCGTATATATGCATGCTGCTTTCCGCCATACCGTAAAAGGAGAGCAAGCTGATTAGTAAAATCCAAAGTATTTTCATGGCGATAGATTAATCTGTTAAACAAAGAAAGATGATTTGTGTACAAATATAGAACTTCTCTTTGGGCTCTTACTCATCTATTTGATTATATTTTTTAGCAAAATGACAGTGGTTTTTTGTTTTTATTGTTTTAATCTCCTCTATTAATTTTGTATGTTTACGGCGTATTAGAAAATGATGGACAGCTGATTATGTCCGGTGAGTGATGAATAACCCTTGTTTAGGGAGAGTGGAAATTAATACAAACTATATATTATATGAAAGTCGGAATCGGTTTTTTACTATTATTCTATGCTGTTTCCTTGCAGGCACAGGATATCACAGGAAAGGTTACGGATAATAAAAACCAACCGGTAGACGGTGCAACCATCGTTTTGCAGGCAATAGATTCTACTTATATAAACGCCTCTATTTCAAATACGGACGGAACTTTTGTGCTGGATAGCCAGCCGGAGGAATACCGTTTGATCGTGCAACATCTCTTATACAAGACAAAAGAAATCACAGGGAAGGGCAGAGATGCCGGTGTCATTCGACTTGATCCGCAGGATTATGCTTTGGATGAGGTCGTGGTAAAAGCGGAGCGTCCTTTTGTGAAGGTGGAAGAGGGGCGATTGGGATATGATCTGTCCGTTCTTGCCGGCGACGGAGTGGTGAACAATGCCTACGAGGCTCTGACTAAGCTCCCCGGTGTAAAGGAGAGTAAAGGCGAACTTGCTTTGGCCGGCACGGGAAGCCTGACCGTTATTTTGAATGGAAAACCGACCACGATGGATGCCGGACAACTTGAGACACTTTTGCGCAATACTCCGTTGGATCGGGTGGAAAAAGCGGAAGTCATATACAGTGCGCCTCCCGAATATCACGTAAGGGGAGCTGTGATCAATGTCGTCCTGAAACGTTCGAATGATTATTCTTTCCAGGGAGAAATCAATGCCGATTATACAAACCAATATTTCAATAGCGGCGGGACGAACGGCAATTTCCGCTTATCGACGCCTAAGATGGCTTTTGATGTCATGTATGGAGCCGATAATGAAAAAAAGATGGAATATATAGATCTTTATTCCCGTCACACATTGAAAGATGAAATATACGATATCAGGCAGAACGAGCAATTGCGCAGGAAATATTGGAACCACAATCTCAGAACAGCATTCGAGTATAACTTGAATGATAAGGATAATCTCAACATCGCCTACACGGGCAGTTTTACTCCTGACCAACATAGTAACAGCCTGACCTCCGGCAATTTCCAGACAAGCAATGTCGATAAATATGTCGAAAGCCGTATGCACAACGTTACTTTGCAATATCATTCCGGATCCGGATTCGATGTCGGCGGGGATTATACGCATTATACGTCCGATAATAATCAGACTTTGCTTGCGGACTATGCGGATGGTGGCCAAAGCAGTTTCTCTATAATCGGCGGTCAAAAGATAGACCGGTATTCTATTTATGCCGACCGGAAGCGTTCTTTGGCTAAAGAGTGGGATTTGGGTTACGGTGTGTCCTATCGGTTTGCGAAAGACCGTGATTTCCAAACCTATGATAAGGTCACAGGCGATATCCCGACCGAAAATACGGATTCCCGGCTTCGCGAACATACTGCCAATCTTTATGTCTCCCTAAGTAAAAACTATGCGACCGGTACGTCGGTTTCTGTCTCTGCTACAGGAGAATATTATACCATCGGCAGTTATCGAAAATGGGCGGTCTATCCGCAAGCATCGCTGACGTATGTCAAATCTCCCAAACACGTGTTTCAGCTCTCATTATCGACGGATAAGACCTATCCGGGCTATTGGGATATGCAGTCTTCCGTCAGCCACCTGAACGGATATACCGAATTGTGGGGAACGCCGGGGTTGAAACCTTCGACCACCTATAACCTGAACGGCAATTATATCTGGAAGCAGAAATATATCTTCGGCCTGTTCCTTATGCACTCTTCCGATTATTTCGTGCAGGCAGGCTATCAGTCGACCGACCGGTTGGCTTTGATCTATAAAAATACGAACTGGAACTATATGCAGATGTGGGGAGCAAACATCATATTGCCTTTTAAAGCCGGAAGTTGGTTGGATTCACGTTTGACTTTGGTCGGTATGCAGGTTCGCCAGCGTTGTGACGATTTCTTCGATATCCCTTTCAACCGGAAGAAATGGATGTTCAGCGGTACACTGGACAACACCTTTAAAGTGAATAAGTTCGTGGCTTTCGAACTGATGGGGAGTGTACAGACTCCAATGATCCAGGGAACTTTTGACATTGAAGCGATCTATAACCTCACAGCCGGACTGAAATGGAATTTTGCCAACGATAGAATAAGCCTGTCCGCCCGTTGTAGTGATATTCTTAACTCCGGCATGCCCAATCTGAAGGTCCGCTTCAAAGGGCAATACCTGGACATGAACAACGATTTCTATTCACGCGCGTTCACTCTCCATCTCAGCTACCGCTTCGGTGGTTATAAGAAGAAAGCAATCAAAAACGTCGATACTTCAAGATTCGGGCATTAGTTGGTTTGGAAGGTTTTATAAAAATATTACTATATGAAATTTAGATGCTACTTAAATAAAGATGAGATTAAAAAAGAATACGAGCAACTTTCATTATATAAGTCGCCCGTATTCAAATTTAAATATTATGAAATAGTGAATTTGCTTTCATTAGTACCATTTCCGTCCAGATCCAAAGGAGAAGATATAAATGTTCCATCTGTTTTTTTCAAATCAGCTCCTGGATCAGTTCCATCTGCCATAAGGACATAAATGTTTGAAGCAGAATAGTAGTATTTTTTCACGAGTGTTGTGTAAATAGAAGAACAGTCATTCCAATAGCGTTCATGATTATTGTTAGAATTAACACCTCCACTTATTATAATTGCATATTTATTGGCAATATAGCGTGGTTGTATCTCGTCCTGTAAAGATAATGATGTTTCATATGGTATGAGAGGCTCAGATTTTTTATAAAGAGCACTTGGGCTATTAATCATTTCCAAATCTTCCATTTTAGGATATGTAGGAAACATTGTTGCTTCTACAACTTTAAAATTCTCACTGGAGTTAATGAATACATATTTACATTGATGAGACCAATTCTCAAAAGGTTGCTCATCTATGAAAAACATCCACGAATCTTCAGTGGTTTTTCAATATTGTATTGTTATAACTTGTCACCTCATGTTTTTAGGCAATAATGTTTTAGTCACAAATATTTCAAGACTATCAAGTGATTTGGTAATAACCTTGTTTTCTAATATATTGAAAGCCTCATGTTTTGTTATTTGAGCATTTGTTATATGACAACAAAAGCCCAAATATAATATGGTTAAAATAATGTTTGTTTTCATAACTAATTTTCATTGATGATATTATTAACTTTTGTAATCCCCATATCTTCTTTAAACGAGACCTTGAACGAGATAGATAATTCTTTTATCTGAATCGTATACTCTACCCCAGTTGTTAATTTGTTGATGTCAAAACTTATATTTCGATCACAGATACAATTTGCAGACTCGCCTGTTGTTTGTAATGTGATTGATATAACGTTATTTTCATCTAAGTTAGCTATGCCCTTAATATTAGTAACGCCACAATTTATATTTGCGTTGTAAAGGGTGACATGCATGGTATGAGCATCGATAAATGAACATTCGGCATATTCGTTATCAAACACAGATTTAAGTCCTTTAGCGCATTCCGTATAGGATAAATTTTGCAGTAAAGGTTTATCTGCGTAATTTTCATCATTCTGACAAGAAAAAGAAAGCATCCCAGTAAGGATAGCTCCTGCAAATAGATATATTCTTTTCATATTGCTTATTATTTATAAAAAGATTAATAAATTTTATATCAACTCTGGAATGCCAATATCTGCACGGCTATTTTACCCTCCTTACTTAAACCGTCGTTTTTTATGACAATGATTATAAATTATATTTATTAGGTTTTTCGTCTAAAGTTAAGAATACTTATTTATAAAAGAATTTTTCTGTGATTTTTTCTTCTGTATTTTTTAATTGTTTAGCTATTATTAACAACTTAATCTTAGAAGCTGTTTTGAAATCATTCAATATATTTGTTAAGCATGATCTGTATGAAAGCCAGTTGTACCATTGATTCAGCATTCTCCACAAGATATTCATAATCGATGGTCAACTTGCTGAAATTCTCCAGCCAAGAGAAAAATCTTTCTACAATTCATCTTTTAGGCAAGACAGAGAATTTGGTTGGACACTCGTCTGATCTGAGCACGACTTCAACCACCCAACCGAATTTATCAGCCACCCAATCCCCAAGCGGTCCTTGGTAATCTCTATCGGCAAGTATCTTGAAGCCCCCTTGCTATCGTGGAGGTTGGTCTCTTGGACAGCTACAGCAAGAGGAAGTCCAAGTGTGTCAACCACAATATGTTCCTTCCTGCCTTTAACCTTCTTGTTTTCATCAATTCCCTTACATGAAGGATCGGCATAATGAGAGGTCTTAACGCTACTGGAATCGATAATACCTATACTGGGACTTTCCTCCCGACTAACAAGTTGGCGGGCAAGAGAATGAAGAGTGTCCATGATATCTTCGATCACTCCCTTTATTTTCATTAGCGGAAGTAATAATAAACGGTTTGCCAAGGGCTGAATTCCCTTGGAAGCATCCTTTATTGACAGCCTGTTTTATTAATGTAGAGGATAGCGTCCATTATCTCTCTGAGAGAATGTTTTCTTGATCTTTTTTGTGCATTGATTATTTTTTCGATAACTTGCCACTGTTTATCAGTAAGGTTAGTTGAGTAAGATGTCATAACTTTAGTTGATTATTAATTATAAAGTTATGAATAATATCCGATTAACCTGCTGATATTCGATAATTTGGTCGTTGTGTAGCATTATTTTTGACTCATTTCAAAACAGCTTCTTAAACAAGAGTGTCAATCACTATATTACATTCTTCAATTAGTATATTATCCATCCCTTATTGTAAATAAAAGATTATTTTACATTTGGACACCTTCATGGTGACACTATTCGGAAGTCTCTTCTTAGAGGGTAAAAAACGGCTTTTTTTATTTATTTGCCGGTTTATTGCCGTGAAGACGGTCTTCATCGCTCTGATGAGGGACTTCGTCGCCATGAAGACGGTCGTCATTACTGACTATCATGGACCTCACGGCAACGACGACCGTCTTCACGGAGAAAAACTGCGCACCTCACGGGAAAAAGGGTGGAAAAATCCTTTGGCGTAAACGGGAAGTGTTCCGTTTTGTCCGGGAATATTCGATTCTCCGGAAGTTAAGATTTACCACATTGTTACATTTATTACATTTAGACTGACAAAATAGAAATGGTATATGGATGAGATGCCCGCTTCATGATGCCTGTTGTTACCTTGTAAATGCCTGAGTCGGGCAAAATGTAAGAATAATATGAGCAGGAATTTCCGGTGAAATAGAAAAATGGCGCGAAGAGGGGTTATTGTTTATTTTTTCTTGTTACAAGTTGTTCCGGCTGACTGAAACTATCATTCTCATATCCCTGTTATAAGTATAGTTTAGACATATTTAAAATTATAGTTATGACAAGAAGAAATAAGTTAGCCGCCTTTTCTGTGGCAGCTTTAGGCATGATGTTTTTTGCAGAGCAAGGCAATGCCTGTACACGTGCTGTTTACCTGGGGCCGGATGATATGATCGTGACCGGGAGGACGATGGATTGGAAGGAAGACCCGCAGTCGAATATTTATCTTTTCCCGCGGGGGATGGAGAAACGGGGAGGGATTACGGACAATTCGGTAATGTGGACTTCCAAATACGGAAGTGTTGTGACGGCAGGATATGATATCGGGGTTTGTGACGGCATGAATGAAAAAGGGTTGGTGGCAAACCTGCTTTTCCTGACCGAATCTTCCTATCATCGTCCGAATGATCATCGTCCGGTGATGGGACTGAGCATCTGGACACAATATGTTTTGGACAATTTTGCGACGGTGGACGAAGCAGTGAATGAACTGAGCCGGGAACTTTTCCGTATCGATGACCCGGATTTACCCAACGGGGCCAAATCGACTTTGCACCTTTCAATTTCGGACGCGACAGGGAATAGCGCCATCTTTGAATATATCAACGGCAATCTGATTATTCATGAGGGGCGCGAGTGTCAGATAATGACCAATTCCCCAACCTATGACAAGCAATTGACTTTGAATGATTACTGGAAACAGATTGGCGGTCTGGTCATGCTGCCCGGAACAAACCGTGCCTCCGACCGCTTTGTCCGTGCATCGTTTTATATCCAGGCACTGCCGCAAACTGGTAATTTCCGGCAGGCTGTCGCCGGTGTTTTCAGTGTGATGCGTAATGTTTCGGTTCCCTTAGGAATCTCTATCCCTGAACAGCCCAATATCGCTTCAACCCGTTGGCGTACGGTGGCAGATCAAAAGAATAAAGTGTACTATTTCGAATCAACGCTTAGTCCCGATATTTTCTGGATCGATTTCAAAGGCCTGGATTTTAGGGCTGGAGCTCCGGTGAAGAAGCTGACTCTCACGAACGGAGAGATTTATGCAGGCAATGCCGCCGGAAAGTTTCAGGCAGGAAAATCACTTCATTTTCTGTTTGGGATATAAGAAACTGTTTTGTATTTTTATATCCAAATAAAAAAGAGAGCAATATGATAGGAGCAATAGCCGGGGATATTGTCGGTTCCGTATATGAGTTTGATAATATAAAGACAACGGCTTTTCCGTTATTTACCAGGAAAAGCAATTATACGGATGATACGATTATGACGGTCGCCGTGGCCGACTGGCTATTGCATGGAGGGAATCTGGTGCAAGTTATGCACCGTTACGGCAGGGAGTTCCCGTGTCCGATGGGTGGCTATGGAGCACGTTTCGGGCAATGGCTTTGTGAAACGAATCCGCAGCCTTATAATAGTTGGGGCAATGGTTCGGCTATGCGGGTTAGCGCAGTGGGATGGATCTTCGATTCGTTGGAAAAGACGTTGCAAGTGGCTGAAGAGACGGCTGCCGTTTCCCATAACCATCCGGAAGGGATCAAGGGGGCTCAAGCTGTGGTTGCCGCTATCTATCTGGCCCGTACAGGAAAAAGCAAGCAAGCTATCCGGGAATATATTGAAGCGACTTTCTTCTATGATTTGAATTTTACCTGTGACGAAATCCGGCCGGATTATCACTTTAACCCAAGCTGTCAGGGGACCGTCCCGGAGGCGATCGTCGCCTTTTTGGAAAGTACGGATTTTGAAACTGCAATTCGTTTGGCCATTTCTCTCGGTGGTGATTCAGACACGTTAGCCTGCATTACGGGAGGAATAGCAGAAGCCTTTTATGGAATATCCGAAGACTGGAAAATCGAAGTGTTGAGACGGCTACCGGAGGCTTTTGCCGAAGTTATTGAAGAGTTTTATCGAAAAATATGATTATCGGATTTTTTCGTATATCTACGATATTCTTTATTGATGATCAAGAGTTAAGTATAAAAAGCCCCATCTCGACAAGGCAGAAGTAAACCTTTTTCCCTGCCGCCTTGTTCTTTTCCCGAAAACATGTAAAAAACGGCGTGAAATGAGACTGTTCGACAGGCTCATTAAATGCAAAACTTTAAAATATGTGACAAAATGGCATATATTGTTTCTGGTACTTGTTTTGTAGGAATGTATGTGAAAATTAGAAATAAAAATAGAATAGAAAGGAGTATAACTATATGAATTTAAACAATTTTACAATTAAAGCACAGGAAGCCGTTCAGCAGGCCGTGCAACTTGCTACTCAGAACGGGCAGCAGGCGATCGAAGCCGTACATTTGCTGAAAGGTGTCATTATGACGGGCGAAAGTGTGACCAATTTCATCTTTCAGAAACTGGGTGTCAATATCCAGAATCTGAACCGTGTGTTGGATGCACAGATCAGTTCGTTGCCGAAAGTATCAGGCGGAGAACCTTACCTGTCGAGTGAAGCGAATGCCGTTTTGCAGAAAGCAATCGACTATTCATCCAAAATGGGAGACC
>ERZ834769.2522-NODE-2522-length-13529-cov-6.484192_pt1 | contig 13529 bp, 9 predicted proteins | sample MGYA00519690_ERZ834769 | MGnify/ENA primary metagenome ERZ834769 (study PRJEB31850, sample SAMEA3708760) | human gut metagenome | biome: human gut; feature: human-associated habitat; material: faeces | place: China | collected 2014 ... | reverse complement strand
CTTTTTCGAGCTCATACGGGCGCACGCGGTACAGGCAGCGCATCAGCAGGTCACCAAGCACGATACCGTGCGCGGCGTCCAACAGCAGTGACGGCGAGATGCGGAAGCCCTCGTTCGTCTCCATGCCGTTGGCGTTGAGCGAGATGACAGGGATGTGTTCAAGGCCCGCTTTTTTGAGCGCGCGGCGGATGAAGGCGATGTAATTGCTCGCGCGGCAGCAGCCGCCGGTCTGCGACATGATGAGGGCGAGGTGGTCGGTGTCGTACCGGCCGGAGGTCACGGCCTCCATCAGCTGGCCGACCGCCGTGATCGAGGGGTAGCAGGCGTCGTTGTTGACGTACTTGAGGCCCGCGTCGATGGCGGCGCGGTCGTCGTTTTGCAGTACCTCAAAATTATAGCCGTGGTGGCGGAAGATAGGCTCGAGAATGTCAAAATGGATGGGACTCATCTGGGGGGCGAGGATGGTGTAGTGCTGCTTCTGCATCTCCTTGGTGTAGTAGACGCGTTCGAACGGCTGTACGTGAGAGGTCGAATGGATCCCGCGCTCGCGCCGCATGGCGACGGCGGCGAGCAGCGAGCGGATGCGGATGCGCACCGCGCCGAGGTTGTTGACCTCGTCGATCTTGAGGCAGGTGTAGAGCTTGCCGCCCTGCTCCAAAAGCTCGCAGACCTCGTCGGTCGTGACGGCGTCAAGGCCGCAGCCGAACGAGTTGAGCTGGATGAGCTCAAGATCGTCGCGCCCGCAGACGAATTCCGCCGCAGTGTAGAGGCGGGAGTGATAGACCCACTGGTCATTCACGCGCACGGGGCGCTTGGGGACAAAGTCGATGGGCAGGCAATCCTCGGTCAGCACCGTCAGGCCGTAGGCCGCGATGAGCTCGGGGATGCCGTGGTTAATCTCGGGGTCGACGTGGTAGGGACGTCCGGCGAGCACAATGCCGCTGCCGCCGTTTTTCTCCATGTCGGCGAGTGCCTTCGCGCCCGCGGCGCGGACGTCGGCCTTGGCCCTGCGCTGCTCTTCCCACGCGAGGTGGGCGGCATGGCGCGTTTCCTTTTCGGGAATGTTCCATACTTCCTTACAGAACTGGACGAGACGGTCGGAGGCGACCTTCTCGTTCGTGAAAGCGAGGAAGGGATGCAGGTAGCGCACGGAGCCGTCGGTCACGGCTTCGACGTTGTTCTTGATATTCTCGGGATATGAAACGACGATCGGGCAGTTGAAGTGGTTCTGCGCGCCCGGCACTTCCTGATGTTCGTAGAACACGCAGGGGTGGAAGATGGTCTTGACGCCGTGGTCGATAAGCCACTGGGCGTGTCCGTGGGCGAGCTTGGCAGGATAGCACTCAGATTCCGACGGAATGCTCTCCATGCCCAGCTCGTAGATCGCGCGCGTGGAGAACGGGGAGAGGATGATGCGGAAGCCGAGGTCGCGGAAGAACGTCGCCCAGAACGGGTAGTTTTCATACATGTTCAGCACGCGCGGGATGCCGATCTCGCCGCGCGGCGCATTTTCCGGCTCGAGCGGGGGATAGGCGAACATGCGCTCACGCTTGTAGGCGAAGATATTTTCGCCGGGTTTGGCAGCGCTTTCGCCGCGCAGGGCTTTTTCGCAGCGGTTGCCGCTCACATGGCGGCGGCCGCCGGGGAAGACGCTGACCGTGAGCATGCAGTGGTTCTGGCAGCCCTGACAGCGTGCGGCAGAGGTCTTGTACGTGAGTTGCTCGATCTCCTCAAGCGGGAGCATCGTGCTCTGCTGCCCGTGGTAGCGGTCGCGCGCGAGCAGTGCCGCGCCGAACGCGCCCATGATGCCCGCGATGTCGGGACACGTGACCTGCGCGCCGGAGATGCGCTCAAACGCGCGCAGCACGGCCTCGTTGAAGAATGTGCCGCCCTGTACGACGACGTGCGAGCCGAGCTCGCTCGCGTCGGAGAGCTTGATGACCTTATAAAGAGCGTTCTTGATGACGGAGTAGGCAAGGCCGGCGGAGATATCGGAGACGCTTGCGCCCTCCTTCTGCGCCTGTTTGACGTTGGAGTTCATAAACACCGTGCAGCGCGTGCCGAGGTCGACAGGGGCCTTGGCAAAGAGTGCTTCGTGCGCGAATTCCTGCGCTGTCATGCCAAGAGAGTTGGCGAAATTCTCGAGGAACGAGCCGCAGCCGGACGAGCAGGCCTCGTTCAGAAGCACCGTGTCGACCGCGCCATCCTTGAGCTTGATGCACTTCATGTCCTGCCCGCCGATATCCAGCACGCAGTCGACCTTCGGGTCGAAGAACGACGCGGCGGTGCAGTGGGCGATGGTCTCGACCTCGCCCTCGTCGAGCGAGAACGCGGACTTGAGCAGCGTTTCGCCGTAGCCCGTGGAGCAGGAGCGCGCGATATGTGCGCCCGCGGGAAGATGCTCGCGCAGCGTATGTACGGCCTGCATGGCAGTCTTGATGGGATTGCCCTGATTGTTGGCGTAGAACGAGTACAAAAGCTCGCCCTTTTCGCCAACTAACGCGAGCTTTGTCGTCGTCGAGCCCGCGTCGAAGCCGAGAAAGCAGTCGCCATTATACGTTGCAAGATCGCCGCGCGGCACGACTGCCGTGTGGTGACGGGTGCGGAAGGCTTCAAGGTCGGCTTCGTCTTCAAAGAGCGCCGGCAGGCGCTTTAATTCAAAATCCATCTGCACGCCGCTGTCGAGACGCTTGATGAGCGCGCTGAGCGGCTGCGCCTCGGCGGGCGTTTCGTCGATGGCCGCGCCGGTGGCGGCGAAGAGATGGGAATTTTCGGGGTCGATGGTCGTCTCATCCGTCAGCTTCAGCGTGCGGATGAACGCGGCCTTGAGTTGGGGGAGGAAGTGCAGCGGCCCACCTAAGAACGCGACATGGCCGCGGATGGGCTTGCCGCAGGCAAGGCCCGAAATGGTCTGGTTGACGACCGCCTGAAAGATCGAGGCGGCAAGGTCGGCCTTCGTCGCACCCTCGTTGATGAGGGGCTGGATGTCCGTCTTGGCGAACACGCCGCAGCGCGCGGCGATGGGGTAGATCTGCTGATAGTGCGCGGCCTCGCGGTCGAGACCCGAGGCATCGGTCTGCAGCAGGGCGGCCATCTGGTCGATAAACGAGCCGGTGCCGCCGGCGCAGACGCCGTTCATGCGCTCTTCGAGCCCACCTTTGAAGTAGATGATCTTGGCATCCTCGCCGCCGAGTTCGATGGCGACATCCACCTGCGGCGCGACGCGCTCGAGCGCCTGCGCGACGGCGACGACCTCCTGCACAAAGGGAATGCCGAGCGCCTTGGCAAGGTTGATCGCGCCGGAGCCGGTGGCGCGCAATTCGAGCGCGCACTCGCCGAGCGCTGCGCGCGCCTGCTTGAGTAAGTCGGACAGTGCGCGCTGTGTGTGGGACAGATGGCGCTGGTACTGCCCGAAGATCATTTGTCCGTTTTCATCCAGCACGACGAGCTTGACCGTGGTGGAGCCTACGTCGATGCCTGCTTGATACGTTTTCATGGGGAACCTCTCTTTTCATGTCGATGCGATTTGGCGGTAAAAGAGTCCCGCCGGATTTTCAGATTGTTATTATAATTGTATGCCGCAAAAGGACAAGAAGTAAAGTTTAGGGTCTGTTAAGAAAATGAACAAAAATTTACAAATATTTTTGGCTTGACATACCTCGTAACTCTATGTATACTACAAGCATAGATACTCTATGTATCATCGGAGGTGCAACATGAAGAAAAAGAGCATTGACCACACGCAGCTTCTACTGCTCAAGCTCCTCTCGACCGAGGACATGTACGGCTACCAGATCATTTTAGAGCTGGCGCGCCGCTCGAGCAATGTCTTCGAGATGAAAGAGGGCACGCTCTACCCCGTGCTGCACGGGATGGAGCGCGAGGGGTATGTGGAAGCCTATGAAAAGGCGGCGCCCACCGGTCGGATGCGCAAGTATTATCACCTGACGCGTGCCGGCCGGGCCGCGCTCACAGAAGAGGAGAAAGCCTGGCAGGAGTACAGCGGCGCGGTGAACGCCGTGCTGCACTTTGCTTAAAAAAGGGTGAGGCTATGAACAGAAACGAGTATTGCGATCGCGTGCTCGCACAGGTCGGCCGGCTGACGAGCGATGAAGCAAACGATCTGAGAAATGAGCTCGCCGGTCACATCGAAGACCACGCCGAAGCGCTGGTCGAGCACGGCTATACGGAAGAGGACGCCGCTGCGCGCGCCGTGGAGCTGATGGGCGACCCGGAGGAGACGGGCAAAGCCCTGCGCGAACAGTACCGCCACTTCTGGCTCGTCATCGTGCAGCGCGCCGCGATTTTCGTCACGATCGTCGCCTGCGTGCAGGGCTTTTTTATGCTGCCGATGCTCGGCGGCGTGTACGAGAGCATCCGCGAGCGCGTTAGTCCGGCGGTGAACAGTATTTCATGGGAAGAGCTTGACGGCGCGGCAGACCTGCACGAGCGCATCCCTATCGGGGACGATATCGTGCAGCTGAACCGCATCGAATACGGTGTGCGCGAGGGAGAGCGGCAGGCGGTGCTTTGGGTGAGCAGCTATGACCGCATCCCGGGAAGAAGAGTCTATGAGCGCCTGTTCGAGACGATGTCACTGCAAAACGAGCGCGGCAAGACGGTGTACGATAGGGATGGTGTCCGGTATTCCAGTTGTTGGGGCAGCAGCGGCAGTTTATATGTACACTATGGCCAGCATACCGTGCCGCTTGAAGAGGGTGATACTTACGTGACGTTCGTCTACGACCGCTTCGGCGAGTGCATCGAGACGAGGATCGAGCTTCCGGAAGGGGGAACGCAGCCATGAAAAAGCAGAAGATCGAAAAGCGGCCGACGAGAGCGCGCCGCGCGGTCAAGAGCGTTGTCATCATGTTCTGCGCGCTGCTCATCTGCAATATGCTCAGCGGCGGACACCTGACGCGCGCCATGGCTCTGCGCGATGGCGAACAGCGCTACGGCGTGTATGAAAAGACGCACGAGATCACATCCCTTCCCGCCGAGAACATCTATAAGACGCTGCGCGTCACGCTGATGGCCAGCGAGAATGTGACCTATTGCGGCGCGAGCCATTTCTACACCTTGCTTGGCTGGCAGGACGATTTCGGTGTGCCGCTTGACTGCTCAGACGGTGAGAGCATTCACGCGGGCTGGTGGGATATGGCGCGCAACGGCGTCGTAAGGGATATCTTTTACTGGGGACGCGTCGACGATGCCGCAGTCGATAGCGCCGTGATCGAGCGATACCGCGCGGTTTCACAGGATGAAAACGGGGACTACACCTTTGGGAAACGTGAAGCATTCGCCGCTGAGTTGATTGAAGACGGCGATTATCGGTATTTCCTCACTGGCGGAGTGGCGACAGAGGCCAACTATGGCGACTATGGATGGGATCGGGTGTATTTTGTCGGATACGACGCCTCGGGCGCAGAAGTGCTGCGCTATGAGATCGAGCGGCAGATGAGTACATCGTTCGCTTAAAAGGAAATCGGAGTGCGCTGCGGCATCGCCGCGGCGCTCTTTTTGCCGAATAGTAAACAAAGATGAACTTTCGGTGAATTCTCGACCGCGCCGGTTGACGGTAAAAGGTCAAAATGATATCCTACTCTGGAATTCTTATTCATTCATTTCCTCAGAAAGAAGGCAGACTATGCTGAAGCTGCAACGAATCGTCAAGGATTACCAGGCGGGCGACACCACCGTCCACGCGCTGCGCGGCGTGAGCCTACAGTTCCGCGAGAGCGAGTTTGTCGCCATCCTCGGCCATTCGGGCTGCGGCAAGACGACGCTGCTCAACATCATCGGCGGTCTCGACCACTATACGAGCGGCGATCTCATCATCAACGGCAAGTCGACGAAGGACTTTTCCGACGCCGACTGGGACAGCTACCGCAACCACTCCATCGGCTTTGTCTTCCAGAGCTATAACCTCATTCCGCACCAAAGTGTGCTAAGCAACGTGGAGCTGGCGCTCACGCTCTCGGGTGTGAGCAAGAGCGAGCGCCGCGAGCGCGCGGTCAGGGCGCTTGAGAGCGTTGGCCTTGGCGACCAGCTCGACAAAAAGCCGAACCAGATGTCTGGCGGCCAGATGCAGCGCGTCGCCATCGCGCGAGCGCTCGTCAACGATCCGGACATTCTGCTCGCCGACGAGCCGACCGGCGCGCTCGACAGCGAGACGAGCGTGCAGGTGATGGAGATCTTGAAGAACATCTCCAAGGACCGCCTCATCATCATGGTTACGCACAACCCTGAGCTCGCCGAGACCTACGCGAGCCGCATTGTGCGCTTAAAGGACGGCGAGATCGTGGACGACAGCGCGCCGTATGAGGAGGCTGTGGAAGAAAAGCCCGCCGCGGGCAAGAGCAAAAAGACCTCGATGAGCTTCGGGACGGCGCTGTCGCTGTCGCTCAACAACCTGATGACGAAAAAGGGACGGACGTTTTTAACGGCCTTTGCCGGCAGCATCGGTATTATCGGCATCGCGCTCATTCTGTCGCTGAGCAATGGCATCCAGACCTATATCGACCGTGTGCAGGAGGATACGCTATCGAGCTATCCCTTGACCATCGAGGCTGAGAGCATGGACATGTCCAGCATGGTCAGTTCGATGATGGGCGTCCATGCGCAGGACGAGGGCGACGGGGAGCAGCATGACCTCGACGCCGTGTACTCCAACAACATTATGTACGACATGATGAGCTCGTTTGCCTCGGCGGAGACGCAGACGAACAACTTGAAGGATTTCAAGACCTACCTCGAGGGCGACAACGAGCTTTCAAGCCACATCAGCTCCATTTCCTATGACTACGATCTCGGCATGAGCATCTATGCCAAAGACACCGACGGCAAGGTCTTCAAGTCCGACGTGACGGAGCTTTTGCAGACCTGCATGAGCGAGCTCTACGGCGGCGATTACAGCAGCTATTTCGAGCGCTTCGGCTCGGCCTACTCCGCGATGGAGACCTGGGAGCAGATGCTCCCGCCGCAGGATAGTGAGAGCGGCGAGCTCGTGGGAGACCTTCTGCACGAGCAGTATGACCTCATTTACGGCTCCTGGCCGCAGAATTATGACGAGGTCATGCTCATCGTCAACAAGGACAACGAAATTTCCGACCTTGTCATCTATTCGCTCGGTCTGAGTGCGCAGGATGAGGTCGTGGAATCGATGCAGCACATGCTCGACGGCTCGGAATTCGACAGCAAGGACATCCAGAGCTGGAGCTATGAAGACCTCTGCAATATGAGCTTCAAGATCGTCCTGCCCGCCGAGCGCTACCAGTACGACTCCGCGAGCGGCACATATACCGACGTCAGCACGACGGATACGGGGCTCGACTTCCTCTATAACTCCGACGACGTCGGCACGCGCGTGAAGATCGTCGGCATCCTGCGCCCGAACGAAAACGCGGTATCCTCGATGCTCTCCGGCGCGATCGGCTATACGTCTGCGCTGACGGACTATCTCGTCGAAAAGGCGGGGCAGACCGAGATTTTACGCAAGCAGAAGGCCGACCCCGCGACCGACGTCATCCTCGGCCTGCCGTTCCTGACGGACGACTACTCCGTGAGCGACGAGCAGAAGGAAGCGGACGTGACGGACTATCTCGAAACGCTTTCCGTCACCGAGCGCGCCGCAGCCTACACCGCGATGATGAGCGTGCCGAGCGAAGAGTATCTCTCCGCCATCGTGGACCAGCAGATGGGCTCGCTCGACCGCGCGAGCATCGAGCAGATGGTCATTTCGACCTACGCCCAGCAGATGAGCGTGGATGAGGCGACCGTCAAGTCCTACATCGCGCAGATGGACGACGAGACGCTTTTCGGCTACGTGGAGCAGTCTATCCGCGAGCAGGTGACGGAGCAGTACGCCGCAGGCGTGCAGGCGAGACTTTCCAACATGACGAGCGATCAGCTCGCCATGGCGCTCGACCTGACGCTCGAAAAGTCACCCGCCGTCACGCCGCTGACAAGCGAGCAGTACAACTGGCTTTATGATAACTACATGCCTGCGACGGTCTCGACCGGCACGTATGAGGACAATTTGAAGCTGCTTGGCGATGTGAACCTCACGAGCCCCAAGACCATCAACATCTACGCCTCGACCTTTGCCGACAAGGACGCCATCGCCGATGCGATTGAGCAGTACAACAGCAGCGTTTCCGAGGACGACCAGATCGATTACACCGACTATGTGGCGCTTCTGATGAGCTCGGTCACGACGATCATCAATGCCATCAGCTATGTGCTTATCGCATTCGTCGCGATCTCGCTCGTCGTGTCGAGCATCATGATCGGCATTATCACGTATATCTCGGTCCTCGAGCGCACGAAGGAGATCGGCATTCTGCGCGCCATCGGCGCGAGCAAGCGCGACATCTCGCGCGTGTTCAACGCGGAGACGCTCATCGAGGGCTTCTGCTCCGGTGCCATCGGCATCGGCATCACGCTATTGCTGATCATCCCCATCAACCTCGTCGTGCACCACTTGACGGGTATCGAGAGCCTGAACGCCATCTTGCCGGTGGCGGGCGGCGTGGCGCTCGTGGTCATCAGCATGGCGCTCACGTTTATCGCGGGCCTCATCCCCTCCGGCATCGCCGCGCGCAAGGACCCTGTCGAAGCGCTGCGCACCGAATAACACGATATTTGACCTTCAAAAAGGACGTTTTCCGTCGGAAAACGTCCTTTTTCTCTTTTACCGCGATTTTACAAAAGGCGACTTTCTGATTTTACAACCTGCCTTTATGATGGCAAATGTAGCAAGGAACAACATCTTGGAAAAATTGAAAGGAAGTATTTCAAATGAAAAAGTTTCTCACTCTTGCGCTGACCGCTGTCATGGCGCTGAGCCTGCTGACCGCCTGCGGCAGCAAGAACGACAACAGCGCCGACGCCAACACTGACGGCAGCAACACCGAAACGACCCTCTCCGGCACCGTCTCGACCGACGGCTCCACCTCGATGGAAAAGGTCATCAACTCTCTTGGCGAATCCTTCATGGCCATGAACAAGGACGTGAAGTTCACCTATAACCCCACCGGCTCGGGCTCCGGCATTCAGGCCGTTAGCGAAGGCCGCTGCGACATTGGCCTTTCGAGCCGCGCGCTCAAGGATGACGAAAAGGCCTCCGGCCTTGTTGAGACCGTCGTCGCGCTCGACGGCATCGCCATTGTCGTGAACCCCGAGAACCCTGTCTCCGATCTCGACATTGACACCATCGCCAAGATCTACACCGGCGAGATCACCAACTGGAAGGACGTCGGCGGCAACGACGCCGAGATCGTGCTCATCGGCCGTGAGGCCGGCTCCGGCACGCGCGACGGCTTTGAATCCATCACCGGCACCAAGGACGCCTGCCAGTACCGTCAGGAGCTCACCTCCACGGGCGACGTCATCAACACCGTGTCCCAGAACCCCGACGCCATCGGCTATGCCTCCCTCTCCGCGGTCGGCGACAGCGTCAAGGCGCTGACAGTCGGCGGTGTGGAAGCCACGGAGGCGACCGTCAAGGACGGCAGCTATGTGGTCCAGCGTCCGTTCGTGCTCGTCACGAAGGAGGGCACCGAGCTTTCCCCCGCGGCACAGGCCTTCTTCGACTACGCGCTGTCCGCTGACGCGGCAAGCATCATCGCCGCTGCCGGTGCGGTCGCAGCCAACTAACAGAACACAGGAACCATCACGGGAGGCGGCGTGAGCCGTCTCCCGCTGACAGCAAAAAGAGGAAACAATTATGGCGCAGAGGAAAAAAATGTTTGAAGCCGTCGTCCACGGTATTTTTCTGCTTCTCGGCCTCATTACGGTCGGATGCGTGCTGCTGATCACGGTGTATCTCATCATCTCCGGCATCCCGGCCATTCAGAAGATCGGCCTTGTGCCGTTTCTCACGGGCAAGGTGTGGTCGTCGACGTCGGCGGAGCCGAAGTACGGCATTCTGCCCTTTATTTTAACGAGTGTTTACGGCACGGCAGGCGCGATCGTCCTCGGCGTGCCCATCGGTTTTTTGACGGCGGTGTACCTCTCCAAGGTCGCGCCCAAGAAGGTCCGCACCGTGCTGGAGGCCGCCGTCAGCCTGCTCGCGGGGATCCCGTCGGTCGTGTACGGCCTTGTCGGTATGCTGGTGCTCGTGCCTGCCATCCGCAAGACGTTCCACCTGCCGGACGGCGCAAGCCTGTTTGCGGCCATCATCGTGCTGGCCGTCATGATCCTGCCGTCGATCATCAAGGTGAGCGTCACAGCGCTCGAGGCCGTTCCGCATGAATATGAGGACGCCTCGCTTGCCCTCGGTGCGACTGAGGTCGAGACCTATTTCCGCGTCTCCGTTCCGGCGGCAAAAAGCGGCATCGCCGCGGCGGTCGTGCTCGGCGTGGGCCGCGCCATCGGCGAAGCGATGGCGGTGATGATGGTCTCGGGCAACGTGTCGAATATGCCATCGTCGATTTTTGAGAGCGTCCGCTTTCTCACAACGGCCGTTGCAAGCGAAATGTCGTATTCGAGCGGCTTGCAGCGTCAGGCGCTCTTTTCCATCGCACTCGTGCTGTATCTTTTCATCCTGCTCATCAATGCGGCGCTCAACTTCTTCTTAAAGCGCGACAAGGAGGGTAACTGATGCTGAAAATGCAGTCCTCGGCCCGCCGCAAGGCCTATATCACGGCGATGAAGCTCCTGATGGGCGTCGCCGCAGTATTGACTTGCGCGCTCGTAGTCGGTATGATTGGTTATATATTGGGCAACGGCATTCCGAACATCACCTGGGAGATGCTCTCCACCGCGCCGAGCTATCTTGCCAACCGCGTCGGCATCCTGCCGGACATCCTGAGCACGCTCTACATCGTCATCGCGACGCTTTTAATCGTGCTGCCGCTCGGCGTGGGCGCGGCCATCTACTTAAATGAATACGCCGCGAACAAAAAACTCGTCTCCATCATCGAATACGCGTCCGAAACGCTCTCCGGTATCCCGTCGATCATCTACGGCCTTGTCGGCATGCTGATCTTCTGCAAAAACGGCACGTCGCTTCTTGCGGGTGCGCTGACGCTGACGATCATGAACCTGCCGACCATCATGCGCACGACACAGGAGAGCCTCAAGACCGTACCGCAGAGCTACCGCGAGGGCGCGTTCGGCCTGGGCGCGGGCAAATGGCGCACCATCCGCACGGTGGTGCTGCCAAGCTGCGTGGACGGTATCGTGACGGGCTGTATCCTGTCGATCGGACGCATCCTCGGCGAGTCGGCGGCGCTCTTATTCACGGCGGGCTCGGCGCACATGCTCTACAACTTCTTTGAGGGCATGCACAACGCGGGCGCGACGCTGACGGTGGCGCTGTACTTCTACGCCAAGGAGTCGAGCGATACGGGGGTGGTGTTCGCCATCGCGGCCATTTTGATGCTGCTGACGATGCTCATTAACCTCATCGCCGATCTGGTCGGCCGATACTTCAGGAGGAAACAGCAATGATACGACCTGTCAACGGAAGCGGCATGAAGCGCATGGCGCTCTTAAATGACCTTTCCTGCTTCGGCAAGTGTTCGCTGAGCGTGGCCATGCCCATCCTCTCTTCCTACGGGGTGGAGACGGTACCGCTGCCGACGGCCTTTTTATCGACGCACACGGCGGACGGCTTCGGCAGCTACGTCATGCGCGATATGACGGACGAGATGAAGGCCTTTGCCGCGCACTGGAGACAGCTTCAAATCAAATTCGACGGCATCTGCATGGGCTTTTTCGGCTCGGTGGAGCAGATGCATTTTGCAAAAGATTTCCTCCGCGACTTTGCGGGGGAGGATACCATCGTTGTGGTCGACCCCGTGCTCGGCGACAACGGCGCGCTGTACGGCTGCTTTACCGAAGAGTACGTGCAGGCGATGCGCGCGCTGTGCGAGAGCGCACAGCTTATCACGCCCAACCGCACGGAGGCGGCGCTTCTCGCGGGCTGCGGGATGGACGCACCGATAGAAACGCTTCTTAAAGCGCTCACGGTGGAAAATGTCATCATCACCGGCGTCCACCGCGGGGAGGAGATCGGCTACTGCGCGCGGCTGAACGGGCAGTATATGGAAATTTTCAAGCCCTGCCTTCCGCAGACGCTGCATGGCACGGGTGATGTGTTCGTCTCCGCCCTGTGCGGCGAGCTGATGAACGGTAAAGGCATGCCGCAAGCCCTGAAAGACGCGGCGGAATTCTGTGACGACTGCGTGCAGAAAACGGCAAAACGCGGCGAGAGCCACTGGTACGGCCTCGCCTTTGAAGACAAATTGAAAGAGGGGAGAGGGCTATGAACAACATCCTTTCCGTTGAGAACCTGTGTCTGTGGTACGGGAGCCATCAGGCGCTCAAGGACATCAACATTGAAATTCCCGAAAAAAGCATTACGGCGCTCATCGGCCCGAGTGGCTGCGGCAAGTCGACGTTTTTAAAGACGCTCGACCGCATGAACGATTTGATCCCCGATGTGAAGATCACGGGCAGCGTCCTCTATAAGGGCGAGGACATTTTTGACTCGTCCGTCGATGTGAGCGAGCTTAGGCGTCAGGTGGGTATGGTGTTCCAGAAGCCGAACCCCTTCCCAATGAGCATTTACGACAACATTGCCTACGGTCCGCGCACGCACGGCGTGAAGAACAGGGCAAAGCTCGATGAGATCGTTGAAAAATCCCTGCGCGGCGCGGCGATTTGGGACGAGGTCAAGGACCGCCTGAAGAAAAACGCGCTCGGCCTCTCCGGCGGCCAGCAGCAGCGCCTTTGCATCGCCCGCGCGCTCGCGGTCGAGCCCGAGGTGTTGCTGATGGACGAGCCGACAAGTGCGCTCGACCCCATTTCGACGTCGAAGATCGAAGAGCTCGCGATGGAGCTCAAGGAGAAGTACACCATCGTCATCGTCACGCACAACATGCAGCAGGCGGTGCGTATTTCCGACCACACGGCGTTCTTCCTGCTCGGCGAGCTCGTAGAGTACGGCGAGACGGAGAAGCTCTTCTCCCAGCCGCAGGACAAGCGGACAGAAGATTACATCACGGGGAGGTTCGGTTAAATGAGAAGCCGGTTTGATGAACAGCTTGCGCTTTTGAACCGCGAGCTCATTGAGATGGGCGCGCTGTGCGAGGAGGTCATCGCCCTTTCGGCACAGGCGTTGACGGAGGGCAACGCGGAGCTGGCCGCGCGCGTCGCACCGCTCGATCAGGAGATCGACCGCAAGGAGCGCGAGATCGAGTCGCTGTGCCTAAAGCTTCTTTTGCAGCAGCAGCCCGTGGCAAAGGACCTGCGCCAGATCTCGGCGGCGCTCAAGATGATCACGGACATGGAGCGCATCGGCGACCAGGCCGAGGATATTGCCGAGATCATCACGTTCCTCGGCGGCCGCGGCGCGGAGAATAGCCAGCTTCTGCGTGAGATGGCGCGCTCGACCATCAAGATGGTGACCGAGAGCGTGGATGCCTACGTCAAGCACGACACAGCACTTGCCGACCAGGTCATCGCCGAGGACGACACCGTGGACGACTATTTCGCGCGCGTGAAGAAGGACCTCATCAAGC
>ERZ834769.2521-NODE-2521-length-13534-cov-8.962757_pt1 | contig 13534 bp, 14 predicted proteins | sample MGYA00519690_ERZ834769 | MGnify/ENA primary metagenome ERZ834769 (study PRJEB31850, sample SAMEA3708760) | human gut metagenome | biome: human gut; feature: human-associated habitat; material: faeces | place: China | collected 2014 ... | reverse complement strand
GAGTATGCAGGGGAACTCTACTCGGAGGAACACGGACGGAAATTCACGACCGAAAAGGCTGGGTTTCAAGTCGTGAAAGACCCCACGGACGGGACGAGACTGGTTCTTGCCATTGACCGAAAGCCCATTGCCGAGTGGTTCAAAGAGCAATTCGATAAGCTACGGCAGAGCATTCGCCGACCAATACAACCGCAAAGGAAAAGCAGAGGGATTTAGGGGAAATAGATAAATAATCAACTGTACCTCAATCACTAAATTCAAGTCAATCAAATTATTGGCATTCTATGGTGCATAAACGAAATAAAAGTAGTAAATTTGCCAAATAATGACAAATTGAAAAAATATTCGAATGTTATTCGCTCAAAAGATCAAAGCGGCCAGAGTCCGAAGCGGATTGTTGCAAAAGCAATTGGCTTCGGCTTTGAATATAGATGTCCCTATGTATAGCCGAATAGAACGCGGAGACAGGCAAGCTAAAAAGGAGCAAGTGGTATTGCTTTCGGATATCTTGAATATCGAACGGGAAGAGTTGTTGAGCCTTTGGATTGCGGATAAGATAAATGCAATTATCGGAGACGATAAAAACATTGCAGATAAAGCGTTGAAGACTATAATTGACAATAGAAATGGAAATAAAGACTATACACACGCTTATTAACGGAGATAGCAGGAATCTTTCTCTTATGCCGGACAAATCCGTCCATCTGATCATTACGTCGCCCCCGTATTGGCAATTGAAAGATTATGGGAGTGATGGGCAAATAGGATTTCATGATAGTTACGAAAGTTATATCAACAATCTGAATATGGTCTGGGCGGAGTGCAATCGAGTATTGCATGACGGTTGCCGTTTGTGCATAAATATAGGAGACCAATTCGCTCGTTCCGTCTATTACGGACGTTATAAAGTGATTCCCATAAGAACCGAAATCATACGTTTTTGCGAAGCTCTCGGAATGGATTATATGGGAGCCGTAATTTGGCAGAAGCAAACAACGATGAATACGACAGGGGGAGGAGCTGTTATGGGTAGTTTTCCTTATCCTCGAAACGGTATTTTGAAAATAGATTACGAATTTATCCTAATTTTCAAAAAACAAGGTAAGGCTCCCGTTCCCGCTATTGAGCAAAAGCAATGTTCGGAAATGACAAAAGATGAATGGAATACATTTTTTGCTTCCCATTGGAATTTCGGTGGGGCTAAACAAGACGGACACATTGCGGTATTTCCTGAAGAATTGCCGCACCGTTTGATAAAAATGTTCTCTTTTGCTGGAGAAACGGTATTCGATCCATTCATGGGTAGCGGGACTACGGCTTTGGCAGCGCGTAATCTGCAACGTAATTCTATCGGGTATGAAATAAATCCCGATTATAAAAAATACTATGAGGAAAAGGTCGCTTCATCCTTTTCGTTCGGCAATGTAGAATATAGATACAGCAACGATAGATCTGTTTTCGACATGGACGAAAAGAAGAAAACTTTGCCTTATATATTCAGTGACCCGCACAAAATGGAAAGCAAAATCGAGATTAAGAAGTTGCAATTCGGTTCACGGATAGATAAAGACAAGAAAGAACGGGAAGAGTATTTTTCTGTAAAAACGATTTTGTCACCAAATACTATTGTATTGAACAATGGACTTACCATACGACTGCTCGGAATCAAAGAAAAGCCATCTGTCAATGGTAATGCGACAAAATTTCTTGCGGAAAAGACAAAAGGAAGGAAGGTCTTTTTACGTTACGATGCCATAAAGTATGACGATAAAGATTTGTTGTTGTGCTACTTATACTTAGACAACAAAACTTTTATAAATGCACATATGCTGAAAAACGGTTTGGCAGACGTGGACTATTCTTTTGATTTCAAATATAAAAACAAATTCGAGAAACTGATAAACCTATAACGTTATGGATAGATATTCAATGAATTTCGGGAAAAAGGAACGCGTGCTGAACTACACTTGCCAAACATACCAATTATCCCGTCCGAATAAAGTAGGTGCTGTAATGGCTCTTATTCGCGATTGCCAACCTTCTTCGTTCGATGAATGGCAATCATGGTATTTCGAAAATGCTCATACCGCAGGAAAAAATCCGACGAAAATCACAGTCGAAAGTCTCCATGAATTGGGTGAACGGTTGTATGCAAAAATTACGGAAGTCGTGATTCCGGAATGGGAAGCAGCTTTTCGTGAATTGACAGAACAGGACTGCATTGACTATATATACAATCTGACTATAAATCGTACTTATGACGGTTATATACGAGAAAAGTCTGTAATCAATGACGGATTGGTTAAAGTATTTCCTAATATCAACTTCGAAGAAAGCGATCCCGAATTGGATCATGCTGGAGATATTGATTATATCGCAAAAATCGGAGATAAAGCCATAGGCATACAAATCAAACCGATAACAGCGAGTGCCAATTTCGGTAGTTATTCGCTGACTGAGCGAATGAAAGTGAGTTTCGAATCGTTCAAAGAACGATATGGCGGTAATGTGTTTATCGTATTCAGCTTAGATGGAGAAATTGCCAATAAAGAGGTTATAGGTCAGATTCAATCCGAAATAGATCGGTTGTCTAATTGAGCACACTCTGTTTTTGAAATCGGATTATGAAAGGAAAGAATATCAAAAACGAATCGTTCCCATCTATTGAAGTTATCGACTTATTTTGCGGTATCGGCGGATTGAGTTTCGGGATGAAAAGCAAGGGATTCAATATCCTTGCAGGGTATGATCTCGATGCGACCTGCCGGTATGCTTATGAAACGAATAACAATGCGAAATTCATATATAAGGATATTAAAACGGTGTCTCCGGATGAAATCCGCACAGCCTACGGCAAAGGATCTATTAGAGTGTTGGCAGGATGCGCCCCTTGTCAACCGTTTTCGTCGTATGCATTCAAAAACAAAAAGAAAGATCCGAATAAATACGATTTATTATATGAATTCGGACGATTGGTCAAGGCTGTTCATCCCGACATCGTTACGATGGAAAACGTGGCTCAAATCTTATCTTTCAAAGAAAAGCCCGTTTTATCCGATTTCGAGAATCTTTTGAAAAATGAAGGATATCATGTGTGGGTAAATCCAGTATATTGCCCCGATTACGGAATACCGCAAACTAGGAAAAGATTGGTGTTATTAGCATCGCGATTGGGAAATATCGAGTTGATCAACCCGACGCATAAGCCTAACGAGTACAAGACGGTGAAAGAAACGATCGGAGATTTACCCGAACTCAAAGCCGGAGAAACCGATAAAAACGATCCGTTGCATAGAGCCAAAGCATTATCGCCATTAAATCTCGAACGTCTTCATCATACTCCGTACGGAGGCAGTTGGAAAGATTGGCCGAAGGATTTGCAATTGCGGTGTCATAAAACCGATAACGGACGCTCGTTTGGTAGTGTCTACGGTAGAATGGTTTGGGAAAAACCAGCCCCTACTATGACAACTCAATGCACTGGTTTAGGCAATGGCAGATTCGGACATCCTATACAAGATCGTGCTATTTCCATTAGAGAAGCTGCTCTTATACAAACTTTCCCGATGACGTATAAATTTTTCGCTGACGAAGAGTATGTCGCTATTACCAAAGCATCGAGATATATCGGCAATGCCGTTCCACCGAGACTGGGAGAAGTCATAGCCGAGAGTATTATATGCCATTTGACGCGAATTGTCAACTAACTCCATGAATATTTATATGAAAGAATATCAGCTTAATGTCGATCCTCGGATTTTAGAGTTGTTGGGACCGAATCTTTATACGAATATTTATTATGTATTGGCCGAACTTGTTGCTAATGCGTATGATGCAGATGCACATAATGTATATATCATTTCTAATAAAGACGATATCAGAATCGAGGATGATGGGCATGGTATGTCTTATCAGAATGGAGAAGTAAAGAAGTTCTTGAACGTAGCCGGTGTCTCTCGAGTTAAAGAAGAAGAATCTATGACACGTTCCGGAGAGAGACGAAAAATGGGACGAAAAGGCGTTGGTAAGTTGGCGGCATTGTCTGTTTCCGAATCCGTTGATGTAATGACTATCAGCGATAACGAGAAATCCGGTTTCGTTTTATCTCGTAGACCGATAGACGGGAATAAGTTACGACCTATTGCCGATGATGATATAAAATTCGTATATATTCAAGAGCATGGAACAGCGATCGTAATGAGGAATCCTCAATACAGATTGAATAAATCTATGGATTCGGTTAAACGGAATTTGTTAAAAATATTCCCATTAGTCAACGATAATTTCAAAATACACATAATCAGAGGCAATGAAACAGTTACAATAGACACCTTTGACGAAAATATTGCAAAAGAGTTATGTGCATTTATATCTTTAGGGGATGACTTTTCCGATTTAGCAAAAAATATTCCTAACCAATATCCGGCAAAACGAACTGAATTAGTTGAGCATAGAGAGCCGTATACAGAGCCGATCAATCTGAAAGACAATGCAGGAAATGATCATGAATATACGCTTAAAATAATGGGATGGATCGGGGCATACGCTTCTACAAGAGGGCGTAAAGCGGCACTTACCGATTTCCCCGACAACTTCATATCCCTATATGCGAATAAAAAAATGGGAGAGTTCAATATTTTGCCGATAGTCGGTCAAAATAAATTGAATGAAGTTTATGTAGTCGGACAACTATATATCGATTTGTTCGAATTATCGGAACTTCCAGATATGGCATTGAGCAATAGGCAAGGCTATAAGTCCGACGACCCACGATATGAGGCCGTTATAAAATACGTGCGAACTATTCTACTTCCGGATATTCTTCGGAAAAGAGGTTTGTTTTCTAATGAACAGAACAGAGAGAAGAAGCAACGTAAATTGAATGAACAAAAAAATACAGAAGCAAAATTTAGAGAAGCCGTCGACACATTCAGAAATATAGTGAGTGAAAATGCAGCTGAAAGTATAGGACGATTAGCACCAGATTCTTCGAGAGAAACGATCGAACAAATCATATCCGATGCGATCAATAATAATGCTAATGCTTTAGGATTAAAAACCGTAGTGGATTCCCAGAAAAAGAAAATACTGATTAGTCACGCTTCTAAAGACAAAGCATTAGCTGATTTGATATACTCATTTTTAGTATTTAATAACATTCCGCCCGAAGATATCTTATACACGAGTTGCGACGATGAAATTAGCCGCATTCCCGAAGGGACTGCATCGATATATAACTATTTACGGGATTTCTTTGTGGAAAGTTACTCTAATCAAAAAATCTTCGTCATATTCGTTACGAGTGATAACACCCCGAGTGCATGGGGTGCGATGACAGAAATCGGAGCATCTTGGATCACACAAGTAGATAATAGAATCTTTAATATTCCCCCATTCCGACCGCAACATCCCTTAAATGATGAAGCTTTATGGCATAGTACGGAACGAAACGAGAATGATGAACTATGTATGACCAAACTAAATGCCGATATTTTTTGCCAGAAAATAGAAGCGACTTGCGACAAGCTCGGCTATGCAAAGAAAAGTCGTAAAGAAAATATGGATCATCTTAAAGAACGAATCGTTATTAAGTAGAGATGGCAGACACGGTCAGTAAAGAAAAGCGTTCGGAAATAATGTCTCATGTCACAGGAAAGGAAACAAAACCGGAAAAGATCGTCCGAAAATATCTGTTTGCTCAAGGTCTGCGATATCGAAAAAATGTAAAACGGTTGCCGGGAACTCCGGATATCGTTCTTCAAAAGTACAAAGCTGTAATATTCGTGAATGGTTGTTTTTGGCATGGACATCAAGGATGTAAATATGCTCATTTACCATCTACGAATTTGGAATATTGGGAGAAGAAGATTGCGGATAATTTAGAAAGGGACAAACGTAAAACGCAAGAATTAGAAAGGCTTGGCTATCAAGTATCTGTTGTATGGCAATGCCAATTAAAACCCAAAGTTAGAGAACAAAATTTGAGAAATCTATACAACAATATCGTTGAACATACGTAAAATGCCAATCGCTATATACCATAGCCTTCATAAGTAAGAAAATTATTGCTATAAGTTGAGTGTTTTAAGTTATTTGACTATCTTTGCGAAAGAAGAGTTATTTGACAGCATAGTAACGCAAAACGCTGAAATTCGCACAGTTTCCAAATCGTTACCTCTATTTCTCAAATAATTCGCTAAAAGTTTATTCCTCAATCGGTTAAGTCAAACCGAGAAAAATCTAAAATAAATTGTCGGTTCCACTCCAATTCCAGCCTTTAACCCTTTCCAAAGTTTATAACCGGCGACAAAATTCAACGATAATCCGTTAAATAATTTTGTATTATCGTAAATAGCGCCCTCCGGTTGCTGTTCACCATTATTAGTGTTATGATAAATTCTTTGCTCTTGGAAAGCTATGTTCACTCTCCTTGCTTGATACAATAGAGCAGCATCAATTAAAAAATGATTTTTAAATTCATACTGGAATTGATATCCGACATTAAAACTAAAACGATGGTCCCATTTCAAATCTCTTTCTCCTGATGATAACAGAGAATTGATTTTCGATTTATGCATCCAACTATCACCTCCACCGGCTACAATCCCCGATTTTAGCTGTGATTGTGATAACATAGGAAACAATAATAAACATGCAAGTAAAATAAATGTCTTTTTCATATCACTCTCTTTTTATGGTTGTTCCAAATGTAATGAAATTATTAACGCTACGTGCTTGTTTTTACAAATTTTGATGAAAAATAAATGAAAATATTGCAGATGTGAAACTAAATGTCCCGCTTAAGAACCAGGCTCGCAGATGGCGCGGATGAAACGGATTAAAGCGGATTTAAATTATTTTATCCGTTAAGATCCGCCCGATCCATGTCATCGGCGAACTGACGCGCAGTTATGCGGCTACAGAAAACGGCCTCGACAATTCGCCGGGCGAAACCGAACTGGCGGCTTTGAAACGGCTGGCGGTGGATGTGCTTGAACCGCTGCGCGAATGCCTCGGTGCGCCGATGATCGTCACCAGCGGTTTCCGCAATCCCGCCGTAAACCGCCTGGTCGGTGGCGTCGCCGCTTCGCAGCACACCAAAGGCGAAGCGGCCGACTGTTATACGCCTCTCGGCGCACGGCATCTGTTGGATGTTTTGCTCGAAAACAAGCTGTCTTTCCCTCATTCTTTTTTCCTCCTGTGCATCGCGGAAAATGTCGGACAGGAGCGTCGCCAGTTCGGACAGCTTGCGCCGGACCACCCGCCTGTCGATCCGGCAAATGGCCGTCCCCGAAAGCCGTGCCGACTTGCAAATTCCGGCTGCCGGACTGCGTGGACTGCCGCCTGCCGCCGTTTACACCGCCAGGAGCGGACAGGCGACGGCGACCGTCCGGTTCCTCCACGACACGCTGTTCGTTTCCGCTTCGTGCGACAGTTTGCAACAATTGGTCTACGACTATCAACAACAGGTCGAACGATTGTCCGTCAGCTCCGAACACGAAGAGAAGACAAAAGAAAGGAGTGGGGGACGGCGTTTTTTATGGGGGATTCTTTTGGCCGTTGCCGCTTATTTGGCAGGGCGGTCACGGTATGAGATGTTTAAATGAAGGCTATATTTGATAAAAAACACTAATTTAACGGGCCTGCGTACTTTTTAGGCTGCATCTCCGTTAGATTAGTGTTATTTTTGTAAACGATATCGTGATATGGTAAAAGAAGGATTAATGAAGAAGTTGCTTGTATTATCTTTGGTATTCGCTTGTATGACAGGAAATGCGCAGATTCCGGCCGACTCGGTCGTGATGACGGTTGCCGGAAAGCAGATCCCGTTGGATGAATTTATTTTTATTGCACAAAAGAATAGCGAAGTGAACCTGTCCGACCGTAAATCCGTGGACGCATACGTGGAGTTGTTCAAAAATTTCAAACTGAAAGTGGCGGAAGCGGAGGATTTGGGGCTGGATAAGACGAAAGCGTTCAAAGATGAATTGGATGGCTATCGGGCCCAATTGACTTCAAGTTATCTGTCGGATAAGGATGGAGAGGAAGCGGCCGTGCGTGCCGTATATGACCGGTATGGCGAAGTGCTGGAACTGAGCCATATTTTGTTCCGCTTGCCGCAGCGTACGTTGTCGAAAGATACGGTTCCCGTGTATCGGAAAGCGATCGAGGCCTATAAGCGTATTCAGGCGGGAGAGGATTTTGCCGCTGTAGGCGAAGAACTGAAAGACGCCGATAAGGAAAATGTCGGCTATGAATATGTACACAGCCTGCTGCCGATGCAAACGGTTAAGGCCTTTGAAAATGTCGCTTATTCGATGCCCGTCGGCTCCGTCTCTCTACCGGTTCGGACGACTATGGGCTTCCATATCATAAAAATACACAGCCGGAAACGGAATCCGGGGTTGGTGCGTGTAGCGCATGTCCTCACAGACTCGTTGGCGCGTGCGGAAGAAGTTTACCGGAAAGCGAAAGACGGAGCTGACTTTGCCGGGTTGGCAAAAGAATATTCGTCTGATGCAGGGTCTGCCAAGCGGGGCGGCGAGCTGCCTGCTTTTGGTGTCGGCGAGATGGTCGAACCCTTCGAGGCGGCTGCTTTCGCCTTGGACACTCCGGGGGAATTGTCCCGTCCGGTGAAAACCCGTTTCGGCTATCACGTCAGTTGATCGAGAAGAAAGGTCTTCCTTCTTTCGATGATAAGAAAAAAGGTTGGTCCCGCCAGATGGCGCAGGGAGAACGGAACTTCGAATATTACGGTGCGTTCGATGAACGGATGAAAAAAGAATACGGCTATCGCTTCTATCCCGAAGCCTATGCCGAACTGCAAGCCTTGTGCAACGACTATTTCCCGTCCGATCCTGCTTTTTACGAGAAGGCGAAAGAGATGGACAAGACCTTGTTCCATCTGAATGGCACGGACTTCCCCCAGAGCGAGTTCGCCTATTATATCCAGCGATGCCCGTTCTCTACAAAATCGTATGCGGGAGATTTCATGCAGGAAGTTTACGACCTTTTTATCCGCGACATCGTGACCACTGCCGAACGTAAGAATCTGACGGCAAAACATCCGGAGTTCGAACTTCTTATGCAAGAATACCGGGATGGCATCCTGTTGTTCGACATCAGCAATAAGGAAGTCTGGAACAAGCCGATGGACCAGCAAGCCCAGGCGGAAGCCGAATGGATCGAGCAGCTCAACCGGAAATACCCGGTGACAATAAACCGGAAGCTGGTGAAGAAAGTGAGTAAAATGGCAAAGAAATAATAAAGGGAAAGTTATATGAGATATTGCTTCATTTTTATAGCATTCGTATCTTTGCTGTGTTCTTGTAAAGGAGCGCAGCCCACGGATGATGCGGATGTGTTGGTAAAAGTGAAGGACCGGACGCTCGGACGTTCGGAGATAAAGCAGTTGATCCCGCGCGGATTATCCTCGGCCGACAGCTTGTTGCTTGCCGAAAGCCTGGAAAAGAAGTGGGTGAAAGATGCCTTGGTCTACGATGTGGCACTGCGCAACTTGGAGGGGGAAGACAAGGCGGAAGTGGATAAGCTGGTGGAGGAATACCGTCATTCGCTGATCCGCTACCGGTATCAGGAACAGTTGATAAGAGAAAGGCTTTCTTCTGAATTTCAGGAAAGCGACAAGCTGAGTTATTACGAAGAAAACCAGAAAAAGTTTGTATTGGACAAGGCTTTGGTGAAAGGCCTCTTCCTGAAGATCCCGGTGGATGCCCCCGGGCTTTCTGATGTAAAGGGATGGTATAGATCGACTTCTGAGGCTTCTTTAGAAAAAATTGAGAAGTATAGTGTGCAGAATGCCAGTATTTATGACTACTTTTACGACAAATGGGTGGACTTTGACCAGGTGATGGATAATATTCCGGTGCATGTGTCGAATGCGAATGACTTCCTGAAGGCAAACAAGTTTGTCGAAGTCTCGGATAGTACATATTGCTATCTGTTGAATATTAAGGAATATCTGCCTGTCGGAGGTGTGGCGCCATACGACTATGCCAGTGCGCAGATCGTGGAGATGCTGACGAATCTGCGTAAGGTGGAATTTTTGAAGAAATTTGAAGAAGAATTATATAATGACGCGGTCAGGAGCGGTGACGTTGAGTTTTACACGGAACCGTGATTGGCAGCTTATAGAGAAGTACATGATGAAAAAGATTTTAACAGTATTCATTCTTGCCTGTTTATCTTGTGTGGTTTATGCACAGGATAATGTGATTGATGAGATAGTGTGGGTGGTAGGAGATGATGCGATTTTGCGTTCGGACATCGAGAGCCAGCGTTTATATCTGCAAAACGAGGGACAACGTTTTGACGGTGACCCTTATTGCGTGCTCCCCGAACAGATTGCCGTTCAGAAACTGTTCCTGAACCAGGCGAAGATCGATAGTGTGGAAGTGAGCGAAAGCCAGGTGATCCAGGAAACGGACCGTTGGATCAATTTCGTGATCAACCAATTGGGTTCCAAGGAAAAAGTGGAGGAATATTTCAGCAAGAAGATTTCCCAGATCAAGGACGAGCGCAAGGAAATGATCATGGAGCAACAGACCGTGGAACAGATGAAACGCCAATTGATCGGGGAGATCAAGCTGACGCCTGCCGAAGTGCGTAAATATTACAGCCAGTTGTCCAAAGACAGTCTGCCTAATATCCCGACAACGGTCGAAGTGCAGATCATCACGATGGAACCGAAGATCCCGTTTGAAGAGACGGATGCCATCAAGGCGCGCCTCCGCCAGTTTACCGATGATATCAACAGTGGGAAATATGAATTCTCGACATTGGCCCGCCTGTATTCGGAAGACCCGGAGTCGGCCAAAAGGGGCGGCGAACTGGGATTTTTGGGGAAAGGGAGCTTGTTGCCTGAGTTTGCCAACGTCGCTTTCAACTTGAAAGACTCGAAACGGATTTCCCAGATCGTGCAGACGGAATACGGCTTCCATATCATCCAGTTGATCGAAAAACGAGGCGACCGTATCAACTGCCGCCATATCCTGTTGAAACCGAAAGTTTCGGACAAGGAATTGAACGACTGTATGACGCGTATGGACTCGTTGTATAACGACTTGACGGCAAAGAAGTTTACATTCGAAGAGGCGGCGACATTCATCTCGGCCGACAAGGACACGAGAAATAACAAAGGTTTGATGGTGAACCAGAAATTTGAAAGCGACAACCACAGCACTCCGAAATTCGAAATGTCCGAGCTTCCGCAGGAAATCGGCAAGATGGTTTATACGATGCAGGTGGGCGACATCTCCAAGCCGTTCACCATGATTAACGACAAGCAGAAAGAAATAGTTGCTATTGTAAAACTGAAAGCCAGAGTGGACCAGCATAAGGCAAATATATCGGATGACTATCAGGCTTTGAAGTCGATCGTCGAATCGCGGAAACGCGAAGAGCTGCTGCATGACTGGATCATTAAGAAGCAGAAAAGCACATACGTGCGTATCAGCGACGGCTGGCGTAATTGTGACTTCCAGTATCCTGGCTGGGTTAAAGAATGAGGACTGTAAATAAATTTATTTTCACAGGTCTGTTTTTACTGTTGGCGGTCTGTGCTTTTGCACAGGCTCAGGATAGCATTGCCCGCGCAGATACGACTGTCATTACCGCACAAGACGTAACGCTTGCCCCTGTGGACAGCCTGGTGGCTGCCGATAGCTTGCAGGTCGCGACGGATACGGTCCCGGCCAAAAAGACGAAGGTCTACCTGATCCATTCCAATACGTTGTCTTTTGACAAGGCGGTCATGCCGGATGCGCAAATCCTGAACGGCGATGTCTGTTTCCGGCATGACAGTTCATATATGTATTGCGACAGCGCGTACTTCTTCGAGCAGACCAATTCGCTCGAAGCGTTCAGCAATGTCAGGATGGAGCAGGGAGACACCCTGTTTGTCTACGGGGATTATCTTTTTTATGACGGAAACACGCAGGTCGCTTATCTGCGCGAGAATGTCAGGATGGAGAACGGGCAGGTGACGCTCTTCACGGACAGCCTCAATTATGAGCGTATTCCGAATATCGGATACTATTTTGATGGTGGTTTGATTGTGGACTCCCTGAATCAACTTTCCTCTTTCTACGGACAATATTCTCCGGGGACGAAGCTGGCAGTGTTCAACGACAGCGTGCAGCTTGAGAACCCCGACTTCACTTTATATTCCGATACTTTGCATTATGATACGGAATCCAAGATCGCTACCATCTTGGGACCCTCTGTCATTGTTTCGGACAGCGGCACGATCCATACTTCAAGAGGATGGTATGATACGGTGAACAACACCTCCCTTTTGCTGGACCGCTCGCAGGTTGAATCGGGAGAGAAGATCCTGATCGGCGACTCCATCTTCTATAACCGGGATACGGGCATGGGAGAGGTCTATGGGAATATGAGCCTGATCGATACGGCCCAGCATGTGACGCTGCAAGGCGAATATGGGTATTATAATGAACAGACCGGATATGCTTTTGCAACCGACAGCGCGCGCTTCCTTGAATATTCGCAGGGCGACACTTTGTTCCTGCATGCCGATACGTTGCAGATGGTGACCATCGACTCTACTTACCGGGAGATCAAGGCCTACTACGGCGTGCGTTTCTACCGGACCGATATGCAAGGCGTTTGCGACTCCATGCAGTTCAACACGCGCGATTCCGTATTATATATGTACACGGAGCCGGTTCTCTGGAACGAACAATATCAACTGTATGGCGATACGATCGCCATTTATATGAATGACAGTACGATCGACTACGCCCATGTGATCCAGTTCGCTTTTGCGGCACAACATGTCGATTCGAGCTACTATAACCAGTTGAAGGGGAACGACCTGAAAGCCTATTTCGAGGGACAGGCTGTTCATCAGATCGATGTGGCGGGAAATGCCGAATCTATTTTCTATCCGTTGGAAAAGGACGGAGCGAAGGTCGGGTTGAATGAGACCAAGAGCGGATTCCTGACGATCTGGGTGAAAGACAATAAACTGGATAAACTTCCCGAAGGGTATGAGATAAAAGCTTTCTTATGGCATCAGGGTGAAAGCGACCGGCACAAAGGTAAGAACTACTATAAAAACCTAAAGGCTGTAGTAACATATGTACGAAGCTTCCTTGTGGAGAAAACCGGAAACAAACGATATAAAAAGCTACCTTTCATCTGCGGTACGGTGGCCCGTAGCAACAAGCAATACAGCACTGATGTGGAAGCTGCGCTTTACAGACTTGCCCAAGAAGACAAGAATTTCTATGTCATAGACATGTCTAAAGCCGAATTACAAAGAGACCAACTCCATTTCACTGCTGAATCTGCCGAATATTTAGGTATTGAAATGTACAACAAGCTGGTTAATTTGGGTATTGCCGGTAAAAAAGCAAAGAAAATAGGTATTAAATAATAAGATTCTCATAGAATATTTTGTGTAAGTAAAAGGTCCGGGCTTGTGAAAGTCCGGACCTTATTTTTGATATTCCAGACAGATATTCAATATCTGTCCATTAAATGAAATAGCCTC
>ERZ834769.2510-NODE-2510-length-13569-cov-2.940358_pt1 | contig 13569 bp, 14 predicted proteins | sample MGYA00519690_ERZ834769 | MGnify/ENA primary metagenome ERZ834769 (study PRJEB31850, sample SAMEA3708760) | human gut metagenome | biome: human gut; feature: human-associated habitat; material: faeces | place: China | collected 2014 ... | reverse complement strand
TATCAATAAGTTGGAGTCATTACCGGCTCCTGATTATTGATACTTTTATAGTACTGTGAGCCTGAGGACAATTTTTCCTTTAAAAGGGTGAAATCGCTATTTAACTATTTTTTTTACCGGGCACGAAAGGATAAAAACCGTAGTTGTCCTGCAAAAGCATCCAATTATGGAAAAACTATGAATGCAACATGTTGACGAGAAAATCTGATGGAAAAAGTTTACCTGTCTGGTATTGTCAGGAAAACCGGCAAAGGATTCAACTAACCAGGGGTGGTTTGTTGAATATGGAGCAGTAGCAGCCCCTTTGCCGGTTTGTCATCCTTTCATGCCTGCATCACTTTCCTTCCTGCTACCTGAAGACATCCACATACGATCTGCAAAAAAGAAGCCCACGTTTCGTTATGGGAGTGAACTACTTTTTTCACGAAAAGGGTCTCTCTGGGTGCACAATCCGTGACACTGTCACTTTCAGATGTAAGTGATCTAATATCATTGGATATAGTCACAATAGTAAATGTCAATAGCGATAAAATAACAGAAATTGATTATAAAATTGATACTTATTAAATAAAACAGAGTTTCAATATGTCGCTATAAAAACAATAAAAATGTATGGATTCAGGAATAATGAGAAATATGCTCATATTTTCATCGCTTCAAGAGGTATGCAACATCCTAGTTACAGTTCGAATAATAACGATTATTCCTTGTGTTAATATTATGTTAATAACAATAGTGGGGGTAACCGGCTTCTAAATCTGTCCAAAAGTTACTTTTCGAGTGGTTTCCGCCCAGGTTGCGCTACGCGAAATCTGAAGAAAATCGGAGGGGTGAGTACGTCAGATTTCACGTAGCGCGCGGCAATGTAAAAGAAAATATTCGGATGATTTCTGTCCGGTTAATGGGGCAGTATTAAAATCGCTGGATGAAGAACATCAGGGATGAAACCCTTTAAGCCTCAAAAGTTACTTTTATCTTTTGGTTGGGGGAACGAGCAGGGGAGTGGAATCGTCCATGATATCAGGTCCTGTTTTCAATAGAACGCATAATTGTACTTTTATTTTATGATCTTGCGGCAAGATGTGCAGACCTATCCATGCAGGAGTAAAGTAGATATGTTTGAAATAAAACATCAACCAAATAATTAACCATAATATGTTTTATAAAATATTTTTTCAAACAAACACATTCAAACTAGGGGCTTAATCTAAAAAGTCATTATGATAACTGAAAGATAAGAATAAAAGATATTTTCAGAAGTTATGGTTTAATAGCTCTATAACAAAGATTAACCTAAAAAAGTTACTTTCTGAGACCATGTGAGAATCACTTTGAATCGGATTCTATTACTATGTGTTAAAAAATGGCTGATATTTTTAATAGGGCCGAAGCCCTTACAGAAGCATTTGGTAGTTAACTGCTGGCCTTATCGGGCAGATGGGGAGGGGGCCAGCCGGTGCTTCCCATGAAGCCCAACCATCCTTTCCATATCGTTCATTATAGTAACTTTCTTTGATCACCTTACGTGCCAAATATGAAGCAGTATCCATACCAAATACCTCAATAGGAAAAAGTTCAGTACTCCCTATATCCGTCAGGCAGAAATCCGGGAATACATCATTATTAGAAGCATCATATCTCAGAGGTTTTATAAATGATCGCTCATGCTTATGAAGATAATTTAGCATGGTCAGTTCATAGCTCGAGTCTGCCGGGATCCAGTTATCATCAACATTCATCAAAGCAATCTGAAGTGTTTTAAGATAGTATGTATCATTCCCCTTAAATTTACCTAGCTCGCCTATAGCAATACAGATGACGTTGCCTCCTGAACGCCAATTTGCTATTTCAGAGCTGAATCTCTTCTCCAGTGATGCCCAGTTATCAGTATTCATCAGCACGATCAGAACACCAGAAAAGAACTTGACAGGAAGTCGTTTTGATGTATTCGAATGTTTTTCAGGGTTGTATTTCGATAGAACATTGAGACAAATCAAACTCTCCTTTTTCTTCAGAGCATCTGATGTCATTTTTATATTTTTCATCACCTGAGGTGTTGAAGGGTATGCACCTACAATTAAATACATGAGTCGGGAGAATGTTGACTACCCGTATTTGGGTACCGTGCCAGGAAATAAGTATCACCGCCAGAGTTATATTTTACGGAAAGTGATTTCTGTCCTTTGCCTTTACACGAGCAGCTAACCTTAGCTTCTACAGAAGCATGCGCCCGGGACAAAACTGCGTACCAGCTCTTTTTAAATTCGTCTTTTGTCTGGAAGTCTCTTGAGTACCTTTTACTGTCATCCCCAAAAGATATAATCACATCATTAACAGTCGACATCCCCCCCCCTTTACTGAGCTGAGATGCGTTGTCATTCACCTCTGGCAATAATTTTCATATACATTGACACAATAGCATGTAGTTAATAAAGTAACAAATACTTTGAAAGTAAATTTTCAAAATCGTTGTGATTTCACCCTCAACTCACATTTTATGATTATCACCCAGAGACAACCAATGATAAACATCCGGATGACCAAGTTAGCCATTTTCCCGCTGGCTGTTTTTCTTTTAACAACACCGCTGACTTCAATTGCCAAAACTTTCTCGGCAAAAGTTGTCAGAGTAATTGATGGTGATACTGTACAGGCTTATGACGGTGCAATAAATACAAGAATACGGCTCTATGGAATTGATGCCCCTGAAAGTAAGCAAGCCTTCGGGCAGAAGGCTAAGCAGACAATGATCCAGTTGGTCGCAAACCAGATTGTAAATATTCAGGACCATGGGCAGGACGCCTATGGACGTATGCTTGGTACAATCTATCTTAAAAGCCAGGATATTAATTCCATCATGGTTGCAGAAGGCATGGCCTGGGCATATCGCTATCAGGGTCGATTAACTGTACCTGAATATGGGACTCTTGAGCAGAACGCTCGCAATGCAGGTAAAGGTCTGTGGTCGGACCCGAACTCGATTGAACCACGTCAATGGCGCAAAGCGAATAAATAAATACATAAGGAATGACATTTAGATCTTCACTATATCGAACTAAATTGTATTGATTATTTGCCTGGTGACTTTTACAATTACAACACCTCTTTACATTGAATTCAACGATTAATTCATAACCAAAGAGACAGATTTTTTGAGGTGTTTTTTTCAAGATTGTGAATTTACAAACTGGGAAGTATCCTGTCTAAGGAAGATAGAATCAGCATGAGAGCTATTCCTTTTTAATATGTTTTTCGATTGAAATAATTTAACTTGCGAAGCCACTTGCTGAAAATTTTTAATTAATTTAATGTTGTTATGTAACTGCATAACAATGTGCTTAAAGAGGTAACTATGAGCGAGACATTACAGGTTCTCAATAACATCCGTACACTTCGCGCTCAGGCACGAGAGCTGCCATTAGAAGTGCTCGAAGAAGTATTAGAAAAGTTCACTGTTGTAGTCACTGAACGCAGTGAAGAAGAAAAGGCGGCCGAAGCAGCTAATCGAGAGCGTTTAGAAAAACTCTCTCAGTACCGGGAAATGATGATCGCTGATGGTATAGATCCGAATGAACTGATGGACGCGGCCGTTAACATTAAAGTACGAAAAAAGCGTGAACCTCGTCCGGCGAAATATGCTTATATAGACGAAGCTGGTGAGCAAAAAACTTGGACAGGTCAGGGTCGTACCCCGGCACCAATTAAAGCTCAGTTGGATTCAGGAAAAACTCTCGAAGATTTCCTGATCTAAACAATTTTCCGTAGCTATATAAAACCACCTTTATAAGGTGGTTTTTTTTCTCATCGACACGCATTATCGTGGTTCGTCTGACAGTAGATAAAAAGATCACAAGGATTTCTTCACTTAGAACTTAGTCCGCAGCAGGGAAGGTCAGGTGATCGCTTAAAATTTATAGTAAGGGGTCCGCTTGGAAAACGGAAAATATCCTACGTTAAGCCTGTTTTTTGAGCTGGCATGACGGTCCGCTGTGAACGAAGAGCGGACGTAATGCCAATGACATTAGCGCCCCTCTACAAACTACTTCAGCGGTGGTAATACATTCAGCATCAGAACGACATATTCATAGCATCGGGCAGGGGTTGAGTATTACCGGTTCGTGTGTTGAGGCTCGCCAGAAGTTTCATTTCTTCCTCTGAAAGTTCAAAATCCCAGACATCAACGTTTTCACTAAATCGTGCACCATTGGTTGTTCTGGGCAGAGGCGTGAGTCCTTGTTGAAGATGCCAGCGAAGTACAATCTGAGCCGGTGAATGGTCATGTCGTCTTGCCAAAACCATTACCACCGCATTGCGTAAAACTGCTGCACCATTACTACCAAAAGGGCTGTAACTCTGAATGGCTATTCCGGCTTCATGATGATAATCACGGACATCACACTGTTGAAAATGCGGATGCAGTTCAAGCTGATTCACAGCCGGCACCACACCAGTATCCTCTATAAGCCGCTCTATATGCTGGCAGGTGAAATTGGACACACCAATGGAACGAATCAGACCGCTGGCCTCCAGCTCGATTGATGCTTCCCAGGTTTCCACATACAAATTTTTTGCGGGTATCGGCCAGTGAATGAGAAAAAGCTCAAGGTATTCGACGCCCAGACGCTCCAGTGTTTCGTTAAAGGAGACAAGCGTACGTGCATAGCCCATATCCCTGCCGCGAATTTTAGAAGTAATAAACAACTGCTCACGCGGTACTTCGGTATACCGTAACGCACGGCCTACCCCATCTTCATTAAAATATGCCTGGGCCGTGTCAAAGTGCCGGAAGCCTGCTTTCAATGCCTGTCGGATCAGAGAGTCAACGTCCCTGTTGTCAATCAGCCAGAGGCCACAACCTGGCCGGGGCATATAATAGCCGTCGTTAAGCAGTATGCTGTCAGTGGTCATTTCGCTTTCTCAATGGTGACTGGCGTATTCTCCGGAATGGCACTGATTTCATCGACTGAAGCATGAATACGGCCAAGCGGCACCTTACCAGACCAGTAACCAATAGGACCGAAGTAAACAGCAATCCACTGCCCGGGAGCATAGTAGCCCACTTCAGGAATTTCTGGTTCATCACCCCGCGGCGCATTTTCCATCGATAATGGTGTTGCTAAGCGCAACACTTTCTCGTCATACCCCGGGTAATCCGTGGCCTGAACGTTAAGGGGCAGCTTTTTTAGCAGGTCGTGAGTCGTGGGATTATCATACAAATCCACGCTATAGGCTTTTTCACCGAACCGAAGCGTGATGCTCTCGTTCAGGGGTTTTCGCCATTGCGCATTCTTCTCTCCGTTGGACTGGCCTGCTGCCCAGGTGATACCGGTAGCAATAAGGCCTGCCAGGAGAAGTCCTGCAGTGACAACTTTATATTTTTTCATCCTGTATCCTCCAGATTATCAGGTGTTACTGGGTTTATCACATGCCTGACCATCTTTTCAACGGCCTCCGGGTTACTGTCCGTACTGCGGTGCTGTCGCCCTTTCTCCCCAAAAACTTCCACAATCAGCCACTGGCTGCCCGTTCTGCCAAACAGCGCATTGCACAGTCGCTTCACGGCCATTACTGGTTCCGGGAGCCTTCCCTGCGTCGACGCGTACAGGCAGGGTTGAATAAAGGTGAGGCCCGCAATGCCCTTGCGCGTGCAGTCTTTATCCGCCGACTGGGTGAAATCAGAGAGCGGGGACAGGTAAACGGGGATCTTCAAATACAGAGGCTTTCTTATATGGCATTGTTAACATCTCCTACAGAGTTCTCTTTGAATCTACGCTGCGTGGGATGTGTTAATGGAATGTACGGGAAGCTTTTTCGCGGCAAGTCAGCCCGTAAAGGGTGAAATAAACGACTGGGCGGTAAGGTGGGGTACAGGTGAAAGGCAGGAGCAGGCCATCATACTCATGGCCTACGGCACGTCAGGAGCGGACTCAGGGCCTGAATGTTGATAAACCCAGGCCTGAAGAAGGGGTCAAAGGTTAGCGGCGCGCAACGAGTTGCAGAAAGCGCAGTGACAGCCAGCGATCGGAATGATCTTTGTTATGTCAGCATTGACCGCTTCAGAAGGAATAGCGTGTCCGTTGTTTGCAGCAGGACTGACGTTCGCATTTTGCCCCGCAGGCACCGGCGATACAGAAACAAATGCGGCAGCATGGAATGACGTGACCAACAGCGTTGCCCCGACAATACTTAACACTTTCATTTTTGCCCCCTTGTTTAACTCAACATTTCAGTCTAACTTCGCCCGACGATGGGCACCAGCATAATTTCGGTGAAAAAGTGTGCAGAGTTATTTCAAAATAATCTCGACTTAATCCTGGTAACAGAATCACGTGTTTAAAGGTGTTCGACATTGCAGTCATAGTGATAGCAACGTATGGAACGCTTTTACTTTTTTTGACCCGTCAGACCGGCCAGACTCACGCCCATCACCGACAAAACGGCAAGGGCGACTGCAGGTGCCAGAACGACCCAATAGGCGCGCTCCAGATAAGGCATTCCTTCCGCAAGTACCCTTCCCCATTCCGGCTCCGGCGGTGATGCGCCCAGCCCGAGAAAACCCAGTGAAGCCAAAGCTAGGGCGATCCCCGGTAAGCGCAGCATAGCATGACGAAAGAGAGGGCCAATTAGTGCCGGAAAAATGTAAAACAGATTCTGACGTAGCCAGCCAACCCCCAGAACAGGAAGCATGTTGATATAAGGTCTGGCGCGAATTTCTGTCGCCAGCGCCGCGGTATGTGTGGCAAGAGGCGCCCAGCCTACTGCTGCAATCGCAATGGCCGCACCTAAACTGCCGGGGCCACTGATGGAAACCACCAGTAAGCCCGCAATCACCGGAGGCAGCGCATTTGCCATCTCTGTCGGTCCCACAAATACCCTGGGGAAAAGACCAATAACCAGCCCCAGTAGCAGACAAATAAGCGACACCATCAGCGCCAGCATGCAGGTATGCACTGTGCCGTAGGCCACTCTGGCCAGCAAATCACGCCCCATGGCATCGGCCCCAAAGGGCAGCGAAAAGGAAGGATGAGCCAGTCGCATAAACTCAGACGAGTAAGGATCACGGGGCAGACCAATAAGCAGAAGCACGACCAACGCAACGCCACAGGCGAACGGAAGCAACAGCGACAATTTCCCGCTTTTTCCGTCAGGTTCATTGGTGACCGGCAGAGAGGACGTGCGTAACGCCCGCCCCAGAATGAGGTATCTGATCCCCGCACACAGCATTCCGAACATAAATGCAATGATGAGCAGGAAGAGCACGCCCATTTGCAGCGCCGGAAGATCCTGTGCAACTACGGCACCGAGCGTTGCCCTGCCGAGCCCCGGAATGGCGAAGACCTTTTCCACGGCCACTGCACTGCCCGTCAATGACACCAAAACCAGGCCAATTAACGGCATAACGGTGGAGAGCGTTCGCTTAAGTACCGCGCAGGTAATGTGCCAACGCGATATCCCGGAGACGGTCCAGGTGATTATCCAGTTTTCACTAAAGGTTGCCGCTAAAGCATCCGAGAATATCCGCCCCAGATAGCCACCTGCCGGGATCCCCATTGCCAGCGCGGGCAGCACCGCATAGTGCAGGCCGTTCCAGCCGTAAGGAGGAAACCACTCCAGCCAGACGGCCCCAACGACCAGTAAGAATGACGCCAGAAGAAATTCAGGTAATGCGGTGAATACTGACGCGAAAAAGCCCGTCGAACGAAACGACCGCCCCTGCAGGCCTCGTCGGAATGTCGGCAGGCAAATCATCGCCGCCAGCAGCAGTGCCACCACGGCGGACATCAGCATCAGCGTCAGTGACACCTGGGCTGCCTGGATCATGTCAGGCAGCACCGGGCGCCCTGATATCCAAGAGTTACCTGCATCCCCCTGCAAGAGGCCGCTGAGCCAGTGCAGCAGGAGTTGCACAGGGCCCTGATCGAACCCCAGCGACTGGCGAATCGCTGCTAATGCTTCCGGGGTTGCTTCCTGTTCGGCAGAACGCGCTCTCAGCAGCGCCATGGCGGGATCCTGGCCCGATACCCAAGGCAGCATCCCGATCAGCACGACAATACCGGTCAGCGTAATTATCCGCGACAGCAACGTTGCCACTAAGCCTTTTGGCAGGTTACCTGCCCGATGGATCCTGGCGCAGGTCCGGCAGTACAGCGATTCGCTCATTGATCAATAACCCCTGTTTTACTGCGCAGCAGTAGTATGTTCGCCAGCGACTAATTGGGTCTGGCTGTCGATGAGCGTGCGCTCGCGAGGGTCACGGAGCGCATTTTTCACTACCGCACTTTCTCCCTGAATGACGCGCTCATGTAGTATTGGGATCGCAGCATCACTGGCAAGGATCATGTTTTCAGCGTCCATAATGGCCTGACGTCGGGTTTCACCCGCTGGCGTTTCACGGGCTTTTTTCAGCGCTGCATCAATTTCCGGGCGGCACAGCTGGGATATATTGAACGACCCTTCGCAGGCGAAATCGCTGTACATGTAGGCAACCGGGTCACCGGAATCCAGCACGGTTGCACGCGACAGAATAAAGGCATCAAACTTTCCGGCCAGCGCATCAGCTTCAATCTGCGAATACTCGCGGACCACTTGTTTCACGGTAAACCCGGCGGCAATGAGCTGCTGTGCAAGATAGACCGCGACTTCAGGCAATTCCGCACGATCGCTGAACGTTGCCAGAGTGATTGTGGCCCCGTCTGGTTTTCCCGCTGCAACGGGGTTGGTCACCGGTTTGCGCAGTGGTGCGGCCCATGGCAAGGCTGGCCCCAGAAGCCCCTGCGCGACGTCGGCACGTTTCTCATAGACATTATCAACAATCTGCTGACGATTAATCACGTCACGGACTGCGGCTCGCATAGCTGGATCTTTCATCACGCCCTGCGCCGTATTGAGATAAAGCGTATTGGTTCTCGGCATCGGGACTTCATGAACCAGTGATTGATCCAGAAGCGGGGCCTGAGACACAGGAATTGCCTCAATGATATCCGCCGTGCCAGTACGTAATGCGGCTGCGCGCGCGGCCCCGTCCGGAACAAAGCTTGCGTCAATACCGCTAGCTTTCGCCTTCTCGCCCCAGTAGCCATCAAAGCGATCGAGCGCGGCACTGCTGGTGCCATTCACGCTGCGCAGAATGAATGGCCCGGTTCCTGCATTAACTGGGTTCACCACGCCATTTTCTTTGTAAGCATTCAGCGACAAAATGGCCAGCTGAGGGCTGGAAAGACGCTGAGGCAGAAGAGGATCGCGTTTTTCAGTCGTGATCAGTACGGCATTATCGCCGTCTACTTTGGCTGTGAGCGTTATGCCATCCAGAATACGGGGCTTTGGTTTGGCGCTAGCGGCAACGCTCAGCGCGTTAACCACCGACTGCGCGGTTAGATCGGTATTGTCATGAAACTTGACGTTCGGGCGCAATTCAAAACGCCAGGTTGTGTCATTGATTTGCTCCCAGCTGGTTGCCAGCGCAGGCTGTGCATCACTGGCGCTGTTGAGTACGACCAGGGTTTCAGCCGTGCTCCAGCGCGATAATTTAAATGCATCATCACTGAGCGGCGTCAGGCCGGAACGCGGTGGAAGAAGGTGCGCCACTTTAATTCTGCCCTCGCTGGCGCTGACCGATTCGTCCTGCGGTTCATTAAAGCAGCCAGTCAGTAATAAGGTGGCTGACAAGAGCCCATAAACAGGCCATAATGATTTACCCGTATTCATTTATCTGTCCTTATTGATTTCCAGAGGTCGTTTTAAACGATCGTAAAATAAACAGCATGGCAACCGCGCTGCATAACGGAATGCAGCCCATAAGTAGCCATGGCACAAAAGCCTGCGAAGAAGGGATGAGTGCGCGATCCAGCAGCCCGCCGAGGGCAAAATTGCCGGCCAGCACGGTGGCGCCGCCCATGGAGGAGAGTGCTCCGTAGTGCGCCCCAAGATTTTTATCCCGGGCAAAAACAGGGATCATGTCCATGCCCACAGGCACAATAAGCATCTGGCCAAGCGTCAGCAGCGTGACTAGTGAAACCGCGGGAAGCAGCCGCCACAGAGTGTCTGGCGCTGTGGTACCGGCGAACAGAGCGACGCTAAAGAATGACAGTGCCAGCAGCAAAAATCCCACAGGCAAAATCTGTGATGCGCCGCGTTTTCGGGCAAACCGTGCCAGAGGCAATTGCAGGAAAATGATCATGACTGAGGCCAGCATAAACAGCGGGCCGAGCTCGGCCTCACTTCCCCCGGAGCGGCGTAGTTCAACGGGTAACGCCAGATAGAGCTGGTTATAGCTGAATAAATACGCGCTGTAAGCAACGATAAAGGCAACAAAGCGGCGCTGGTGAAATGCCGTCCACCAAGGGGAAATTTTAAGCGTGCCATGATGGCTGGTGCCTGTCGGTAGCATGAAATAGAGCATAATCAGCGCAAACAAGAAGACGCCTGCCCCGCCAAGGGCCACACTCTGAAAGCTGTACCCTGTCAGCAATGCTCCCAGCAAAGGACCGATGACTGAACCCAGCTCACCACAAACAGAGAACAACGCGAACCATTCTGAACGGCTGCGCTTGCCTTCCCTTTCACTTTGCGTCCCCGCCTGAGCCATCAGCGACTCGATTGCAGGCGAGAAGAGCGCACCGCCAATCCCTGTCAGGCAGGCTCCCAGAATAACGCCCCATAACGAGGCGCTGATGGCGAGCAGCAGGTAGCCACTGATTCGGACCACGCAGCCGCACAGAATGATGGCACGTCCGCCAAACCTGTCAGTCAGTGCCCCTCCAACCAGAAACATACCCTGCTGCGAGAAGGTCCTGAGACCGAGCACCAGGCCAATCGCGGCACCGGACAACAGCATGTCATCGCGCAGAAAAATAGCGAGAAAAGGCACTACCGCATAAAAACCGGTATTAAAAATAAACTGGCTGACAAGCAGCAATGAAGGGGAGGTGTTCGCTTTCTTCCCTGAAATCAATTCAGTCATAATGAGATTATTCGTTAAAAGTGTATTCAGCCACGTGCCAGCGACGGGGCATGAGTTACAAGAGCCGGTACCGCGTCCAGAAGCTGACGCGTATGCGGATGATGAGGTAAATGCAACATTTCAAACGTCGGGCGATCTTCAATGATTTTTCCAGCCACCATGACCAGCGTTCTGTCGCACAACCCTGCCAGCATAGAAATGTCATGAGAGACAATCAGCAGCCCCATGCGGTTTTCTTCTGCTATACGCAAAAGTAGCAATTTGATTTGCTCACGCAGGGGAAGATCCAGCCCGCTGACCGGCTCATCGGCCAGCAAAAAATCGGGCTGTATGATCAGCGCTCTTGCCAGCGCAACGCGCTGAGCCTGCCCCCCTGAAAGCGAGCCTGCACGCTGATCGAGAACTTTTGCGCTGAGTTCGACCTGTTCAAGCGCGGCGGCAAGATTAGGTGACGCATCACGGTTGCAGCCTAAATGTCTTAGCGGCTCGTTGAGAATCTCTCTGACACGCATTGACGGCGGCAACGTACTGGCGGGTTCCTGAGGAAGGTACTGAACCCTGCGGCGATACCAGCGCAATATTCGGGCAGAGCCGGGCCTGACCACCTTTCCATCACAATACACCTCACCGTCATCTACCGGGTCGAGGGCCAAGATAGCTTTCAGTAACGTCGATTTTCCACAGCCCGAACATCCTAACAGGCCAACACGCTCATGCTGACGCAGTGTGAGCGAAAAATCTTTAAGAATGGCATTCACTGGCAGGGTCTTCTGCCAAGGGGTGACTCCGGTAGCGGGAAATCCTGTCGACCTGAATGAAGGAGTCGGATGCCATCTGCAGGGGAATACTCATCCGGCGAGCACCTCACGGGTGTGTGTTAACAACGTCTGTTCAGCGGCTCGCGCGGCCCGTACCAATTTGCGGGTGTAAGGATGCTCCGGCTCGTTCAGGAGCTGGTCCATTGTGCCTGACTCCACAATCCTGCCTTTTTCCATCACGATACCTCGCTGGCACAACTGTGTGGCAACGGCAATATCATGTGTGATGAAGAGCAACGCAGGCGGAGCTCTCATCGTGGAACCCTGAACTAATATCTGCAAAACCTGCTGCTGGCTAATCACATCCAGTGCCGTCGTCGGTTCATCAGCAACCAGCAGGCGATTATTCCCCAGCAACGCCAGCGCGATGCAAATCCGCTGACGCTGCCCACCGGAAAGCTCTGCCGGGTAGCGGGAGAGCAATTGAGGGATATCGCTGAGCTGTAGCGCATCCAGCAAAGAGCCCAGCATCGCGTTATCACCTGTTTTCAACGCCAGAGCAAGCTGTCGCCCCACCGGCATCAGCGGGTTCAGCGCGGTGGAAGAGTCCTGAAAGATGGCGGATACCAGCGCATGCTGAGGGCGCCGGGTGGGATGAAGGCCAACGACATCCGCACCGTTTATACGAATGCTTCCTTGTAATAACAGCCCGGCAGACAATGTACCTATAATGGCTTTTGCCGTCAGAGACTTACCTGACCCTGATGAGCCGATAATACAGACCCGCTCGCCTTGTTGGAGCCGAAAGCTGACATCGCTAACCAGAGCAGAATGGCCCGTAGAAATGCTGACGCTTTTAACATCAAGCACAGGTATTGGATAAGGAAGATTGTTGTTCATGTCACTGTATATGCCACTTAAGTAATGTGATAACATAACATTTATTTGCATGATGTTGCAATTCAAACCAATTTGTAATTGCTTTGACCTGCTCCCCGTTGGCTACCACAGCATCCTTTAAGTAATGCCTTGATCAGATGTGAAACATTTGCGAATTCCCGCTGTTCGCTCACAAGGTACAACCATACTCAAATCTCCCATATTGCAGGAGATTTGAGTATGAACACGTCACCGTGGAATCCACATTTTTTTCGCCGAATACGCGAACCGCTGCGTCAATTGCATATGCAGTTTCCCGCGGATGATCGACTGTAGGTGAAAACTCATGTGTGTAAATGAATTCACATTCTGCTTCGTGCATTGCGCAAACAGAATTACAGATAACACGCATCCGTTTTTCAAGCATTTCCTAGACTGCCGGATCGTAAGAACGGGTAGCCGTGTCGGCGTGGTGCCTGCATGGTTTGCCGTGCCTTTGATGGTGATTTCCTGCCAGGAAATTCCCTGAAGATTTTCGACAGCACCGATCTGGATCCCTTCGGCTTCAAGAACAGGTCCCTGTTCGATGTGCAGTTCAATGTATTCATGAGGGACGATCGAGCCGGGCTCCAGGTCTCCCGCATAGCCAATACGCTGCAGCTCATCACCCAGACGTGTGCCATCAGTGCCGACAGTGTCCAGGATTTTCTTCAGCGAGATCCCCCCTGCATAGACGAGCGATCCCATCATATCGGGTTGATAACGGATACCCTCTTCGTTTGTGAATGCGCCGACAGTAATCGGGCGGGAAGGTTTGATCCCGGCTTTTCTGAAAGCCCTGACGACAGCCAGGCCGGACAGGACACCGTAACAACCATCGAAAGCGCCGGCGTTTACAACGGTGTCAATATGGGAGCGGCTTTGTTGAATAAATCGAACTTTTGCTGAGTTGAAGGATCAGATCACGCATCC
>ERZ834769.2499-NODE-2499-length-13631-cov-4.228639_pt1 | contig 13631 bp, 7 predicted proteins | sample MGYA00519690_ERZ834769 | MGnify/ENA primary metagenome ERZ834769 (study PRJEB31850, sample SAMEA3708760) | human gut metagenome | biome: human gut; feature: human-associated habitat; material: faeces | place: China | collected 2014 ... | reverse complement strand
TGGCGTATCCGCCAAATAAAATTTCAAAAACAGTCTTAAAAATGCAAGCATTTTATACCTGTTTTTTGAAATTTTGCTTGGCTCTGAACAGTTACAAATCAAGAAAAAACAGATTGGAAGAGTGAAATGAAAAAGAAAACAGGATACTTTTTTCTCAAGTTTTTTGTACGGGCAACCATAGGAATGGCGTTGATTTTTATAATAAACCAATATGTTCTTCCAGCAGATTCTTCAATTAATGTCGGTTTGAATCCGATGACCTTTTTGACATCCGGAACCCTTGGAATTCCTGGGGTTTGTCTTCTTTATAGCATTACATGGTATCAATTTTTGTGAGTTTTTTACAAAAACATTATATTTTTAATTTTGGTATGGACAAAACAGAAGTGCCCGTATATAATCTCACTTACCAACAGAAAATCATCTGTTGTAGCATCAGTGAATTGGGGAATTACTGATGTATCTTTTGCATCGAAGTGTTGGACCTTCGGTACAATTTCTTTATTCAGGCTGTATGATCGCAGCAAAGTTTCGAATTATGACAATTGAGCAAAGAGCAGTAAGAGGAACTGCTGAGAATTTTGTGATTTGTGATACACAAAAGAGTTATTCAGAAAATCTGTTCAGAAGATTATCTGAGAAATTATCCGGTTATTTTCAGTTTCATGTATTTCATGATATTGAGAATCTGAAAATAGCAGCCAAGAGTATGCAGGTAAATATTCTGCTGATCGGAGAAGAGTATGGAAAAGAAGACCGGGATGAGATTCCGGCAAGACAGAAGTATCTTCTGATCGGAGAGAAGATTCCGAACGAGAGAAGTCCCACAGAGATTCCATTCTTCCGGTATCAGAGTATCAGCAGTATGCTGGAACTTTTACTTCAGGAAAAAGTTCAGGAAAAAGCTCAGAAAGAAGTTCAGGAAAAAGAGCAGAAAGAACTTCGGCAGGAAGTAAAACCGGAAGATCAACAGGAACAGGCTGACATGCGGGCTGGCATACAGGCGGTGGTGCAGGTAAGGCATCCGAAGTATGGTGTCGGAGTGTTAAGATCGGAAGATGATCTGATGGTTGAGGCAGAGTTTGACGGATACGGAGTGAAGCAGTTCCTGAAAGCATTTGGTGAAGTCGAGATAATAGGATGAGTGAAACACAAAGGAAGTGAGTAAAATGAATGAAACCACGCAACAAAATCGCTTATTTGACAATAAAAAACTAGCTGCACTTCTAATTCCACTGGCAGTAGATCAGCTCCTTAATTCATTTATGGGAACTGTGGATACACTGGTAGTCAGTAATCTTGGCTCAGCAGCGATTTCAGCAGTTTCACTGGTAGATTCGATCAATATCCTGATTGTTCAGGCTTTCTTTGCACTGGCATCAGGTGGAACAGTTGTGTGTTCCCATTACCTTGGATGTGGAAAAAAGGAGCATGCACAGGAGGCAGCAAGACAGTTGGTTTTCATTACGTTCGTATTGTCGGCGGTGATTCCGCGGGCCGTGTATCCCAGGTAGAGCTTGTCCTTGCAGACCTTGATGCCCTCGGCTTCGAGCGTCCCGAACACCGAAACGCCGATCTGGGTCAGTTTGTCCTTGTCCAACACGACGGCCACCTGCGTCCGCTCCTCGACGATGTTGCCCTCGAAGTCGAACACCGTGACGTAGGCGAACGAGCTGCCCGAGTAGAACGAGCCGAAGAGGTTGTAGTTCGACTGCCCCTCGGTGTAGTAGAGCCGGTTTTTGTGGACGTCGTAGCCCTGCCAGTCGTAGTAGGTGGCGCCGCTCGCGCCGTATCCCGTCTTGAGGAAGCGCGGCCGGGCGACGGGCGTCAGCGTCGTGAGGTCGTGGCAGCGCACCACCACGCTGACCGAGTTGGTCGAAGCGGGTCTGTCGGTCTGGAAGCCGTCGGTGCAGGTGATCGTTACGTTGGTCATCGGGGCCTTTTTCGCCTCGCTCAACTTGTAGATGACGAAACACCGGTAGGACGAATTTTTGCTGTCGCCGTAGTTGATCGTCAGCAGGTCGTTCTCCGCGTCGATCGAGGGGTGCAGGTCGGTGTAGTCGCCGATGTAATAGTAGTCGTTGCACTCGTTGGTCTTGACGGTGGCTCCCTTCACGTATTTGACGCGCCCCACCAGTTTTTCGTTCCAGTACTGGCCTTTGGCGTTGCAGACGCCGTAGGCTCCGGCCCACAGGTAACGGTCGGCGCCGTCCTCTTCGAGGGCGGTGTTCGTCCCGTGGCCGAAGTAGGTGAGTTTCATATAGTCCTTGTTCTCGGTCTGCACGTCCGGGGTCTTGTTGGGCTGCGCGCGGACCCAGTTCAGCTGCGCCTGGTTCGTGTTGGAGAGCTGCGTGTACCAGACCGAGCCGTCCGAGTCGAGGTTGAAGCCCTGCATCGCCGTGTTGTCCGGCAGGTAGGTGTTCCGGCTGAAGATGTTCGAGGCATCGAACCGGTCGATGCCCGTGGTCGACGATTTGTCGGGACCTTCGGGTTTGCCGGGACCGGGCGTTTCGCCGCCGTCTCCGTCGCCGCCGCAGGCGGTGCAGAGCGAGAGGCCCAGAATTGAAATAAGCGTGAATTTCAACAGTTTCATAGCATGTCGTTTTAGTTGCGGTAAATTAGGTATTGCCGCCCGAGGCGGCAATACCTAATAAAACCTGTTGTTTCTAATTTGTGATTATCGGTCTTTCGTTACCTGGATGTCGTCGATCCACAGGCGGTAGTGCTTGGTTCCGTAAGGATGCGCCGCGATTACGATGCGGGTCTCCTTGGTGGCTCCGGCGATCTTGACCACATGCTCCGTGGGGTTTACGTAGTCGGTCGTGGGAATTTTGTCGCTGTCCACGTGCGTCGTGCACTGCACGGTCACCTGCTTGTCCGTGTTGGCCGTGGCGGCCCCTGTCGGTTCGGCCTTGGTCGGGCCTCCGTCGGTGATGGTTCCGGGACCTTCGACCTGGATGTAGTGCTGTTCGTGGTCCTGTCCCCACGAGTGGTACGGCTCGAAGTAGGGCGCCGTGTGGCACGTTACGGTGATGTCGGCCGTCCCTTCGCCGATTCCGGTCAGCTTGGGCGTCTTGATGTAGCCCGAAACGGATGCGGTCGAGAGCAGTGCGGCTCCGGTCTGGGTGCGTACCCAGAAGCCCTGCCAGCCGGGATAGTCGGCGTCGGCGTAGTTCGTGCCGTAGGTGTCGCCTTCCCACCATGCTTCCCACAGTTTGGCCGCTTTCACCGGACCGCGGTTGTCGGTCGCGCTCCCGACGTAGTTGAAGAACGAGTCGGTGGAGTTGACGGGGTTTACGATTTTTCCGGTGGCCGCCGGGCAGTTCGGGTCGTCGGGGTCGATGTTCGCACCGATCTGGGCGTTGGTGACTTCGACGCCGAATGCCTGGTAGATCGGACAGCCTCTGAACCAGAAATCGTCGAAATCCTTGTAGAGGATGACGTTCGGCGCCAGATTCTCCTCGGGAGTGGTGAACGACAGCCACGTTTTGTCGGAATCCTCCTTATTGGGACCCAGCTCGTGGGCGACGATCCAGAACCAGTAGGTCGTGCCGGGTTGCAGGTTGCCGAAGGCGAAACGGTTGTGCACGAAGAACATGCTGCTGGCGGTGAGCCAATCGGCCGTCTTCGAGGTGTAGTTGCGCAGGTTGTCGCCCTCCTCTTCCAGCGCGAGGCCGAAGCTGAACGAGCGGGGCGTGCCGTTGTTGAAGTTCGTGCCGGTACCCTTCTCGTAGTCGCCCCAGTCGAGGACTGCCAGGCGGGGCAGCAGTTTGAACATCGTGACGGTTACTTCGCCGGCCAGTTTGGCGCGGCTCTCGGCGGTGAGGTCGTAGGGGGTCGCGACGGACGAGATCTCCACGTGCAGTTTGATCGTGATCGGGCCTTTTTTGGTCGGCGTTCCGCTCAAGGCGAGGGGAATCGCTCCGTCGCCCGCCTCCATTTCGTATCCCGAGAGCGATTCGATGGCGATGCCTTCGGCTCCCGCGCCTTCGAGCGTTGCCGTGACGTCGGCCTTATAGCCGGGCTTCGATTTCTGGTAGGGGATCGTCACCCGCTTGTCCACGAGCTCCTCGTAGAGGTCGAAACTGGGGGCGATCTCGGGCGAGCCGACGGTGAAGAATCCGTCCTCCTGCGTAACCCGGATGACCAGTTCTTTCAGTCCGTCGGAGAGCGTGACGCTGCCGGTACGCTCCGCGCCGTCGTTCTGCGCGACGGTGATGTTCACCGCCTGTTCTTTCGGCGCGCCGTTCCCCTCCCCGGGCGAACAGCTGATCCACGTGTCGTCGGGCGTGATTTTCCAGGACCCGTTGGTCAGGACGAGCAGCTCCTTCGTCGAATTGAGGTACGGGAACGAGAGCGCGTCGTGGCTCCGCTGCAGGAAGTGGGTTTCGTCGTCCTTGCAGGATGTGCCGAGGGCGACCGACGCCAGGCACAAAAACGAAATTATAGCGTGTATTTTCATAAAATCGGATTTTTGATCGTTTCGGGTAAGCGGGTTAGTCGTCCCAGCCGGGATTCTGCGGCCGCAGGTTGGGGTTGATGTCGAGCGCATTCTTCGGAACGGGGTAGAGGTACTTGTAGTCTGCCCATTCCCGGTCGAGAATGTAAACCAGGCAGTTGTCCTTGTTGACACTGTATGTCGTGACGTTGTCGCCCTCTTCGGCGGTCACCTCCACGTACGAAACCCCGGTCTGGTTGCTGCCCGATTTGGGATGGCTCTTCGAGTAGAAGCAGAGGTCGTTCTTTCCGTCGCCGTTCATGTCGAACGGCTTGCCCAGTTCGGGAATGTGGATGCCAGCGAATTCGACCGTCAGTTTGTGGCCCATGCGCCAGCGCATCAGGTCGTTGCGCCGGGTGTTCTCCATGTACAGTTCGATGCTCCGCTCGCGGCGGCATTCGAGTATCCACTTGTCGGTCACCCCGTCGTAGTAGCTGGCCAGATAGGGGTCGGCCGTGGCGGGCATCGCGCCGCTTACGCCCGAACGCTCGCGCAGCGGGCGGATCGTCTTGTTCCACACCGTCTGGTCCATCTCGCCCAGTTCGGCCTTGGCTTCGGCCTCGTTCAGCAGAATTTCGGCGTAGCGGAACACCGGGAGCGAGTTGGCGCTGGAGGTGTTGCTCTCGTTCGCATCGTCGTCGGTGTTCCACTTGATGATGCGGTAGTAGGTCAGCTGCGTGGTCAGGCCGGGGAAGACCTTTGCGAATTCGTTGGTCTCCTTGCCGCCGACCTTCTTGACGTAGTAGGGCGTGATGAAGGTCTGGCGCAGGCGGTAGTCGCGGCCGGCGAACTCGTCCTTGAACTGCGTCTTGTTGTATCCGTCCTTGTCCGTGAAGCGCGTCCCGTCGAGGTTCAGGTACATGTTGACGAACGCTTTGGGACCCGAGTTGCGTTGTCCGTAGCTGCCCGAGGCGTAGTACCACGAGGCGTCGTGAAACCGGTTGAGCGTGGCGTTGAACTCGTTGGCCAGGATCACTTCGGTGTACTGCGGCTCCTCGCTCTTGAAGACCTTGCTGTAATTGGTCGTCTCCTCGCCGGCCGTCGAGACCAGCGAATAGGGGCTGTCGCCCATCAGCTCCTCCGAGGCGGCGACGCACGCGCGGAGCCATTCCTCGCTGCCGTCCAGCCCGTGGTACTTCCGCCAGGTTCCCTCGTAGAGGCAGATGCGCGATTTCAGGGCCAGCGCCACATAGCGGTTGATGACGTTGGTGTTGACGTATTTGCTGGCCTTGGAGCACCAGGTGGCGGCGAAGTCGAGGTCTTCGAGGACCTTCTGCATGACGTAGTCGCGCGGGTCGCGGCCCTTGTAGAGCTGTTCGTCGTCGTCGGGGTCGATCGGCTCGTCGTACCAGGGCACGTCGCCGAAGGTCTTGACCTTGTCCCAGTAGAACCACGCGCGCCAGAAGCGGCCGACGCCCTCGTAATGCTTCATTGTTGCGTCGTCCACATAGGGGGCCGCGTCCTTCATGTGCTTGAGGTAATAGTTGACGTTGTAGAGCGGACGCCAGTTGCCCCGCGCCCAGTTGTTGGCCTGCTGGGCGCTGTAACCGCCCGTCTTGAGGAATCCTTCGGTCTGGGTCGTGACGCAGATGTCGCTGTACTGGTCGCCGCGCGTGAGCGTCGCGGCCGAGGGCAGGTGGCTTTCGAGAAAGCCGATCGCATAGGTTTCCAGCGCCGTTTCCGAATTGAAAAAGGTGTCGGTGGTCGTCGAATAGACGGGGTCTTCGTCGAAGAAGCTCTGGCACGAGGCCAGGAGGGACAATCCGGCGATTATCGCTATCTTGTTCAGTATGGGTTTCATGGGATTGCGTGTTAGAAGTTGATGTTCAGTCCGATGGTTACGCTTCGGGTCATCGGGTATCCGTAGCCCTGGCCGTCGGTGCCGGTCTTCGATGCGAAGTCGGCGTCGCCCGCCGTGATCATTTCGGGGTCGTAGTTCTTGGCGTACTTCTTCAGCGGCGACCAGAAGAACAGGTTTTCGCCCGAGACGTAGATGCGCAGTTTCTCGATGTGGGCCTTGCGGGTGATCTGCTGGGGCAGGGTGTAGCCCAGCGAGATGTTTTTCAGGCGGCAGTAGCGCGCTTTCTGCAGGTAGCGGTCGTTGGCGGCGCGCAGCGTGCCGCGTCCGCTGACGGCCAGCGAGCCGCGCAGTCGGGGCCAGTATGCGTTGGGGTTGTCCTCCGACCAGCGGTCGGCGTTCTGCCACGGCAGGCTGTATCCGTAGGGGCGGTCGTATTGTCCCCAGAAGAGTCCCGACTCGCCGGCGGGATACCAGTCGCGTTTGCCGACGCCCTGGAAGAAGACCGCGAAGTCGATGCCGTTCCAGTTTGCGCTGAAGTTGATGCCGTAGTGGTAGCGCGGCGAGGAGTTGCCGATCTTGCGCAGGTCGCCGTGGTCGTCGAGGCGGTTGCTGCCGTTGTCCACGACGCCGCTCTCGTCCAGGTCGGCGAATTTCAGGTCGCCGGCGTTCCACGACTTGTTGTCGCCGCTCCAGAAGGTCTTCTCCTGTGCCTTGAGACCCCACTCCTGCGCCTCCTCGTCGGTGGCGAAAAGCCCTACGACGTGGTAACCCCAGATCTCACCCAGCTCCATGCCTTCGTAGTAGGCGTTGGCGTAGAGCGTGGGCAGGGTGTTCGACTTGCTGGTGTATTTGGTGATGATCGACTTGCTGTCCCAGAGCGAGAGGCGCACGCTGTAGTTGAAGGGTTTGTTCGCCACACGGAAACTGTCGGTCCAGCCCAGCGAAACCTCGAAACCGCGGGTGCGCATGTCGGCGTTGTTGCCGTAGGGCGCCGAATAGCCCGTCACGGCCGGCAGCTCGGCTCCGGTGACGAACATGTCGGTCGTCTCCTTCTGGTAGATGTCGCCTACGAAGCTCAGGCGGTTGTTCAGCAGGTTGACGTCCAGTCCGAGGTTGATCGTCGAGGAGGTCTCCCACGTGAGGTTTGCCGGCAGCACGGACGAGGGCGCCGAGGTGTAGGTGCGCTGGCTGCCGTCGACGATCACGCCGGCCTTGTTGAAGCCCAACAGCTCCATGTACTTGTAGGGCGAGACGTTGCCGTTGCCGGCCTTGCCGATCGAGAAGCGCCATTTGATGTTGTTGATCCAGGAGATGTCCTTCATAAAGTTCTCCTCCGACATCCGCCAGCCCACGGAGGCCGACGGGAAGAAGCCCCAGCGTTCGTTGCTCGGGAATTTCGAGCTGCCGTCGTAGCGGCCGCTCAATTCCGCGAGGTATTTGCCCTTGTAGGCGTAGCTGGCGCGGTAGAAGATGCCGACGAACCCCCAGTCGTAGCTGTTGGCGTCCTCCAGGACGTAGTCGATGCCGTTCATCAGCGAGTAGTTGGGTTTGCCGTCGACGATGAATCCGTCGCGGCCCATGCGGGTGTTGCGCGCCCGCTTGTGTTCGATGTTCCATCCGGCCATGACGTTCAGCGAGTGGTCTTCGGGCAGCCGCGGGGTGAACGAGAGGTTGGCGTTGCCGCTGTGGTATTCGATCTGCGTCTCGGTGGTGCGCATCGAGCTGCTCGCCGGATAGGAGATCTGGATACCCGGACCGTTGGAGTAGGTGACCTGCGAGATCACGTCGTTCTGGCGCGAGTGGTTGAACAGGTAGGAGTAGTCGGCTTTGGCCACCAGCACGTCCTTGATCAGGTCGATGGTCACGACGGTCGTGTTCTTCATGTCGAACTTGAGGTTGTCGCGGTAGGAGTTGCCCTCGGCCATGTTGGCGTAACCCGTGTAGACGGCCGCCGCGGTCCACGTCCCGTCGGGGTTGGTGACGCGGGTGATCGGGAATCCCTGGTGTTCGAGGTTGCGGCGCACCAGCAGGTTCTGCGCATAGGTCGTCGGCTGGTGGTAGCTGCGGCGCACGAAGTCGGTGTTGTTCTCCACGGTCAGCCATTTGGTGATGTTGACCGTACCTTTGGCCCGGGCGTTCAGCTGGCGGAATTTCTCGTCGCCGACGCGGTAGATGCCGTCCTGCTCGTAATAGCGGGCCGAAGCGATGAAACTGGAGGTTTTGCCGCCGCCCGAAATCCGGATGTTGTGCTGGTGGGCCGTGGTCGATTTCTTGTAGAAGAGGTCGTACCAGTCGGTGTTGCGTCCGTAATACTGGTATTTGCCGCTGGCGTCGAGTTCCCATTCCAGATAGCTCCGGTCGGGGTCGTTCATGCGTTTTTTGTACTCGTCCTCCCAGCTCTGCGTCCAGGGGAAGAAGTTGTTGATGCCCGTCGGCAGATGGTGCGAGTAGCCCACGTAGGCGGTCATGTAGTTGTCGTACCAGGTCTGGCTGTCGGTCTCGTATTTCGGGCGTACGGTCTCGCTGATGATCGAAACGCTGCCGCTGTAATCGACCGAAATCTTATCCTTGCGGGCGCTTTTCGTCGTCACCAGCACCACGCCGAACGCACCCCGGGCGCCGTATACGGCCGTCGAGGAGGCGTCCTTGAGCACCGAGATGCTCTCCACGTCCTCGGGGTTCATCGCCGTCAGGTCGCCCTCCACGCCGTCGATCAGGCAGAGCGCCGATCCGCCTGCGCCGATCGACTGCGTGTTCGCACGGATGTTGATCGACGCCGAACGGCTCGGCTTGCCGTCGGCCATCGTGATGTTCAAGCCCGGAATCTGGCCCTGGATCGACCGGAGCAGATAGGCGTTGGGGCGGTTTTCGAGCACCTCGCCCGAAATGTTCTCCACGGCCCCGACGATGTTGCGCCGCCGCTGGGTTCCGTATCCCACGACGACGACCTCGTCCATCAGGTTCTGGTCCTCGGTCAGGACGACCTCCAGTTTGGTGCGGGTTCCGACCTTGACGCGCTGGCTCTTGTAGCCCAGATAGGAGACGGCCAGCATGTCGTCGGGTTTGGCCTGAAGCGTAAAGGCTCCCTGCGCATCGGTCGAAGTGCCCTGCGTGGTGCCTTCGATGAGGATGGTGACGCCTGTGAGCGGCTCACCCTGTTGGGATTTCACGGTTCCGGACACGGCCTTGCTTTGGGCGAGGACCTGTCCCGTCGCCAGCATCAGGAGGATGAAAATTCCCCCCCCCCGAGATTTTCCGGCGGATTGCGGATCGGTAGTTAAAAAGATTCATATACGAGGTTCTTTGAAGTGTTTGGGTCAGAGTTCGGTGTGTTTCGGGGCGCGGGTCGTCGTCCGGACGATGCAGTCGCGCAGCCGGGTCAGCTGTTCGGGCGTGGCGGTCAGCCATCTGTGCCGTCCGTCGGGACCGGGGGTGAAATTCGTGAATCCTTTGTCGTCGACGGCGACGGTTCCCGGCTCGCTTTCGGTGAAGTATTCGGGATGGAGCAGGTAAACCACCGACAGCAGGTCCCACGACGCGCGGTCATAGGGCATCTTGTGGTAATTCTTGTAGCCCTCGACGACGGGATGGAGTTTCGCCCAGCCGAAATCGTTCTCGATGGCCGCACCGGGATACATGACCTGCTTTCCCAGCTCGAAGGGGTTCTGCACGATCGGCGTGTCCCATTCGGCGAAGAGTTTCCGCATGGCGGGGATGTCGTTGACGACGTTGAACTCCGCGCGCTGCTTCTCGCCGTAGCTGCCCGCCATGATCGAGAGCGTCTTCACCTTGCGGGCCACCAGTTCGCGGCCCGTGAGGGGCGAGATGTCGTCGGCCGGGCTGTCGAGGAGTTTTGCCAGTTCGGTCGCGAATCCTAAAGAAAGTACGGTTACCGAGCGGTCGGGCTGCGCGGCCAGCGTGCGGCGGTAGAGCGTGACGGGGTCCTCGATCTGCTCCGGGGTCTTGCTCCGGGCGAAGGCCGGGGAGCCGTCTTCGCGGGTCATCGCGCACACCGCCGCCGTGTAGTCGGGAGCGTGGTCGTTGAGCACCGGGGTCGGCGACTGCGCCAGCGGAATGTCGGGGTAGCCGTACCACGTGTTGAGGATGTCGATGTAGTCGGTGGCCGTCGGGCTGAGTTTGTGGTTGCCGATGGCGAGCAGGTCTATGCGGCCGTCGTCCATCGCCTTGTAGATCAGATCGAAGGCCAGTGCGTCGTCGATGTCGTTGCCCATGTCGGTTTCGACGATCAGCCGGATCGGTTCCGGCGCCGGCGCTGCGGACCGGGAGCCGCAGCCCGTGCCCGCGAGCAGCAGGGCGGCCGCTGCGGGGAGCAGTGAGGTTTTCATTTCGGATTCGGGTTTTTAGTTGCCGCCGGAGGCGATGATCGAAGCCAGTCCGGCGATGAAGAAGAGGAACATCACGGCCAGCAGCGTGTTGGTTTTGCGGTCGGCGCCCTTGAACTCCTTCCAGATGAAGACGCCCCACACGGCGGCGATCATCGGCGCGCCCTGTCCGAGCGCGTAGGAGATGGCGGCCCCGGCCTTGCCGGCGGCGATGTAGCTGAAGGCCGTTCCGAGACACCAGACGGCGCCGCCCAGCATGCCCACGAGGTGCGTGGGCAGCGAGCCGCGGAAGTACTCGCGGTAGCTGACGGGCGCTCCGACGAAGGGACGGCGCATGGCGTAGGTGTTGAAGGCGAAGTTGCTCAGCAGCACGCCGACCGAGAAGACGAAGATCGCCGAATAGGGCGTCAGCATGCCGGGCGTCGGGGCCGCGAAGTTGTCGAGGTCCATCGCCGCCGCGACGAACCGGTAGAAGAACGACATCAGCACGCCCGCCACGACGGCCAGTATGATGCCTTTGCGGTTCTGGGCCGCCGAGTCGCCGCTCTTGCGCATGCGCCCCGAGGCGATGCCGTTGCAGATGATTGCGACAACGATGAGCGCAACGCCCAGGAAAAGCACGACGGGATCGCCTTTCGGCGCTCCGACGTAGTTGACGATGACGCCCAGCACCAGCGCGAGTCCCACGCCCAGCGGGAAGGCCACCGAAAGCCCGGCCAGCGATACCGAGGCCGAGAGCAGGATGTTCGAGGCGTTGAAGATCACGCCGCCCAGCACGACGCTGCCGATGCCTCCCCATTCGGCCTGCGCGAGGTCTTCGAGGAAGGGACGGCCCTCGGTCCCGATGCTTCCCATCGTGAAGCCCAGGAGAATGGCGAAGAGCACCATGCCGATCACGTAATCCCAGTAGAAAAGCTCGTAACGCCAGGTCTTGCCGGCGAGTTTCTGGGTGTTTCCCCACGAGCCCCAGCAGAGCATCGTGATGAAGCAGAAGATGACTGCCAAAGAGTAGCTGTTAACAACGAACATAGTATTTGAGTTTTAAGGTTTTCGTTCGGTTCAGGCGAGGGTCTCCAGCTCCCCGCGCCACGGTATCGAGGCCTGTGCGCCCATGCGGGTTACCGAGACCGAGGCGCTGTGTGCGGCGAACCGCACGGCGTCGGCCAGACTGCGGCCTTCGGAGAGCGCCACCAGCAGGGCGCCGTTGAAGACGTCGCCGGCGGCGGTCGTGTCTACGGGCGTGACCGTGCGCGCCGGGATCAGCAACTCCTCCGCGGGGGTCCGGATCAGCGCGCCTTCGCTGCCCAGCGTGACGATGACGTTGCCGACGCCTTTCGCCAGCAGCGCCCCGGCCGCTTTCGAGGCGTCCTGCACGGTGTGCACGGGGATTCCCGTCAGCGTTTCGCTTTCCGTGCGGTTGGGGGTGATCAGGTAGACCTTGCGCAGCAGTTCGTCGGCGAGCGGCATGGCCGGGGCCGGGTTGAGCACTACGCGGGTTCCTGCCGCATATGCCTTTTCGATGGCGCAGGCCACCGTTTCCATCGGGATTTCGAGCTGTACGAGCAGGTATTCGGCTCCGGCGATGCGGTCCGCCACGGCGTCGATCGCCTCGCACGTGAGGCTGTGGTTGGCACCGGGAGCCACGGCGATGCAGTTCTCGCCGTCCTGCGAGACGAAGATCAGCGCCGTACCGGTCGGGGTGTCCTTGGCCGTGAAGAGGGCCTCGGTGTTGATGCCGTCGGCGGCGAACTGCTGCCGGAGGGCTGCGGCGCCGGCGTCGTCGCCCAGACACGAGACGAAGGCCACGTCGCCGCCCAGGCGCGCGGCCGCGACGGCCTGGTTGGCCCCTTTGCCGCCGTTGGACTGCATGAAGCGCGCCTCGCCGACGGTCTCGCCCGGGCGGGGCAGATGTTTGACGCAGGCAATCATGTCGATGTTGGTACTGCCTATTACCAGAATCTTGTTCATGTTCGGTTATCGTTGGTTAATTTCTGTCGTTTTTTCGCCCTGCGGGGTCCGGATGCGGCTCAACCCCGCGGAGATGCGGTTTTTCGGTTTTCAGGTCGTCCGCCGATTGTCCCCGATGCCGTTTCTTGCCGTTTTGCGCCCGTTGTTTTCATAGGGTGTCTTTGCAGAATACGGTTCTTATGGGGGCTGTGGCAGATGTTCGGTTTTCGGATGCTATCTTTTTAGCCCTGTTTGCGCTTATCGTTTGCGCAAATATAATTACTTTTTGGAAACCTCCAAAATTATTTTACCGTTTTTCTTTTCTTTTTCGATATTTTTCATATATTTGTCATGGGTGAACTGAAAATAAAGCAATGAAAAAAGAAACTCTCGTTAGCATCGCCGAACGTTCCGGATGTTCGATTTCCACTGTTTCGCGCGTTTTGAGCGGCAATGCGGCCAAATACCGCATCAGTCAGCGTACCGTGGCGCGCGTGACAGAGGAGGTCAAACGCTGCAACTATACGCCCAGCCTGCTGGCAAAGGGTTTACGCACAAATCGTACCGATACGATCGGGCTGCTGATTCCGAACATCGAGAATTCGTTTTTCGCCGGCGTTGCGGGCGTGGTGATCCGCGAGTCGCGCAATTATAATTATAAGGTGGTGGTGGTCGACACGCAGGAGGACGAGCGCAACGAGCAGGACGGACTGTCGGCGCTGCTGGCGCGGCGGGTGGACGGCATCGTCGCCGCGCCGTGCGGCAGCAATGCGGAGCTGTTCGCCAGTGTGCAGGAGGGCGGCATGCCGCTGGTGCTGATCGACCGCTATCTGCCCGACGCCGGGATGCTCTCCTATGTCACGACGGACAATTACCGCGGCGCGGTGATGGCGACCGAGTACCTGCTCGAAAACGGACACCGCCGCATCGCCTGCATCCAGGGCACGCCCCATTCGATGCCTGTGCGGGACCGCGTGCGGGGATTCGGCGACACGCTGCGGGCGCACGGCCTCGGGGACCGGATCGTGGTGACGGGCGAGGA
>ERZ834769.2491-NODE-2491-length-13660-cov-4.848291_pt1 | contig 13660 bp, 12 predicted proteins | sample MGYA00519690_ERZ834769 | MGnify/ENA primary metagenome ERZ834769 (study PRJEB31850, sample SAMEA3708760) | human gut metagenome | biome: human gut; feature: human-associated habitat; material: faeces | place: China | collected 2014 ... | reverse complement strand
TATTTCTCCGTTTCGTGCTATTTCTTTAATATTACCACGATACTGCCTTCTAATCAAGTCCAGAAGTATGATGTTTTGGGACACAATGCGGTAAGTGTTTTTGCCAAGGCAGCACCATACCCCTGCTGTCCATCGGGCAGCAGGGGTATTGTGCTTTATCTTTTTGTTATTTTCCGGTGTCGTTTGCAACAGCTTCATCAATCAGCTTTTGCAGTGTAGCCATGTTGGCCTCCTGATCAATACCGCCCATGATCGGCTCCCCGACGATGTTGCCCTGACGGTCCACAACACAGGTAGTGGGGAAGGCCATGATGCCCAGTGCAAACTTACCGGCCTCGCCGTTAGGGTCAAAGTAGATATTGCGGAAGGATGCGCCTGCGGATTCCAGAATTTTCTTGGCGGTGGCGATGTTGTCCGCGTTGCCGTCCAATGTCTCGGTATTGACGCCGATGACCTCGCCGCCCTGCTCCTTGATGCGCTGGTTGAGTGCGTCAAGGTCATCCATCTCATCCACGCAGGGCTTGCAGCCGCTGAACCAGAAGTTTACAACGGTGAACGCATTGTTGGCAAACAGGCTGCTGTCAACGCTGTTGCCGTCAAGGTCCTTGCCCTCAAACTGGGGGAAGGTGCTGCCGTTCTCCGCTGCGCTCTGGCTGGCGGCAGCCTCCTGAGGAAGGGCTGCGATCTGATTTTCGATCTCCCGGATCTTATCAGCGTCTGCCTTGAGGGAGGCGTACTCCTCCTCGGTGAACTGATCCTTCGCGTTGTCCACGGCACTCATAAGGAACTCGCCGTAATTGTTGCTGAGGGTGGTCTGCGTCACATTCTTGTCCATCGAGGCAAAAACCTTTTCCCACAGTTCATCGTTCGCGCCCAGAATGTCGTTTTCCTCTGCAAGAAGCTGCTCCTCGGTTTTGCTCTGTGCGGCGGAGGCTGCTTCACTGGTCTGTGCGGCGGAGGCTGCTTCGCTGCCGGCGGCAGTGCCTGCCTGCTGGCTGCCGCAGGCGGCGAGGGAAAATACCAGAACCATGCTGGTCAAAATTGCTGCAATTCGTTTCATACTCAAATCTCCTTACTGTTATCTGCCTTATCGCCAAAGCCGTACTGATAGTGTATCGCCTTGGTGGGGCAGGATTTTATACACATACCGCAGCGGATACACTCCGCGTGGTTTGGTGTCTTTGTAATATCCACATCCATCTTGCAGGCCCGCGCACAGGCACCGCAGGACACGCATTTGTCGGTGTCTACCCGCATCTGGAAAAGAGATACTCGGTTCATGACCGCGTAAAAGGCCCCCAGCGGGCAGAGCCACTTGCAGAACGGGCGGTAAAACACCACACTGGCAGCAACGACCGCCAGCAGGATGCAGAGCTTCCAGCTGAACAGCTTGCCGAGCGCGGCGCGTATCCCTGCATTGGTCAGCGAGAGGGGAATCGCACCCTCCAGCACGCCCTGCGGGCAGAGATACTTGCAGAAGAACGGGTCACCCATTCCCATCTCGTTGACAACAAGCGCAGGCAGCAGCACCACCATGATGAGCAGCACGGCGTACTTCAGATAGCGCAGCGGCTTCAGATGCTTGGTGGAGCACTTAGGTGAGGGAATCTTATGCAAAAGCTCCTGCAGCCAGCCGAACGGGCAGAGAAAGCCGCAGATAAACCGCCCCAGCAGCACCCCCAACAAAATCAGGATGCCGGTAATATAATAGGAAAACCGGAATTTTGACGAGCCGACCACAGCCTGAAACGCGCCGATCGGGCAGGCTCCCGCCGCGCCCGGGCAGGAGTAGCAGTTCAGCCCCGGTACACAAACTGTTTTTCCCTTGCCCTGATACAGAACACCCTTGGCGAAATTCGGCAGGTGGATGTTCGTCAGCAGTGCCGCGCCTGCCTGAATCCAGCCCCGGAAACGGGCCAGAAAAGAACTTTTTTTCTTATCCAATGCCAACACACTCCATACACAACCGGATAGCCTTTGCCATCACCGTATTTGCCTCCCCGCGCCAGATGCCGAAGCCGATCATCAAAACGGCGGCCAACAGCAGCGCCGACTGGGCGATTGCTTTTTTGTTTATCACTTGCGGTTGCTCCTTTCTGTTTGATGAGATCAGTATACACCTACTGGTATAAAATTTCTGCTAAGAAAAAATTAACGCAGACTTTATCGAAATCTGCTATAATGACTATTATAAAGGTATCGCTGCAATGCTTTTGCCTTGTGCAGCGCCAAAAAGTATCTTATAAATACGGGAGATGATTGCTTATGCGTCTTTTGTTGATAGAGGATGAACCGACCCTGCGGGAAAGCGTAGCTAAAAAGCTGCGCCGCTCCGGCTACGAAACGGATGACTGCGGAGACGGAGAGGCCGCGCTTGAGCTGCTTGCCGCAGAGCGGTACGATCTTGTCCTGCTCGATCTCAATCTGCCGAAGGTGGACGGCATGACCGTTCTGCGCACGCTGCGCAGGACCGACCTTGAAACGCCGGTGCTGATCCTGTCCGCCCGCAGCGAAATTTCCGACAAGGTGGAGGGACTGGACGCAGGTGCCAATGATTATCTGGCCAAGCCGTTCCATCTGGCTGAGTTGGAGGCCCGTGTGCGCAGCCTGACCCGGCGGCAGTTTATCCAGCGTGATGTATGCCTGCGGTGCGGGCGGCTGACCTTTGACACCAAGAGCCGCCTTGCCATGGCGGACGGCCAGCCCATCCCGCTGACCCGCAAGGAGAGCGGCGTGCTGGAATACCTGCTGCTGCATCAGGGGCGTCCTGTCAGTCAGGAGGAGTTGATCGAGCATGTCTGGGACAGCAGTGTCGATGCGTTCAGCAACTCGATCCGCGTGCATATCTCTGCACTGAGAAAAAAGCTGCGCACCGCACTGGGGTACGACCCCATCCGAAACCGCATCGGTGAGGGATATGAGTTGGAGGAAAATGAACCATGAATCGCATATCTTTTCAGTGGCGGATCACGCTGATGACCGCCGTGCTGATTGCAGGAGCCTGCATCTGCCTGAATCTGCTGCTCTACCGCTCCGGTGCCACCGGCATGGACAACCTGAACGGGTATGTCCTGCAATACCAGCAGAGCGATGAGGAAAACCTGACGATTGAAATACCGGACGATCAGATGTCGGACTTTCTTGTACAGTTTTCGCAGGAGGTCTACGATGCCAAGGCTGTTTTCGGGCGCAAGGGCTGGTGCATCACGGCAGCGGTAACGCTGCTGAGCGCAGCGATTGCCTATTTCGTCAGCGGCAAGGCGCTGGAGCCCTTGAAAAAGCTTGCGCAGCAGGCCGAACGTATTGATCAGGACAGCCTTGTGGAGGTTCGCTTAGAGGAAAACACGATCCCGGAATTTCGCAACCTGAGCCAGTCTGTCAACCGTATGCTGGACCGGCTGGCGCAGTCCTTTGACCTGCAGCGTCAGTTTGCCGGCAATGCCGCTCATGAGCTGAAAACACCGCTGGCCATCATGCAGGCAAAGCTGGAAATGTTTGCTGAGGAACACCCCGATGCCGACAGCGAGGTCAATGACCTGCTCCGCTTTCAGACGGATCAGGTGTCCCGTCTGGCAGGCCTTGTCCGCACACTGCTGGAAATGAGCGATCTGCAGTCGATCCCGCGTGAGGATCTTATCGAGCTGGCCCCGCTGGCCGATGAGATCGTGGCCGACTTGACCCCGCTGGCACAGCGCCGGAGCGTCACCCTTTTTCAGGAATGTGAGGAGGTCAGCATCAAGGGCAGCGACACCCTGATCTACCGCCTGCTCTTTAATTTGGTTGAAAACGGCATCAAGTACAATACCCCCGGCGGTTCTGTACATATCACGATCCAGCAAAAGAAAAGCAGCGCTGTGCTGCGTGTTGCAGACACAGGCTGCGGCATCCCGGAGGAGTACAGGACGAGTGTGTTCCAGCCATTTTTCCGGGTAGATAAATCCAGAAGCCGGGAGATGGGCGGCGTGGGCCTTGGGCTTGCGCTTGTGCGGGAGATTGCCCTGCTGCACAGCGGCACCGTTACAGTTGAACCGGCTGACGGGCAGGGGACGGTGTTCACGGTCACCCTGCCGATACAGGCTTGACAGCCGTGTCTGCGGTGTCTTATTCCTCTGCCAATTCTACCACCAGCTTTGCCTCACTGGCGGCAATGGCAAGCTGCAGCTTGTTTTCCAGCCCGGTCTTTTGCAGCATATTGATGACATGATATTTAACGGTCGAGGGCTCCACACAAAGCGCCTTGGCGATCCCGCTGTAGGAAAGCCCGCGCACCAACAGGCGCAGCACGCGCATCTCAGCAGGGGTAAAGTCGCTGCTCATCGTCATGCCGATCTTTACGCTCGGCGGCATATCGGGGAAGATATGCGCCCCCTGCACAGTACTGCGCACGACCTGCATCAGGGTCCTTTCATCCCCGTCCTTATACCATAGGCTGTTTGCACCTGCCGCCTTGGCGCGCTTTAAAATTTCATGGTCGATCAGCGAGGTAACGACCACGATTTTGATGCCCGGGTGCGCCTTATGGATCTTTTCGGCGGCGGCCAGACCGTTTTCGCGGTGTTCGGTCTGCACATCCATCAGGACAAGGTCGATGTCCTCGGTATCACACAGGATCGGAGCCTCTGCAGCGCCGGGGATAGACACAGCAAGCTGATACCCGTCCTCGTTCTGAATATAGCTTTCAAGCAGGCTTCGGACCAGCTTTTGGTCCTCAACGATCATAACGCGTATCATAAGTGCTCTCCTTATCGGGCAGGGTGACTTCCAGAACAAACACAGGCAGGGAGTGTACGGTTACTGTACCCCCTGCTTTTTCAATACGGCGGCGGAGCGAGGAAAGCCCGCCGCCTTCTTTTATCTTCGCCTTGGGCGGTGTGCCGTTGTTCGTGATGCAAAGGTGCCATGCCTGCGGCCGATGCTCGGAGTCGGCGTACAATTCCGTGGCGCCCGCATGCCGCACACCGTTGGAGGTACACTCCCGCAGGATCAGTGCGTAGAGCTCGCGGGTGGCGCGTGCCGCAGGGTACGCACCGCGCAGCTGCACGGCTGCGCCCAGAACAGCCGCCCGCCTTTGCATATAGCTCAGCGGGTCCTCGGCAGTATCCTCCTGCCGGGCGCGGCACAGCAGGGAAATGGAGCTTTCCCACTTTGCAGCTTCGCTCTTGATCCGGGCAAGGTCATGCTCATGCCGCAGTGCGCGCCGTGCGGCAAGCAGGGTATGGCCGATGTCGTCATGCACCCGCATCTTCATTTTCAGGATTTCTTCCTCCCGCACAATGTCGGGCATATTGTCATATAAGCGCTTTGCGCGGCGGTTCGCATCGGCAAGGCGCTCGTTTTCCTGCTGCAGTGCAGCATGTAATGCAGCCAGACGGCTGACATCGGTGGCCATCACCTCGGTGTACGGTATACCGTATTTGTCCTGAACAGGGCGCACCGCAAAATGGTACACCGTCCCGTCCGGGAATGCGTAGATGCGGGCGGCCTCATCTCGCAGTCGCACACCGCCGCCGGGACTGTGCAGCGCCTGCTCCAGATCCGTAAGGGTCTGCAGATCGCGGCCGCAGAGGACTGCGGAGATTTCCTGCATCCTGTGATTGATCAGGCGCAGCAGGCCGTTGCGGTCAAAGTAGCAGATGGCCGCCGGCAGCGTGTCAAAGCCTTCCTTGACAGCGTTGCGGGAGATCCGGAAAATCATAGGCCGCCTCCTTCTGCCGGAAACATTGTGAAATACAAAAGCCCGTCATCATCCCGTTCAAGCTGCATTTGCGGCAGATCGGGCAGTGCAGCGGGTGCATCGGTGCATTGAACGCTGCAGCGCAGTCCCCAGCCTTGCGCAGTATGCTCGGCGCAGAAAAGGATCTCCTGCAGCCCCGGCAGGGTCGCTTCTATGATGGCTTCAAAGGCGTCATAGATCGCCACGGCGGACGCGGGGGAAATCTTTGCAGTGTCGGCAATCTGCACGGCGCAGCGTATATCACTCAGGCGCAGGCTCTCGGCCGATTCAAACAGGCTCAGCCGCAGCTCTGTGGTGTCGATATCCTCCGCCTTGTCGCAGACAAAAACAAGGTTGCTGCGCCGCTTGATATAGGTCCCCAAAATGACGATGCGCTTCAGCAGTCGGCGGGCGGTATCGACATCGTCCGTGGCTTTGAGTGCAATCAGGTATTCCTGTATCCGTGCCAGTTGGCGGGCTGTGACGGTCTCGATTTTGTCATACAGCCGGTTCTGCTCGCTCAGCTGCAGCCATTGTGCCTTCTGGGCTGTTTCCGCCTGTATGACATCCCCAATGTCATGCAATTCCTCCTGCGTGAGGCGCAGCTCTTCCAGCAGTGCCACCAATTCGGTGATGTCCTCCTGCCAGAAAACATACCCTTTCCGGATCGGGTGGCCGTGAAGCTGGGTCGTGGCGTCCAGCTGGACACTGCCGGTGAGCGCCTGACGCAGCTGCTCCTCATGGAGCGGCGCCGCCTGCATCGAACATTGTACAGGCACAAACGCCCGGTCTGTGATCAGACCCTTGGCCATAGATACCTCAAACAGCGTGGCATACCCCATGTTGGATTGGATAAGCCCGCACTGGATGCACGCCTCAAAGGTCGCTGTAAAGGTCAGGCATTGCACCACGGTCATATCACCGGCGATCGCATGCATCCACGGCACATTCAAAATATGCTTGTACAGTAACGCATAGAGCGTAGCCGCAAAAATCGGCACAAGCGGCAGCCAGAGGATGCGCTTTGTATGCGGAATACGGCAGCGCCGTACAAGGTACACCACCGTGAACACGGCACAGGAAAATATCCACAGCAGACAGAGGTAATATACGAACCGATAGGTGTAATCGGGGCTGCCCAGTACCTCCTGCCCGGGCGGGAACGCAAACGCAAGCTGATGGCAGTCGTTTGTCAGCACCAGGCTGAACAGCACCACCGGGAATACAAAAATCACGTACCGGTACTTGTACAGCGGAGCGGACTGCCCCCAATCCAAAAAGAAAAGCGTATAAAGTGCAAGGGTCGGGATCAGCAGCATCGGGATATAGTACGCATACCACAATCGCCGCAGCATCTCCGGTGTCTGGGCAAAGTCATAGCGGATCAGGCGTATATCCAGCCAGAACAGCATCAGGGCGGCAGCGCCCAGCAGGCAGTGGCGGGTCTGCGCGTGCAGGATACGCCACCAGACCGATACCGCCCAGGAAAAGATCAGAATATTATACAGCACTGTGCGCCAAAAGCCGGAATACGGCATATAAAACGCCCGCATCAGGACAGCGCAGAGAATCACCCCTGCAACCGCAGCGGCTAAACACATATTGCCAAGCCGTACCTTTGTCATAGCGCCTGTCCTTTCCAAAGTGGAGATCATCCGTCAGTTTCTTTCCAGTACCATTATGACGCAATCTGCACTTTTTTGCAATAGTGCTGAAAAAAAGCAGTAAAAAGCGCAAAAAACTATCCAAATGGTGGGGGCAGAAATCGTCCGATTCTTGTATGATGAAATTGACAAATCGTATTCTTTGCAGGGAAGGAGGGCTGCGCCGTGCGGAGGATCGTTTTGGACGCGCAATACTCTGTGATGACGAGCGCATTGACAATGGCACTGAAACACGGCAGACCGGACTTTCAGGTGCAAAACGCTGGCCCTAAGACAAAGGATATTGTAAAGCTATGCCGTTCATGCAGGGCGGATGTCCTGCTGCTGGAGGTATGCCCACATCCGCCGCGCACCCTGCAGGATAGACTGCTGCTGGCAAACGACCTGCGGGATGTATGCCCGCACTGCAAAACGGTACTGCTTGTGGATGAGGCCGAATATCCCGAACTGGCCACCGCCGTGTGCCTGGCAAAAAAGGATCACATTGTCGATGATTTCGTCTACGCTTCCGTCTCGCCTGCCTATCTGAGCGCTATGATGGACACTTTATGACCAAAAGGAGGACAGCTATGAAAAAAGTACAACGAACGCTCGCTGCCGCATTGGCAGCCATGATGCTTATGGCTTTGGCCGGTTGCTCCAAGGGGGATGTAACCAAAGAGGTCAGTTCCGGCTTATCCGACCTGAAAGCGCAGGCCGCAGAACCGGCTGTTGAACCCCAGACGGAGACCCCGGCAGAACCCAAGACCGACGCGGCATCCGAACCTGCATCCGACGCTGCATCGGAGCCTGCTGCAGAGCCGGAGCCGGAAGCCACCGCCGAACCGGCCCCCGCTTCCGCTCCTGCGGACAATCCCGATTATCCATCGGCTGCCGGCCTGAACACCCAGACCCTGGAGGCATTCGGCACGGACTTTACGCTGGTGCTCAATGTGACCTGCCCCGACCAGGGCTGGTACAAGTCCGCGACCAGTTTCGGGGATCTCAAGCTGTTCCCGACCGATGACCCCAGCCATATCTTCTCCGGCGACCCGCGCATAACCTTTGAACTGAAAAGCGGTCTGGATAAGATCAACTACTATTACGACGACTTTGAAAATGTGGAAGAGCTTACCCCGCGCACCATCGGCGGCGTGGAGATGGCCGGACGCACCTACAAAAACGTCGGTATGTGGTGGACGGAATACTACGGTGAGATGCCCACCGGCGGCTGGCTGGCCATCAAGATCTCCGGCGTAGACATTGACCCCGGCACCGAGGGCGACACCGTGCTGAACAGCGTCACCTTTGGCTAAGCACAGGCAGTTTGCCACACTCTCAAACGAAAGGCGGGTGATTCGACCATGAAAAGACGCTGTGCCGTACTATTGGCGGCGGCGATGCTGCTGTCTGCGGCAGGCTGCGCACAGGACAGCAAGCGGCCCGAACCGACCGAACCGGCCGCAAGCGCTGTGAGCGAGACCTCCGCTGAAAATGTTGAAGCTACGGAGGAAACCCCGCAAAAGCCGCAGCCATCCCGCAGGTTTGATGATTCCCGCATCGCTACGCTGTATGATGTGGAATTCAGTTACACCGACCCCAACGGCAACAAAGACACCTATTTTTACGAGGTCCCGCAGATCGATGATGACACCGAGGGCGCAAGAAACATCAACGAGATGATCGGCTACCGCTTCGGCTATCTGGTAGAGCGCGCCGAGGATGCCCGCTCCCGCAATGATTTTATCGACACAAGCTACATCATCTGGATAAGCACCTGGACCGGCCCGGTGCTGAGCCTGCAGATCACAAGCGTTGACACAATGTACAACCGCGATGTGGGCGCCTACCATTACAACTTTGAAACCGGCAAGGAACTTTCCAACATCGAAATGCTCGAGTACCTTGGCTACATCGACAACGACCTGACCTTAAAAGCACTGCAGCGCGCCGTGGCTCAGCATTTCGATACCTACTACGGCGGCGACGACCCCACCTACGCATCCGAGCTTTGCAAGATGCGCGCACAGAGCCTGAACGGGCTGAGCGATGTATTTACCTACTTTGCCGTCTACCCCTACTACACAGGCGGTCTTATCGTCACCGTGCCGATGTACACCCTTGCCGGGGCCGGCATGATGTGGACGGACATAGATGTTTACCCCGACAAGCGGCAGGCCAGCGGCCAGATCCTGCACGGGCAGGATGAATGGTTTACCTGCGATGTGACTGCCACAGGAGAGGTTACGGTACGCGCCCTAACCGACTATGTTACCCCTGACGGTGCTATGACCTACCAAGCCATGAAGGAATGGTACGAATTGGGCGACAAGACCGAGTTCGCGGTCAGCGGCTGCTACGGCAACTATATAAAGATGCTGATGACCAGCATCGGGCAGGACTACGCCCCCTATGTTTTCCTTCTGACCGAGAACGGCAATGTCGAATACATTGATGTCATCAGCGGCGCACAGTGCGGCACCATGGTCAACGGCGGTCCGCTCTTCGGTATCAACGGAATTGTCCGGCTTGAGACCGGCACGGCCTACGATGCAGAGTACGGAGCCGAGTACACGACCGTGTACGGCGTTTCCCGCGATAACGAAAAATTCAATCTGATGGAGGCTGTCTGGAACACCGCCCCGCTGAGCATTCCGAGCATGATCGGCTCCTTTGTGAGTGAGGATACCGGCACCTGGTTTGAAATCTGCGAGGATCAGCCGAACTTCTACACCGGCGCATACACCAACGGCCAGAGGGTTCCGGCCACATGGGACAGCAGCATCTCCTACCTTGGTATGGATGACCGCGGCTGGATCTGCTCCGTTTCGCTGTTCCGTATGGATTCAGGGCGTACACAGCGCGAAACGCTGGCTATGATGCCCGATGATTACGGCGGCGTCAATGTAATGCACATCGGCGGGGAATCCCTGTTGAACCTGCCGCAGCAGGAAGCTGTATGGTTTGAAATGACACAGGAATAAGCAAGAGTCTGAAATATTACTTTATAAAAGGAGGCAGACACTATGGCAACATGTACGCAATGTGGTGCCGAGTTAAAGCCCGGTACTAAATTCTGCGAGAATTGCGGTGCAAAAGTATCCGTACCGCAGCCCGCCGCACAGCCCGCAGCTGTGCCCCAGCCCCCGGTTCAGCCTACCCAGGCTGCGCCACCGCCCCCGCAGCCGCAGGCAAGCGGCGGCAATCCCTATGCAGGCGGCGCACCTGCCGCCCCGCCGCCCCAGACGAGCGCAGCGAATCCTTACGCAGGCAATGCGTCCGGCACACCGCCGCAGACCGGCGCAGGCGCACCGCTTTACGCCAGAAACACACCGCCGGATGCTCCCCATGCTGTCACGCCGCCGCCACCGGGCGGCACGGGCGGCAACCCTTACGGCAATGTAGCCCCCGGCGGCAAGGCTAAGCGCCCCCGCGCACCAATGTCCCCCAAGCGGATGATCCTGATCGCCATCCCGGTGATATTCCTGCTTATGATCATCGTAACAATGATCAGCGGCTCCATCCGCACCGGCAAGCCGAACGCCAGTGACCCGAATCAGGGCACCTGGGAAGCAGCCTACGCCGAGGTCGGCGGCTCCGTGACGCAGGTCGAGGATGCCTTCGGCAGCGGGTTCCTGATGGACCTGAATGACAAGGGCAAGTGCGTTGTAACGGTGGACGGCACCAAGTCCTATGGCAAGTGGACGCTGAACGGCGGGGTCTTCCAGCTGGATTGCGGCGGCCTGAGCTGCACCGGCACCCTGCAAGACGAGATCCTGACCCTGAACGATGTGCAGGGACAGGGCGTGACGCTCTACTTCGTCAAGTCCGGCAGCACCATGCAGCAGCCTCTGGACGGTGACAAGATGACGCAGGACGCCACCGCAGGCAGCGATACCGATGTGGGCATCTATGTGCTGGAATCCGCCTCCGACAGCGAGTACACCCTCTCCAAGGAGGAGCTTGCTCTCGTCGATATGGAGGACTTCTACATTGAGCTGCGTGCGGACGGCACCGGCGAAACCTACATGGAGGATTTTGTCACCTTCCAATGGAAGGACGGCAACTTCTACGCGCTGACCGACCCCGATACCCCGGCCATGACCTACACCCGCGAGGGTGACCTGCTGACCATTGAGTTTGACGGTATGACCATGGTCTTTAAGCGCAGCGACACCAAGCCCGAAATCGACCCCGCCTTGCTGGACGGCGGCGATGACGAATATGACGGCGACGGCTTGATCGACGGCACCGACGGTACGGATGAGCCTGACCCACCCTATAGCTACGATGACGGCAACACCTACGATGATTTGGGCAACACCAACTGGTACGGCTGGTTCCGGATGGAAAACTACAAGAATGTACCGAACCGCGACTACTTTGACACCGACACCTACGATTGCTGGGGCTACATCGGTGAGAGCGATGACGGCAGCCACTACTTTGAGGTTTACCGTGACGGTATGCCCGATGACCCGGTCATCACGATGTGGGTCAATGTCTATGATGACCATATCGAGCCTATCCTGGACGGCTACGACTGGGTGCTTGACCAGAACATAACCGAGAGCGATGCGTATAAGTTCAACCTGTACCCGTATAACGACAGCATCTCGTTGTTCATGTATGACTACGAGGGCGAGGACGGCACGGCCTGTGCGGTCAGCTTCTACATGAGGCTGGACGGCACCGAGTGGAACGAGGAGCTCGAAGAGCTGCCGCCCCGCTATGAGGAGTACAAGGCCGCCTTGGCCAACAAATAACGACCTGATTTATCTGCACAAAATGGGGCGAGCCCTGCCCGCCCCTGACATAGGAGGATCATTATGGGACTTATCAGAGCTGCAATGGGCGCTGCTGGCGGCGTTATGGCCGACCAGTGGAAGGAATACTTTTATTGTGAAGCCATGCCGGCTGACCTGTTGGCTACCCGCGGCTGGAAACGCCAGAGCGGACGCAGCGCCAACACAAAGGGCAGCGACAACATCATTACAAACGGCTCGATCGTGGCCGTTGCCGATGGTCAGTGCGCCATGATCGTGGAGCAGGGCAAGGTCGTGGATATGTGCGCCGAGCCGGGTGAGTACACCTACGACACCGGCAGCGCGCCGACACTGTTCAGCGGCGATTTGTCCGAGTCCATCGGCGCAGTTTTCCAGAACATCGGCAAGCGCTTTACCTTCGGCGGCGAGGCCCCGATGGATCAGCGTATCTACTACTTCAACACCAAGGAGCTGGTGGGCAACAAATACGGCACGCCCAGCCCGGTGCCCTTCCGCGTGGTGGATCAGCGCGCCGGCATCGACATCGACATTGCCATCCGCTGCTTCGGCGAGTACAGCTACCGCATCACCAACCCCATTTTGTTCTACACCAATGTCTGCGGCAATGTTGAGGAAGGCTACACCCGCGATGAAATCGATGGGCAGCTGAAATCCGAGCTGATGACCGCCCTGCAGCCCGCTTTTGCCAAGATCAGCGATATGGGCATCCGCTATTCCGCACTGCCCGGCCATACGATGGAGCTTGCCGAGGCCCTCAACGATGTGCTCTCCGCCAAGTGGGGCAAGCTGCGCGGCATCGAGATCGTATCCTTTGGTGTTTCCAGCGTGAAGGCCAGCGAGGAAGACGAGCAGATGCTCAAGGAAATGCAGCGCAACGCAGCCTTTATGGACCCGACCCGCGCCGCTGCGCATCTTGTCGGCGCACAGGCCAGTGCTATGCAGACCGCAGCCGGTAATCAGGGCGCAGGCCCCGCCATGGCCTTTATGGGCATGAATATGGCCGGTGCAGCCGGCGGCATGAACGCCCAGAACCTGTACCAGATGGGCGCCCAGCAGCAGGCCGCCGCACAGCCCGCCCCGGCCCCGGCAGCCGCTCCCGCAGGCTGGACCTGCAGCTGCGGCCAGACCGGCAACACCGGCAAATTCTGTGCCAACTGCGGCAGCCCCAAGCCTGCCCCGGCACCCGCAGCCGACAGCTGGGTATGCAGCTGCGGCACCTCCAACACCGGTAAGTTCTGCTGCAACTGCGGCAACCCCAAGCCAGCACCGGCCCCCGCCAAGTGCAGCCAGTGCGGCTGGACCCCCGATGACCCGGCTCATCCGCCGAAGTTCTGCCCGGAGTGCGGTAAGCCGTTTGGCCAGTGATGCGCAAAAAAATTGCTGCGGTGCTTTGCGCCGCAGCCGCTTTTCTGACAATGTCCGGCTGTAAAAAGGCACCGCCCGGCACACTGACCGGTATCAGCATCAGTTATTCCGGGATGTGCTATGACGACACCTATGGGTTCAGCATAAGAAAT
>ERZ834769.2480-NODE-2480-length-13732-cov-3.159977_pt1 | contig 13732 bp, 13 predicted proteins | sample MGYA00519690_ERZ834769 | MGnify/ENA primary metagenome ERZ834769 (study PRJEB31850, sample SAMEA3708760) | human gut metagenome | biome: human gut; feature: human-associated habitat; material: faeces | place: China | collected 2014 ... | reverse complement strand
CGATGAGACATAATAAGAAATTCAATCATTTAGGTCGTACAAATACTCACCGTGAAGCAATGCTGTCTAATATGGCTTCTTCTTTGATCAAGCATAAGAGAATCTTTACGACAACAGCAAAAGCTAAAGCGCTTCGTAAGTTTGTTGAACCTCTGATCACAAAGTGCAAAGAGGATACAACTCACTCAAGACGTGTGGTATTCAGCAATTTGCAAGACAAATATGCTGTAACAGAATTGTTCAAGGAAGTATCTCAGAAGATCGGTGACCGTCCGGGTGGTTACACTCGTATCCTGAAGACTGGCAACCGTCTGGGTGACAACGCAGCCATGTGCTTCATTGAACTGGTTGATTACAACGAAAACATGTTGAAGACAGCTACAGCCAAGAAAGCAACTAAGACAAGACGTTCTCGTAAAAAGTCTACAACTGCTGAAACAGAAGCTCCTGTTGCAGAAGCACCGGTTGCTGAAGAAAAAGCTGCTGAATAATTACGGCTTATTTCAACAAACAAATAAAAAAAGCCTGTCTGCCTTTCGCAGACGGGCTTTTTTGCGTTTTACCAGAGCCTGATCCTAACGGACAGTCTCAAATAGAGGTTCATCCCTTTCCGTAGGATCCTGAGGAGCAGGGCGAGGAAAAGTTTCAGGGTCGATGGGAGATGTTTCATCCGGTACAGGTTTAAAGTGGAACAAAAAATTCAACAAAGCCAGGATAAATTCAAGAATCTTTCTGATTTTCTGCATGATAAGGGCTTTTAAAAGGTTGTATGTTTATTTTTCTTTCTCCGTCCCCTGAAGGGGACGGCAAGGGACGGCAAGGGAAGAGGAGTGTCTGAACCGCCTGTCCGCACCCTTGCCGCAAGGCCTCAAAAGAACCGGCTTTATCATCAACCATCTCTTTTGCCGTCCCCTTCAGGGGACGGTAAAGAAAGAGGAGCAATCAAAGCCATGACAGCCTGTATCGTCTGTGCGATCTGGATGATGCTGTGCCGGTAGGTTTCCCGGTTATCGCCGTTCAGCTCGCTGATATAGGGGCTGTAGGCGATCTCCTTTGCGTAGGCCTGCGGGTCGTTGCTTACCTGCCAGGCGGAGCGGTAGTTGTTTCGGATCAGGCGGGCGAAATCCAGGAAGGAGTTCTCTCGCGTGTCGTAACGGCGGAAATCCAGCGAATAGGCGGAAGCCTTTACGGTCGTCTTCCCGCCGTGCCAATAGGCGTTGCTGCAACCGTAGGCGGTCAGTCCGAAATAGTTCCGGAAGCCCTTTGCCAGGTCGCTCGTGCCCCAACCGCTTTCAAACGCCGCCTGTGCCAGAATGACCAGCGGATTCATGTTGAAAGCAGTCCCTGCCGACAATGCTGCCGGCAGACACTCTTTTACGAAGCTGATTTGTGCTGGTTTCATAATTCTCCAGGTCTTTCTTCTTCACCACCTGTATTGGATTTATCTGTCTCTTGTCCAATACGTTCAAGGCTCACTTTGGCTATCATTTCGCGTAGTTTAACTCCCGGAGAGAAGATTATTCGCGGCTTTCTGACCATTGATGCCTGAAAATCGTCCGCATTTACCACTCCAGAGCTTCCGAGCGAGATCCGGAAGTTGCCCAATGCACCCAACTGGACCACTTCGCCACGCAGCAACGCTTCCTGCATGCAACGGATCAGTCCCAACAAGACGAGAGCCACATCGCCGTCGCTGGCTGTCGAACGGTCTGCCACCACATCGCAGATCGTGTCGAAATCCATCATACCGGTGACATTGGCCGAGGCATAATACCGTTTGGCATCTGCTGCCGCATCTTTGGTCAAGTCTTTTTTCAAAACAAGTTTGTACTTTACTGACATACGATTAATAGATTAAGGGTTAGTGAATTATTACATTACAAAGATACGACGCCCGGCAGCCTCGCGGGAAAGGTATATACGGCTATCGGAAGTTTCGACAGCATTCGTTTATTTCGCGGATTGTACCCCTGCGATCGCCTGCCTGCACGGGTTTACCGGAGCCGGTGAAGCAGACGAAGCCGATGCATATAAGAAAAAAACTGCCCCTCTATATTGCCGGGGGCGTGGTGGTGGAGAGGCGTATTCCGCCCCGAAATCTGCCAAATCTGCCAAATTTGCCCCCCCCTCCTTTTAAAATGGTACAAAAGGGTGTGTGGTGTGGGTAATGTGTTGATATATAGCTGAATAATGGTCTATTTCCATGCTTTTACGGAGCTGTGTACGATCACTTTATCCTCTTCTCACGGACGTTTGTCTGTTACTTTTGGCTTGATCCAAAAGTAACCAAAAGATCAAGGCCGAACCTGCTTCGCTACTCCGTTCCCTTCGTTCGCTGTCGCGTCTGAAACTCGCTTCGCTCAGACAGCAGACGCTCCGGACGCTCACTTCGGTCTCTGCGCTTAACGCTCACCAGCTTAGGCCGGAGATAGAGCCTGACGGCTCTTTAAGGATTGCCGATACTGCCTGCTTCTTGCGATCCCGTGCTTTGGCACAGGGCCGCAGAAGAACGGTTAAGCCTTGATCTTTTGGTGCGGTTGCCTTGTCCTGTCTCATTCAAACGTGCCGATGTGGTGAAGGAGGCAAATGTCCGTGAAATCTCTGAATCGACTGTCGGTAAGTTTCTTCGGGAACTACTCGAAAATGGTCTAATGTTCTCTGAAAGAATGGGTTATTGCGAGAGGACGGGGCGAGGAAAGCATGTTGTCGAATTTAAAATGCCCCCGGCAAATTTGGCAAATTTGGCAGGTTTTTAGGGCTAAATTCGAGAAAACCCGAAAAACGAACGTATAGGCATCGGATCAAAAACGAATAAGCACCCCTCTGAAACGCAGTAAGCATCGGAGGTTTCCCTAAAAAGCACCGATTTTTGAACGGAAGCGGCGTTGATGAATTTTTAGAATGTCGTTTTTGGAAATAAATAACTGGGGATCAAGTGTTTAGGTGGAGGAAAAATGACTAAAAAAAAGGATCGTTTTAATTCGTCATTTTTACAGCACAAAAATACACATACTTTTTAAAACCACAACTCTTTTCTTGAAAAAAAATCTCACCTCTATATCCTTTCTTATCAATCAGATAGCAATTTAAGGACGAAAAACCGCCTTTTCAACACGAACTCCAAATATAGGCGAAAAAAATGACTAAAAAAAACGATGGTTTTTGCTATCAAGATACAAATGTTAACACGTGTACATTATTAATGCGTGTACATATATATGGAACGGACATTTCAATTATTGTATTATTAATATTAAATTTTAGATTATGAACAAGAGATTTTCTACTCTTTTGACAGCGGGCTTGCTGATGGTAGGCGCGTTGTTTAGTTCTGCAAACGCTGCTGTTACAGCGGAAGCCGCAAAGGGTGATTTGCAGAATGGTGCAAAGTTCTACTTGGGTAACACCAATGGTTACATCAAAGTGGATCAAACTCACAATGTAAATGGAACGGCTGTTTCCACTTATGCTGCTACAGGTGATGCTTCTATCGAAAATGCTGCTTTGTTTGAAATTGCTGATTATGCTTACAATGCAATTGGTGACTTTTCTACGTTTACATTGAAAGCTGATGGAAAACCGTTTTATGTGAAGAAAGCAGATGGTAGTGCGTTAGATGCTAATGTGACAGATGTTGCAACTGTTACAAACATCTTTACTGTAGAAGGTAAAGGGTTGGATTTTGGAAAAATTTCAGTTTTGAATTTGGCTGGTCAATTTGAAGTTAATGCAAGTGCCGCTACGAAATATGATCCAAGTGCTGCGGGAACAGTTGCTACAGCATGGGTTGCTAAAACAGGCCTCGCTGTCGATGATTTGAACGCCAACCTTTCTGGTCAAGGCTTCAAGTTTGCATTCCCGAACGCAGTTTCTGATCCGGACGTCAATCCGTTTGCAGATCAGATGATTGCTGTTTCTGCATCTGTTGTAGATGCTGCATTGACTGCAAGTGTAATTTCTTCTGCTGCAACTTCTGGTATGTATTTTGTTAAAGCTGACGCTGCCGGTAAGAAACTGCTGGCTACAGGTTTTACAAAAGCACAGGTTGAAGCTGCTACATTTATCGTATTGAACCCGGAAAAGAACTTTGGTATCACAGGCTTGGATGCTGCAAGTGGTGAAGGTTACGACTTTACAACTGTAAAAGGTAACAAGTTGGCCGATAACAACGTTAAGAAAGATGGTAAAGTTGCAAGCGTGAACGGTGTTTTCGCTGTTTCAGAAGATGATCCTCAGAATGCAGAAGGCGAATATACGATTACATTGGCTAATGCTAAAGTTGAAGGCAATGACAACACGCCTGTTACAGCTTTGTCAGTAGGTGCTTACTCTTTGACTACAGGTGGTATCAAGACTTATATCACGACTGTTGGTTCCGGTAACGCAGACAAACTGTCTTTGGCTATGACAACAAGCAACACTTGGGCTGCTGCTGCTGACGTATTGAAAGCAGACGATGCTGCCATCTACAACATCTCTTTCTTGGGAACTAAGCCGGCTAACACTACTGCTGCCGCTTCTTCTTTGTATGGCAAGTATTTGGTTCCGACTTATGGCACTTCTGCATTCGGTGCTGCTGTAGCTGCTCCGGAAGATGTAGATGTAAATGCTCCGTTGGCTCAGTGGGTAATCTCTTCTGTAAGCGGTCGTAACTTTACATTCACAAACCGTGAAACAAACGTGACTTTCACTGTCAGCATGTATAAGACTGACAAGGCTGGCGAATATGCAATCAGTAATGCAGCATTGAGCAATGGTACTTCTATTACTTCTATTGGTGGTGTAGTTGCTCCTGCTTCCGGTACGGATTTGTCTACGGTTGCTAACTGGAAATATCAGATTGTCAAACTGACTCCGACAACTGAAAGCGAAGGTTTCTTGACATTGACAGATGCACAGTTGAACCAGCAGACAGAATTGGTATTCAACGGTACTGGTTCGGTAACGGTTGAAAAGCTGTACATGGCTTACACTGGTAGTGCTACTCCTGCTTATTTTGTTCCTATCAACAATGCTGCTAATAGCGTTCAGTGGATGTTTGAAAAGGCTGAAAACGTAAAAAATAAGATGAAATATGCTTATCTGGACGGAACAGATGTAAAACAGAAAGACTCTGTTGTAAACGTAGCGACTTCTTATTTGCTGTACAATTTGAAGAACGATAATTCTAAGCAGTATTTTGGTGGTACTGCTAATGATTATAAAGCAGCAAATGATAAAGATAACGCACAGCGTTTATTCTTCAAAAAGAATGCGGATGGAACATATGCTATGATGCGCTTTACTAAAGTGGCTATTACTACTGGTCCTACTGATGCCGATAATTATAAGGCTGTTGTTAAGGCTGATGCAAATAAATGGTCTGTAAATACATCTTCTGCTTCTTTTGAAGCTGGTACTGCTACATTGGATGAACTGGATGCTCCTTATTCAGCTGTAACGGTTGATTTCGATGCTCTTTCTGAATCATTGGAAGCTGTAGCTCGCCACGCTACATTCAATAGCGAAGAAGGTGCTGTTGCTGTGAAACTGAACAAGAATGGTATCTTGGAAGGTATTATCGGCGAAGGCATGACATTCTGGTTGGATACTGCTGATATCGACAAGGATTTCCATTCTTTCTATATCTCTAAAGGTAATGGTGAAGAAGAAGCAAGAGACTTCTTGTATTTCGCAACGGATTCTATGCTTCATTGGGATGCTAATAAGGCTGATTATGTATATAATGTAAACTATGCTTTGGAAGGCTCTTATGTCGCTGCTGATGGACGTGATGGCGATTTGAAAGCTATTTTCCGTCCGGCAACATTGGCTGGTCTTGACACAATCTCTACGACTGTAAACGGTAAGTCTGTTTTGGTTGCAGAAGAGGAAGAAGAAGATGTATGCTTGGGAGGTGTTGATAACTTCAAGTTCTACATTATGAAAGCTTCTGAAAGCAGCTATGTAATCAGACCGATTTCTGCTCCGAATTATTATTTGTACAACCTGAACGGTAAGTTAGGCTTTACAAATCAGGTAGAAAAAGCTCTGGTTGTAACATTAGGCGAAGGCTCTGCCACTTCTAACGAAGATGCTCCAGCTGTAGCAACTGTTAAGGTTGTAGCTGGCGAAGGTAACGTAACGATCGCTGGTGCTGCCGGCAAGAAGGTTGTTGTAAGCAACATCTTAGGCCAGGTAGTAGCTAACACGGTTATCTCTTCTGACAATGCAACGATCGCTGCTCCGGCAGGTGTAGTAGTTGTAGCTGTTGAAGGTGAAGCTGCTGTAAAAGCTATCGTTAAATAATTGATACTAAACAATACTGAAATGTGGTGGGCGGTCATAGAGGATCGTCCCCACGTGGATGACATTTTATAATCAAATAATTCTAAATATCACCGTGCGGCATTCCCCGAATAGCAGGCTTTGCTGCCGATTGCCTGGGAACGTCCAATTACCCCGCGAGGGAGAACGAGCGGTGAATATTAATACTAAAGTTAATGAAATTAAAAAAGTTCTTCTGTCCTTCCCTCTGTGAAGACCGGAGGCAGACAAAAAACAATCCCCGGAAGTTCAGGCTTTCGGGGATTCGTTATGTATAATGATTGATGGTGATAGGTAAAAAGGAAGAGTACTTTGTTGTATAGTTGAACAACGTTTTGTATATTTGCAATATGGAAGTCAAGCGTAAAATACAAACTTATGGGGGCTATTTCGAGGCCTTCATGGGAACATTGGATGAGAAGGTGCAGGAGAAAATTCAGTATGGATTGCTCTTACTAAAAACTCAGGATATGTTATCCAGGAAGTTTGTGAAGATGGTAAGAGATGGAGTGTTTGAACTTCGAACCGAATATAATGGTAATATTTATAGGGTCTTTTTTATTTTTGATGGTAATAGCATTGTGATTCTGTTCAATGGTTTCCAGAAAAAGACACAAAAAACCCCTACTAATGAAATAGAGAAAGCTTTAAAAATAAAGGAGGCATATTATGCAGACAAACAATCATCAGGTATTTGATTATGATACTGTACTGGATGCACGTTTCGGAGCACCCGGAACTTCCAGCCGTATCGAAGCTGAAGAAAAAGCCTATGCTTTTTATACCGGGCAAATTATAGGAGATGCACGGAAAAAAGCAAAGATCAGCCAGGCTGAACTGGCTCGCCGTATAGGTTCGGACCGTTCTTATATATCGAGAGTGGAAAGCGGGCAGACTGAACCGAAAGTTTCAACATTCTATCGCATTATGAACGCTTTAGGATGCCGGATCGAATTGTCGATGTCTTTGTAACCGTACAAAGCATTATACATAGCAAACCCCATATATAGCAAACCCCGGCATACCCGAAAGGTCGATTAACTGATATGCCAGGGTGAAAAAACATGAAGATAGAGAAAAAGGGTTTATTTGATGTTTTTCAGTGCTTCTAAAGCCGTCTTGTCGGTGGGGGCGATGTCGAGGATTTTGTTCCAGTACAGTTTTGAACTGTCCATGTCCTGCTTGAGGTAATAGTAGTAGCCCAGGTAGCGGTAACATTCGGACAGTTCCTTCCGGTATTTGTCCTGATTCTTTTCCAGCATCGGGATGCATGCTTCGTAGTACGGTTTAGCCAGCCCTTTCTCCGTTTCCGGGTCCAGCAGCGAATTGGTACGAGCTTGCCACAGGACGCCTAAGTGACTTGACGGCACGCGCTCCTTCACAATGGCGAAGATGCTGTCGGCTTTCGCCAGGTAGCCGGCTGCAAGCGTACTATCCTTGACGGCAGCCCCATAGTAATATTTCCCTAACTGGTAGAAATCCGAAGCCTCTGCCGCTTCGCCCGCCTGTTCGATATATTTCGTATAGGCCTCGATCGCCGCATTGTCGTCTCCGCTGTTCAGGCTGACATTGGCGATATCCTTGTATATTTCGGGATGCGCATGGCTGTCGCTAAGTGCTTGTGCCTGTCGCAAGGCGGCTAAAGATCGGCCATACTGCTTGGCTTCGTTCAGTAAACGGCCGTAATACAGATAATCCTGCCAGATAAATTTGCCGTCCGGAATCCGGAAGAAAGCAGTCGCCTCGTCCAATCCCTCCTGATACTTGCCGGTTTCGCAGGCATCGAAGAAACTGAGACGTTTCAGCAGGAAATTGTCCGGATCCATAGCCTTGCCTTTGGCGAGAACTTCGGCTGCTTTGTCATACTGTTTGTCGAAGAACAGGGCGGAGGCATAATGGACCAGGTTGTCGGCGGAGTATAGTCCGCCCGCCATATATTTGCCGTAGGCGTCGGTCGCTTTGGCATAGGCGCCCTGCAAGGAATAGACATTTCCCAACGTGCGCTGGGCAAGCAGGTATTCCGGATGGTTTGCTAAAACCTTCTGCAACATCTCGACGGAGAGGGAAGGAGTCACGGCCTGATAGACCTCGGCATACCGGATGTAGGCAATCTGGCAGTCCGGGTCGAAATGGATAGCCTGTTCGTATTTGCCGGCGGCATCGCCCGGCTTGTTTAGTGCCAACAGGCGGTCGCCTTCGTAGAGGAAGATGGCAGGAACGTTCGGGTTCAGTTTCCGGGCGTTTTCAAGGGAGGATGCGGCTTCTGTCTCCATGCCGTTGGCCGAGTAGGCGGAGGCGATGGCGACATAGGTGTCTGCATTTTTCTTGTTGACCTTGATCGCTGTGTCGAATGCTTTTTCGGCTGCCGGTCGGTCTGTTTTCAACAGGATTTTCCCTTCGCCGACTTTATTGAAGGCATATTCGGGATTGGTTTCCCACCCCTGCTTGTAATAGCCGAGCGCCTCTGCCGGTTGTCCGGCATCGAAAGCGATTTCGCCTAAATAGTAGAGAGCTACCGCCTTTTCGGTAGGGGAACTGTTTAGCTGTTCCTCGAACAGCTTTTTGGCTATGCCCGGTTCACCGGCTTTGTAAAAGTCGATACCTGGATTATTGTCTGCATAAGCGATGGTTGCCAGCAGGCTGATGATGAGGATATAGATGTTGCGTGTCATACGATTATAATGTTTATTTGATGTTTACGATCCGTAGCGGCTGTGTCGCCGGGAGCAACCCCGATTTGAGGATGATCCGTTGTCCGCGGTCGCCTGCTACGAAAGAGGTGAAACCTGAAGCCAGTCCCATCCGGGGTTCGGAAAGGATCAGGTAGACAGGCCGTGTCATCGGATAGTCGCCTAAAGCGATATAAGCCTGGTAAGGCTTGAAGCTGTTTGCGGAAGTCGCCTCCCGGTAACGGCTGACGGCCATCACGCGGATATTATCGATAAAGCTCATGCTCGTGGAATCGACCGGGTTGCTAACCCAGTTGACCCCGATAATGCCGAGTGCCCCCGGAGTTTTCGAGACATAATCGAGTACCGCCCGGTTGCTCTGTTCCGCTTGCAGGTGTCCGCTTAGCTTCTCACCGCCGCAGATCGAGTCGATCGCATACCGTACCGTGCTCGAATTCGGGTTGTCGAACACCACTTCGACCGGCATTGCCGGGTTGCGGGCCGACAGCTCGTCCCAACTGCGTATCTTTCCGGTCAGGATGTCCTTCAATGCCGGCATCCCGATCAACGAGTCCCGGTTCTGCCGGTTGATGATCAGCGCGATCGCATCGGTCGCTACCCTGACAGCCTTCGGAAACAGCTTCTTTTGGTTCATGTAGGCCGTTTCCTCCTGCGTCAGTGTGCGGGTGGTTACGGCCAGCCAGGTACTGTCGTGCAGCAGCCGGTTGATCGTCTCCGTCTCGCCGGAGTATCGGGGAACGATGCCTGCCTCTTTATAGATGCTTTCGAATACGGCAATCTCCTCCTGCATGATCGGAGCCAGCGATTCATCCGCCGCAATCGCGATCACGCCGCTTGTGGGAGTGTCGTCGGGCTCCGTCTGTTTTTTAGAGTTGCAGGCTGCTAAAAACGCGACAGCCAAGAGGGATATTATAAGAGTCCGTTTCATATTATTTCCTGTATTTAAGTAATCTGTAACCTCGGAAAAGCCCAGGTTCATGATCATTGCAGTTTAAACCGTACTGGAACCGTGAAGTAGACGGGAACAGCCCTGCCGTTCTGCTTGCCCGGCATCCATTTCGGGAGTGATTTGATTACACGTATTGCCTCTTTGTCGCATGAAGGATCGAGCTTGCGGAGTATTTCCACATCCGTCACTTCGCCGCTCGGACCGACCACAAAACGGATCGTCACGCTTCCCTGTATGCCCTGTTCGGCTGCGAGAACCGGGTATTTCAGGTGTTCGGCGATGTACTTCAACAACTCTGTCGTGCCACCGGGATATTCCGGCATCTGTTCGACAGCCGTGTAAGGCTTCGTCTCTTCCTGGATAACCTCTTTGTTGTCCTTCAGGTCGGCGATGTCGATCGCGTCTTCACTGTCCGTACCCTGTACGTCGGCAACCGAGATCGCCATCTTCGAGGTCGTCAGTTCTTCCTGTGTCTTGATCTCTTCATTGTCGTTCACCTCTTTGTCCGCTTTGATGACGGGAGGGGTGAACTTAATGGTGCTCTTCAGTTTGGGAGGGGGCGGGGCTTCGATGTTGCGCACGACGTTTTCCTCCGGCACTTTCGTTTCCATCTTCAGATCGGAGAGGGCGGTTACTTCAAGCACCTGCTCCTTCGCGTGTTGCGGGACGACCGACTTGATGATAGCCGGCAATACCATGATCAGGATCGCTCCGGCTACTACGATCAGCAAGGCGCGGATATGGCGGGAGGAGGAGGTCTTGCGCAATTCGTAGGCGCCGTACTCCCGATTCTTCCCCGTGAAGACCAACTCGCACCATTCCGGTGAATTCAGGTTTATATTCTTTAGCATAACCGTCATTTTTTAGGGTTGGACCGGGCAATCTGCTTCGTCAGCTCGCCGCCGCTCTTCAGGTTGTCGATCAAAAATTTATCTCCATCCGTGATATCCACGATTGCGTATTTGCCGATATTGCATATCTGCATTTCATCCAGTGTGTCTACCAGGTTCCGGTATGAGGCGTCGTCGGTAGCCTTTATCAGGACGACGGGAGCGTCTTTGGAACCTTTTATCTCGGTGGCCTGCTTCTTGAAGTCGTCTTCGGAAATCTCCTTGTTGAGTTTCTTCAGCTTGAGTTCCTTCATCTGGCGGACGACATCGAAGTTGCGTTCCAGCAGGATGTCGCGCAGGCCGGTAGGCGAGTAGTCGGTCTGTTGCAGCGACTCGGCGTGCTCGTAGTCCGGTTCACCGAAATAGTAGTATATCTTATCGTCTTCGCCAAGTAACAGGGTGATGGCTTTGGAGGCTTTGACCTTCGTCTGCTCCGCTTCCGTTACCTGGTCTTTCGACGGCATGCTGATCTCCATTGTCTGCGGCTTGCTGAGCGAGGTACAGAGCATGAAGAAGGTGATCAGCAACATGTTCATGTCCACCATAGGCGTGAAGTCCACGCGGACGGTCATCTTTTTCTGTTTGCCTTTCTTGCCGTCGCTTTTGCCTTTGTCTGTATTTACTTCTGCCATGACTTTAGTCGTTGTTAGACATTGTCAGGCATCTTTTTGAGCGAGGTAATCAAATTATACCGGTTCTCTCGAAGGTCCTGCAATGTGTTCATAATGTTCTTAATCTTCGGATAGGGAGTGTCCTGGTCCGCCTTGATGGCGATGACGAGGTCACGGTTCACTTCCCGCGCATGCCGTACCCACAGTTTAAACTGGTTGTCGGTACTGTCGGCGGGAATGCCGTAGTCCTTCATCAGCCGGTCCTGTTCGCCGGACGGCATGCCGAGGAACTCCTGCATGTTCTGGATGGGGACACCGAAGGAAGGTTGCAGGCTGAAGTCGTACACTTCTTTGTCTGTGAAATTGATGCCGAAATCTTTTCCCAGCAATTTCAGGACGTTCGCCTTGTCTTCCTGCCTGTCCAGGCTCATGAATACTTTCCCGTCGGGGTCCACCAGGATGGAAAGAATGTTCGTTTCCGGTATCTTGATCTCGGAGACGGACGAAGGGGTGGCAACCACCACCGGTTCTTTCTGGATAAAGGTGGACGTCAGCATGAAGAAAGTAAGCAGCAGCACGGTGACATCACTCATCGCCGTCATGTCGATGAATGTGCTTTTGCGTTTTACTATCAGCTTAGGCATAGGACTTAATGTTTAGCGGCAAACGTCTGTACGATGGAGAAACCGATTTCATCAATAGCGTAGGTTATATTGTCTATTTTACTGGTGAAGTAGTTGTATGAGATGATGGCCAGCGCACCGGTAGCGATACCTAATGCGGTGTTGACCAGGGCTTCTGAAATACCTGTTGACAAGGCGATGGAGTCGGGCGCTCCGGCATTCGCCAGGGCGGCGAACGAGCGGATCATGCCTAACACGGTCCCTAACAGCCCGAACAGGGTTCCCAGCGTGGAGATCGTGGCGATGACCGGAAGGTTCTGCTCCATCGAAGGGAGTTCGAGGGCGGTGCTCTCTTCGATCTCTTTCTGGATGATCAATATCTTTTGTTCTTTGGTCTGGCCGGATGAACTTTCCACGTCGCTGTAGCGTGCCAGGGCGGAATTGACAACGTTCGCAACCGAGCCTTTCTGCTCGCTGCATAGCTTATGGGCGGCGTCCAGGTTGCCTTCTTCCAGATATTTCTTGATCGTCTGCACGAAGCCTACCAAATTCTTTTTCCCTTTGGAACGGCTGATTGCGATCATGCGTTCGATACTCAGGGTGACGACTGTCAGGAGCAGTGTGATAACGACCGGAACGATGTATCCGCCTTTATAGACCGTCCCGAAATAGTTGCCGGGCAGCGGATTGTTAGCCGGATTGTTGTCCATGAAGTTCGCCGGATTACCCAGGACGAATTTATAAAAACAAACGGCGATGATGAAACATGCCAGGATAACGATGGCTGCGGAAATGCCGTTGTATGTTTTCTTATTATTTGTTTTTTTAGTTTCCATACTCTTGAATTATTTGATAGTAAATGAGATTGTTGTGATAAAACGGATATGCAAGTGGTTGTTTAGCGGCTGTTCCCAACCATTCCCCTCTTGGATGAGGCGGAGGATGCGATATTGTCTGCGCATTCGAAAATACGCACCCTTATGTCCCCTCTCCAAGAGGGGAGACGATTACTCTCAGCTACTAAAACCAACAGTATGGACTATCAAATAATTATTTTTCGTAAAACGTAGACCCAATGGCCTGCCCGTATACGAAGGGAAGAGCATTTTAAAGTGTGAGTGACTGATACTATTTCTGATATCTTGTTGAGGGCGTCTTGTTCCTTTTGCAAGGACAGTTCGAACTGGCGGGCGGCTGTTTTCAGGAACCGTTCGCCTATCTCCGTCGATAGTTGTACGCGGTTGCTCAGACAAGGAGCGGCATTAGGGCTCCGGTTCAGTTCGAAATCTTTTATTTTATGTTGCAGGGAGAGGGCTTTCTCGTTTGCCGTAGCGGTTGTTTGTTTTTTGTCTGTAACGCTTTCGCCTGTTGCAGCCATGATTTCCTGTCCTATGACAAACAGGAGAAGAAGTGATAATATGGATAATAACCTTTTCATCATGGCTTATTTGGAAATTCTATCGTATAAAAGTAACAACGCAGTTAGGAAAAAGTTGAGAGATTTTAAGAAAAAAGTCGGAAAAAAATATTGTTGGCTTTCTCAAAACCTATTGGCAAAATGTAACCGGTGTAGCAGGTAATTGGGATTAGTAAGGCATTTAAAAGGATTGGGTCTTGTTCACATTTGCTGCCTTATACACAAATCATCATTCTTTTGAGAAGT